>RRZU013380855.1_pt1 | contig 27894 bp, 24 predicted proteins | sample 2165561 | NCBI WGS metagenome assembly RRZU01 (sample SAMN10456909, study PRJNA506462) | wastewater metagenome | isolation source: wastewater sludge | place: USA: Moscow, Idaho | reverse complement strand
GCTGCTCGGTCATGCCCCCACCGTCTCACGGTGGACAAGTCGCCTCGCGCGGGCGAGTCAGGAGTGACGCAGGATCGCCTTGGCCGTCTGGTCGTCGAGGACCAGATCGGTCGCGACGCCGGCCCGCAGCGCACCCCGCACGGCCCGCGCCCGGGCGGGATCGGCGACGACGCAGATCCGACGGGGGATCCGCGCCATCTCGGCTGGGGTGAGGCCGGTGGCGCGCGCGTTCGTCGGGATGTCTGCATAGCTACCGTCCTCCCGCAGCAGCACGGTGCAGATGTCGCCCACCACCCCATCGGCGGCCAGGGACGTTCGCTCTTCGGCGTCGAGGTATCCGGCCGCGTAGACGTGCGAGGGAATGCTCCCGGTCAGCGAGCCGACGCCGAACACGGCGATGTCGAGGCGCTGCTGGAGACCCAGCACGTATTGGATGGAGCGCTCCCGCCACAGGGCCTGCTTGGTCTCGGCATGATCGAAGAACGCGGGGACGGGGAACGGGGTGACCCGGGCGTCGAACGCCGTCGCGACGCGCTGCAGCATCTCGCCCACGTAGGGGACCCCCGTTGTGCGCGGGTTGGCGCCACCGTTCATCTGCACGACGGAGACCCCGGACAGGGGGTGCCGGGGCAGGTGCCGGGCCAGCGACGCCATCGTCACGCCCCAGGCGACCCCGAGGAAGCCGTCCTCGTGCACGGCGTCGGTCAGCAGCGAGGCGGCGCGCTGGGCGACCTGATCGAGCCGGATGGAGGCGGAGGAGACGGCGCTGACATTGACCAGGTGTGCGGCCACCCCGAAGCGATCCCGGAGGGCGCGGGCTTCGGGGGAGGCGGCGCCGGTGGCATCCGCGATGGTGATGCGGACGAGGCCCTCGCGACGGGCCTGGCTCAGGAGCCGCGAGACGCTGGAGCGTGACAGCCCCAGGCCGTGCGCGATCGACTCCATGGTGTCGCCCCGCAGGTAGTACTGGGTCGCGGCCTGGTACATGGCGTCGTGACGCTCGTTCATGCGAAAGCCCCTCACTGCACGTTCGTGCACAACAGTGACACGATCGTGCAGCCGAGGCAACATGGAAGGAAACCAGCACACGGACGTGTACCAAGGAGCAATCGATGACCATCCCCGCCCTCAACCATGAGCAGCGCGAACGAGCGCTCGACGCCTTGGAGGCCGACGAGTTCGACGTCCTCGTGATCGGCGGCGGGGTGACCGGCGCAGGCGCCGCCTTCGACGCCGCGACCCGGGGCCTGAAGACCGCGATCGTGGAGGCCCAGGATTGGGCCTCGGGCACCTCGAGCCGGTCCTCCCGGCTGGTGCACGGCGGGCTGCGCTACCTCTACAACTTGGACTTCGCCCTCGTCGCAGAGGCACTGCGCGAACGCGGTCGCCTCCTCACCACGCTGGCTCCCCACCTGGTCAAGGCGCAGCCCTTCCTGTGGCCGCTCAAGACGCCGGTCATCGAGCGCGCCTACTCCGCGGTCGGCGTCGGGCTCTACGACGTGCTCGCGCTGGCCGGCTCCGGTGGCAAGAAGACCGTGCCCACCCAAAAGCACCTGTCCAAGGCCGGGGCGCAGCAACTGTTCCCCGACGTCCGGCCTGACGCCCTGATCGGTGCGATCGAGTTCTACGACGCTCGGGTCGACGATGCCCGCCTGGTCATCAACCTGGTGCGCAGCGCCGTCCGCTTCGGGGCGACTGCGGCCAGCCGGACCGCAGTGGTCAAGATCGAGCAGCGCCCCGACGGCCGTGTCACCGGCGCCACGCTGCGTGACGCCGAGACGGGCCGCACCCTGCAGGTGCGGGCCAAGGCCATCATCATGGCGACCGGCGTGTGGACGGAGACAACCGAGGCGATGGCGCAGACTCGCAGCGGGCTGAAGGTCCTGGCCAGTAAGGGCATCCACATCGTCGTGCCGCGCGAACGGATCAAGGCGCAGACCGGGATGTTCCTGCGCACCGAGAAGTCCGTGCTGTTCATCATTCCGTGGATGCACTACTGGGTGATCGGGACCACGGACACGGCCTGGCACGAGCAACTCGAACACCCCGTTCCGACCTCCGCGGACATCGACTACGTGCTGGAGCACGCCAACGCGGTGCTCGCCTCCGACCTGACGCGGGACGACATCATCGGCACCTACGCCGGCCTGAGGCCCCTGCTGCAGCCCGTCGGCTCCGACGAGGCCAAGTCGGCGAAGGTCTCGCGCGAGCACACCACCATGGAGGTCACCCCCGGGCTGATCGCCATCGCGGGCGGGAAGCTCACCACCTACCGCGTCATGGCCGAGGACGCCGTCGACGTGGCGCTGGGCAAGCAGGCTGCCGCGGCACGCCCGTCGGTCACGAAGGACACCCCGCTCCTCGGCGCGGACGGCTACCACGCGCTGGTGAACAGGCGGGCCGAGATCGCCTCGCGCTACGGCTGGACCCCCGAGCGGGTGGAGTCCCTGAGCGATCGGTACGGCTCCGAGATCGACGCCCTGCTGGAGCTGGTCGACGCCGAACCGGCTCTCGGACAGCCCCTGACCTCGTGCGACTGGTACATCGGCGCCGAGGTGGCGTTCGCCTGCCGCTACGAGGGCGCCCTGCACCTGGAGGACATCTTCATCCAGCGCGTCCGCCTCAACTCGACTACGCCCGACCGCGGCATCTCCGCGATCGAGGAAACCGCCACCATCGCCGGTGGGATCCTCGGGTGGGATGAGGAGCGGCTGGCCCACGAAAAGGCCAACTACCGCCAGCGCGCCGAGGCAGAGCTCGCCGCGCAGGCGGCCACCACCGATGAAGCCGCCTCCGGGATCCGGATGGGGGCCGCGGACGTGGTCGACACCACGCTGCAGTGACGGCCCCGACCTCACTCGTCAGAAAGGCAGAACCCCCGGAACACTCGATACAGCCTTCGGCACACAGCCGTGTCAGAAAGTGATCTTCGATGTCTCTTGCAACCATCTTCCTCTCCGAAACCGTGGGAACAGCGATGCTGATCCTGCTGGGCGCCGGCTCCGTCGCCAACACGGCCTTGCCGCGTACCAAGGGCCACGGCACCGGAACCCTCTTCGTCAACTGGGGCTGGGGCTTGGCGGTCTTCGCCGGCGTCCTGGTGTCCTACAAGTCCGGCGGTCACCTCAACCCGGCCGTCACCCTCGGTGTGGCCGCCTCAGGGGCCACCGAGTTCGTCCCCGGCATCGCCGTCTCGGCGGCCTCGATCGCGACCTACATCTCCGCCCAGTTCCTCGGCGCCATCATCGGTGCGGCAGCCTGCTGGCTCGCCTACAAGCAGCAGTTCGATCAGGACGCACCGGGGGCGGTCAAGCTCGGGGTGTTCTCGACCGGGCCCGAGATTCGAAGCCCCTTCTGGAACGTCCTGACCGAGGTCATCGGCACGTTCGTACTGGTCTTCGTCGTCCTGGCGGCCGGGCATTGGGGCGACTCGGCCACGCACACCCCCGGCGGCCTCGGCTGGCTGGGTGCCCTCGGCGTGGCCCTGTTGATCGTCGGCATCGGCATCTCGCTCGGCGGCCCCACCGGGTACGCCATCAACCCCGCCCGAGACCTGGGCCCCCGCATCGCGCACGCGCTGCTTCCTATCAAGGGCAAGGGTGGCTCCGACTGGGGCTACGCATGGGTCCCGGTCGTTGGCCCCGTCATCGGCGGCGTCCTCGCCGGCGTGGCCAGCGGCGTCCTCCTTCCGGCCTGATCGGCGCCGCTCGGCGTCACCACCCACACTGCAGTGAAAGGAAATACGAGCATGACTCAGAAGTACGTTCTCGCCATCGACCAGGGCACGACCAGTTCCCGCGCGATCATCTTCGATCATCAAGGCCGCATCGTCGCCACCGGTCAGAAGGAACACGAGCAGATCTTCCCCAGGGCCGGTTGGGTGGAGCACAATCCGGCGGAGATCTGGGACAACGTCCGCGAGGTCGTCGGGATCGCCCTGGCCCAGGCCGACGTCAGCCGCGATCAGATCGCCGCCGTCGGCGTCACCAACCAGCGCGAGACCACCATGGTGTGGGACAAGCTCACCGGTGAGCCGGTCTACAACGCGATCGTGTGGCAGGACACGCGCACCGACAAGATCTGTGCCCGGCTCGGCCAGGGCGACGCCGAACGCTACAAGGACCGCGTGGGCCTGCCGCTGGCCACCTACTTCGCCGGCCCGAAGGTCGTGTGGATCCTCGAGAACGTGGAGGGTGCCCGCGAGCGTGCCGAAGCGGGGGAACTCCTCATGGGCACGATGGACACCTGGGTGCTGTGGAACCTGACCGGAGGCGTGGAGGGCGGCATCCACGTGACCGACGTCACCAACGCGTCGCGCACGCTGCTGATGAACCTCGACGGGCTGTCCTGGAATGAGGAGATCGCAGCGGAAATGGGCATTCCGCTGTCGATGCTCCCCGAGATCAAGTCCTCCTCCGAGGTGTACGGCAACGTTCGGCCCGCAGGCTCCCTGAGCGGGGTGCCGATCTCCGGCATCCTCGGCGATCAGCAGGCGGCGACGTTCGGACAGGCCTGCTTCGAGCGCGGCATGGCGAAGAACACCTACGGCACCGGCTGCTTCATGCTCATGAACACCGGTGAGGAGATCGTCCCCAGCAAGAACGGTCTGTTGACCACCGTCTGCTACCAGATCGCCGGCCAGAAGCCCGTCTACGCTCTGGAAGGCTCCATCGCCGTGACCGGTTCGCTGGTCCAGTGGCTGCGCGACAACCTGAAGATCATCTCCAACGCCGCCGAGATCGAGCCGCTGGCGGCGACGGTCGAGGACAACGGCGGGGCCTACCTCGTCCCTGCCTTCTCCGGGTTGTTCGCCCCGTACTGGCGCAGCGACGCGCGAGGCGCGCTCGTCGGCCTCACCCGCTACGTCAACCGGGGACACCTGGCCCGCGCGGTCCTGGAGTCCACCGCCTACCAGACCCGGGAGGTGCTGGATGCGATGGAGGCGGACTCCGGCGTCAAGCTGGCCGAGTTGCGAGTTGACGGCGGCATGACGGCTAACCAGACGCTGATGCAGTTCCAGGCCGATCAGCTGGGCGTGGACGTGGTGCGTCCGGTGGTCGCGGAGACGACGGCGCTGGGTGCCGCCTACGCCGCGGGTATCGCCGTCGGGTTCTGGCAGGGCGAGCAGGACGTCATCGAGAACTGGGCCGAGGACGAGCGCTGGACCCCGGCGATGGAGGCGGGGGAGCGCGATCGGCTCTACCGCAACTGGAAGAAGGCCGTCACGAAGACCCTGGACTGGGTCGACGAGGACGTCGTCTAGCCGGGCGGGCGTCCGTCACGTGAGGCCGGTGTGCAGGCGCACCAGCTTCCACTCCGTGGCGGACGCCTCCGTGCCGACGCTCTGGTGGGCGCCATCGGGCGCCCACCCGGCGGAGGTCAGGAAGGACCTGAGGGGATCGTCGTCGGCACGCACCCACCAGGTGGCGCGGGTGAACCCGTCGGCGCGCAGCGTGTCAGCGACGGCGTTGAGCAGCCGGGAGCCGTGGCCCTGCCGCTGGGTTACGGGGTCGACGATGAACTCCCCGACCAGCGCGTCGGACCCCGGGTCGGCGTCGGGGTCGTCCGAGGGCCCGACCGCCGCGAACCCCACGACGCGCTTGTCCGCCACGGCCACGAGCACGCGGAACTTCGCCAGCGGCGGGCGCTGGATCGCGGCCTGCCAGGAGGCCGTCATGGCGGCCAGATCGACCTCGCCGAGGATCTGCTCCGCGACGGGGATCGGCAACAGTTGCTGCCAGCTGCGGCGCTGGATAGCGGCCAACCGCTCCGCTTCGGAGGGAAGGGCCAGGCGGCAGGAGTCGGCGGTGCGCGGCGCATCAGTCACCGCCACATCCTAACGGCGAGGTGCCGGACCATCCCGGCCGATAAGGTGGTTGGGTGCGAGAACCCCTGCAGACCCCACCCAAGCTCCGTCCCGACACCCTGCGCATCACCCCGCTGGGCGGGCTGGGCGACGTCGGGCGCAACAGCGCCAGCTTCGAGATCAACGGGCAGCGGATGATCCTCGACTGCGGGGTGCTGTTCCCCGACGAGAACCATCCCGGGGTCGACCTCATCCTGCCGTCGTTGCACCTTCTGGGTGACAACCTGGACGACATCTCCTGCCTCGTTTTGACCCACGGTCACGAGGATCACATCGGCGCCGTGCCCTACCTCTTGCGTCGTCGCCCCGACATCCCCGTGCTGGGCAGTCGGCTCACCTTGGCGTTCCTGCGCGAGAAGCTGAAGGAGCACCGTCTCCGACACGCCGACTTGCGCGAGATGGAGGCGGGATCGCGTACGACGATCGGCGAGTTCGATCTGGAGTTCCTCGCGGTCAACCACTCCATCCCCGACGCCCTGGCGGTGCTGGTGCGCACGAGTGCGGGGACGGTCCTGCACACCGGTGACTTCAAGATGGACCAGTTGCCCCTGGATGGCCGACTCACCGATCTGCGGGGTTTCGCCAAGGCCGGGGAAGAAGGGGTCGACCTGTTCATGGTCGACTCCACCAATGCCGAGACCCCGGGGTTCACCACCCACGAGATCGACATCCAGCCTGCGATGGAACGAGTGTTCTCCCATGCGTCGGCGCGCCTCATCGTCGCGTGCTTCTCCTCCCACGTGCACCGGGTGCAGCAGGTGATGGACGAGGCGGTCAAGTCCGGTCGCAAGGTCGTCTACGTCGGGCGGTCCATGGTGAAGAACATGACCATCGCCGCGCAGTTGGGCTACCTGAAGGTCCCGGCGAACACCTTGATCGCCCTGGACGACATCGACAAGTACGCCTCGAAGGATGTCGTCATCGTGTCCACCGGTTCCCAGGGTGAGCCGTTGAGCGCCCTGAGCCGGATCGCGAACCACGAACACCCCGTCATCACGGCGGGCCCCGGCGACGTGGTGCTGCTGGCCAGCTCGCTCATCCCGGGCAACGAGAACTCGGTCTCGCGGGTGATCAACGGGCTGACCAGGAACGGGGTCAAGGTCGTCCATAAGGGCAACGCGCTGGTCCACGTGTCCGGCCATGCCAGTTCCGGCGAACTCCTCTACTGCTACAACCTCGTCAAGCCGCGCAACGTGATGCCCGTTCACGGGGAGATCCGGCACCTGCACGCCAACGCCGAACTCGCCATCGCCACGGGCGTCCCGCGCGAGAACGCGCTGGTCGTCGAGGACGGCACGGTGGTGGACCTGCACGACGGTGCGATCCGGGTGGTCGGACGCGTCGAGGCCGATTACGTGTTCGTCGACGGTTCCACGGTGGACGCCGTCGGGGACGCCGAACTGGACGACCGCCGCATCCTGGGCGAGGAAGGTTTCATCTCGGCGATCGCCGTGGTGAATCTCCACACGGGGGAACTGGTGGAGGGGCCGATCATCACCGCCCGCGGCTTCATCGACGAGGAGGGCATCTTCGACGCCATCAGCGCGGAGGTCGCCGGGGTGCTGCGGGAGGCGCTGGCCGACGGGGCCGAGGACACCTACCCCCTGCAACAGCTCATGCGACGGCGGCTGGGCCGGTGGGTCAGCAAGCGCTACCGCGCCCGCCCGATGATCGTCCCGGTCGTCTTGGCGACGTAGATTGTCGTTTCGGGACGCGACCGGTTACACTGGCTTGGTTCCGAATACGAGCCTCGCTCGTCCGCGTGCGAAGCGCGGGTGCCGTCTCGTTACCCAGTCTTTTAGAGGAGTAGTTCCATGGCCGCCGTGTGCGACGTCTGCGCCAAGAAGCCGACCTTCGGCCACAACGTGCCTTGGTCGAAGAAGAAGACCAACCGTCGTTGGAACCCGAACATCCAGTCCGTGCGGGCCGTCGTCAACGGCTCCACCAAGCGGATGAACGTCTGCGTCAGCTGCATCAAGGCCGGTAAGGTCGCGCGCTGACTGATCTCCGCGATCACGATGGACCCGCCTTCGGGCGGGTCTTTTCGCGTTCGGGGGAGTGTCGTGCCCACTGCCTAGGATGCTGTCTGTGAGCCCCTTGGATCCCTGGCGCACCGCCGCCTTCCGCGCGCTGGACGCCGACGTCGCCACGGTTCTGGGCGCGAAGGCGGCGGAGTCGTTCGCCGCGCTCCGCGTCCGCACGGTCGGTGATCTGCTGCGCCACGTCCCGCGTCACTACCTCGCCGGTACCGAGCTCACCGACCTGGCCACTGTGGTCGAGGGCGAACACGTCGCCGTGATGGCGCGCGTGGCAAAGACCGAGGTGTTCGAGGGCCGGGGTGGTTTCGCCGGTGGCAGGCGAGCTCCCAACTCGCGTCTGGAAGTGACCTTGACCGACGGTCAGGGCAGGTTGACCGCCACGTTCTTCGGCCGTGCCTCAATCGTGGCCTGGTGGCAACGGCAGCTGGCTGCGGGCGTGCGCGGCATCTTCGTGGGCAAGGTGGGCAGCTTCCGCGACCAGCCGCAGATGACCCATCCCGCCTTCGTCATGCTGGACGAGGCGGGCGGCGTCGTGGGTAACTCCGAGGAGAAGGAGCGCATCGCCGAGCTGTCTCGTTCCGGCCTCGTCGGCTTGTATCCGGCGACGGCGAAGCTCAAGACGTGGACGATCGCCGAGTGCGAACGGCTGGCGCTCGACGCCCTGCCCGCCGAGGACCCGTGGCCCGCATGGGTGCGTGAGCGGGCGGGGGTCATCGACTTGGCCGATGCCTTCCGTGCCGTCCACCGGCCCGACTCGCGGGCGGAGATCGACCGGGGGCGTCAGCGGCTGTGGTTCGACGAGGCGTTCACCACTCAGGTGGCGATGGCTTACCGGCGGGCCGAGAACGCCCGCCAGTCCGCCGGTCCGCGACCCCGGGTGCCCGGTGCCCTGCTCGACGCATTCGATTCCAGGCTCCCGTTCACCCTCACCGAGGGGCAGCGCGACGTCTCGGAGGAGATCTTCGCCGACCTGGCCCGTCAGGCACCCATGCAGCGGCTGCTCCAAGGCGAGGTCGGTTCCGGCAAGACACTGGTGGCGTTGCGCGCCATGCTCGCGGTGGTGGACACGCGCGGGCAGGCCGTTCTCCTGGCGCCCACCGAGGTGCTGGCGCAACAGCACTTCCAGACGATCACGGGCCTGCTCGGTGATCTGGGGCAGGGCCACGTCCTGGGGGCGCCGGAGACAGCCACCGACGTCGTGTGCATCACGGGGTCGACGCCGGCAGCCCGCAAGCGAGCCGCCCTGATGCAGATCGCCAGCGGCGAGGCAGGCATCATCATCGGGACCCACGCGCTGCTGGCCGACAACGTCTCCTTCGCCGACCTGGGCCTGGTGGTCATCGACGAGCAGCACCGGTTCGGCGTCGAGCAGCGGGCGCTTCTCACCGACCGCGCGCACGCGCGTCCACACGTGCTGGTGCTGACCGCCACCCCCATCCCGCGTTCGGTCGCCATGACCGTCTTCGGAGACCTGACCGTCTCGACGCTGGCTCAGCTTCCCGCAGGACGCGCCGACGTGACCACCACCGTGGTCGACGCGACCAGGCGTCCTGCCTGGGTGGAGCGCGCCTGGGAGCGGGTCGCCGAGGAGGTGGCCCAGGGGCGGCAGGCCTTCGTCGTCGCCCCGCACATCGGCGGCGGCAAGGAGGCCGACGGCCTCGGGGTCGTCGAGTTGGCCGCGCGCCTCTCAGAGGGGCCGCTCGCGGGGGTGCGGGTCGGCGTCCTGCACGGGCGGCTGCCCGCCGAGGAGAAGGCCGCCGTGATGGGCGCCTTCGCGGCGGGGGAGGTGGATGTGCTCGTCGCCACCACCATCATCGAGGGGGGGGTGGACGTGCCCAACGCGACGATGATGATCATCTGGGACGCGGACCGGTTCGGGATTAGCCAACTGCACCAGTTGCGCGGCCGGATCGGCCGCGGAGGGCTTCCCGGGGTGTGCCTGCTGGTGAGCTCGGCGGAGCCGGAGGCGCCCAGCTGGGAGCGGCTGGCGGCGATCGCCGGGACCCGTGACGGGTTCGCGTTGGCCGAACTCGACCTGGCGCAGCGTCGCGAGGGCGACGTGCTGGGGGCCAGCCAGTCGGGTGGGCGTTCGACGCTGCGCCTGCTGCGGGTCCTGGAACATGCCGACGTCATCGAAGCCGCCCGCGCGCTGGCCGAGGAGGCGGTGTCCCGGGATCCGGACCGGGCCACACCGGGCTTTGCGGATGCGGTCACGCAGACCAATCTGCTGGCCGGAGAGGAATGGATCGACCGCTCCTGAGACCGGCCTGCTGGCTACCCTGTCCGGGTGAGCCGCATCATCGCGGGTCGAGCGGGCGGTCAGCGCCTGATGACCCCCAGCCATGACCGCACCCGGCCGACGTCGGATCTGGTGCGCGAGTCCGCCTTCAACCTCATCGCCGACTGGGCCGGGACGGTGGGGGAGCCCGCCGCGTCGATGCTGGAACGATTCTCACTCCTGGATCTGTATGGCGGCACCGGAGCCATCGCCCTGGAGGCCGCCAGCCGGGGCGCGGACCCGGTGGTCTGTGTAGAGAAGGACCGCGCTACGGCAGCGCTGGCGCGCAGCAACGCACGCGCCACCGGATTGTCCATCCAGGTGGTCGCGTCCTCGGTGGACGCGTTCCTGGCGGGAGTGTCGCGTCGCTTCGATGTGGTGTGGCTCGACCCGCCCTACGAGGTGGCGGCCTCGGTGGTCGATGCGCAGATCGCGGCCGCGGCGGACGCATGGCTTGCCGAGGATGGGCTGGTGATCGTCGAGCGCTCCAGCCGGGGTCCGGGTCCGACCTGGCCGGAGACGCTCCCGGCGCAGCGGGCGCGTCGCTATGGTGAAACGACGCTGTATCTGGCCACCAAGGAGGAAGCATGAGGGCCATCTGCCCCGGCTCGTTCGACCCCGTCACCCACGGCCACCTCGACATCGTCTCTCGGTCCGCACGATTGTTCGACGAGGTCATCGTGGCGGTGGGGCGCAACAGCGCCAAGAACTACCTGTTCACCCCCGATGAGCGCGTCGAGATGCTCCAAGACGCCGTGGCGGGCCTGCCCGGTGTGTCGGTCACCTTGCTGGACGGCCTGCTGGTGGACTACTGCCGCGAGCAGGGCGTCGACGTCATCGTCAAGGGGTTGCGGTTCGCCAGCGACTTCGACTTCGAGTTGCAGATGGCGCAGATGAACCATGCGCTCAGCGGTATCGAGACCATCATGCTGCCCACATCGGCGCAATGGTCCCACCTGAGTTCCACCATGATCCGGGAGATCGCGAAGCTCGGCGGGGACGTCGGCCAGTTCGTGACGCCGCAGGTTGCGCGGCGGATCGCCGCGAAGGTGGCCGACTGAGGGTCCTCGGGGCGGACGTGGCGCGGCCGCGCCATCCCAGAGCAGGACGACGCGGCCGCGGCCGACGCTCAGATCTTGCCCTTCACCTGGCCGTCGTAGATCTTCTCCAAGACGCCGCGCAGGCTCGTCATGGTCGTCTTGACGTCGGCCTTCTGGGTGACGATCTGGGCGATCGACTTGGCCATCTCCTGATCGGCGCCGGGCAGGAACGCACGGGCGTAGTCCTGCGGACGCGTCACGTCGAGCTGCTTGATGGCCTCGCCGGCGAGCGGGTTGGCGGCCAGCAGGGAGCTGGTGTCGGCCGACGTGCGGACCGGCATGTAGCCGGTCGCACCGGCGAACTTCACGGTGTTGACCGGGTCGGTGAGGAATCCGATGAACTTCGCCGCCGCGAGCTGGTTCTCCTTGGCGATGTTCTTCGGGATGCCGACGCCAGCACCGCCGGTGGGGCACACGGGCGAGGTGGTGACCGGGCCGCCGGGCAGGAAGCCGACACCCAGGTCGAACTTGCCTGCGGTCGCCTTCTGCATGCCGACGAGGGATCCCGTCGATCCCAAGGTCGCGGCGATGGCGCCGGCGGCCAGATCGTCCGTGCCCGACTTGGAAGCGACGCCGGCCCAGCCGTTGGCGTACACCGAGTCCTGGACGTAGGTGAGGGCTGCGACGGCCTTCTCGTCATCGCAGGTGATCTCGAAGGAGTTCTGCTTCGACCAGCCCGAGCCGTAGCCCCACAGGATGTTCTGCAGCGTCCAGCCGGCGTAGTCGGCCAGCGCCGGGTGCTCGTAGGCATGCGTGATGTCGGCGTTGGCCTGCTTGATCCGGGGGGCCCAGTCGTTGAACTCGGCCCACGTCTTCGGTGCGCGATCCTCCAGCCCGGCGGCCTGCCAGTGGTTCTTGTTGTAGTAGAACAGGGGCGTGGAACGGGCCCACGGCACGGCCCACTGCGCGCCCGCGTACTGGTAGTCCGCGAACAGCCCCTGCCGGTAGTCAGCGGTGTCGACCTCGGCGGCCTTGAGCGCGTTGCCGAGCGGGATGATCGAGTCGGCCAGGAAGTAGCGGAACCACCACACGTCGGAGAAGACGACGATGTCGGGAAGCTGCCCGCCCGCCTGTGCGGCCTGGAACTTGGTGGCCACCTCCTCATAGTTGGAGCCGGCCGTGACGAGCTTGACCTCGATGCCTTCCTTCGCGGTGAAGGCGGCGATGATCTCCTGGGTGATGGCCTCGGAGCTGCCGGGATGGTTGGACCAGAACGTGATCGACTTCGCAGGCGAGACGCCGGCGAAGTCCGGGCCCGCCGGGTCGGCCGACGGGGAGCTGGATGCCCCCGGGCCGGCGACCGACGGGCCGCCGCAGCCGGCGAGGACTGCGGCGCCGAGCCCGATGCCGGCAGCGCCGAGCAGCGTGCGTCGGCTGAGCGACGAGTTGGTCAGGGATGCGAACATTTCTCTCCTCTTCGAACGACCCCCGAGGCCGGGGACCGAGATGGGGGAGCGGTCAGCGGACCGCACCCTGGGTAAGCCCAGCCACGATGTAGCGCTGGAGGAACATGAATACGATCAGGACGGGCAGGATCACGACGACGGCACCCGCCATGAGGATGGGATAGGAACTCGGGTCCCCCTCGAGGTTCTTGAGCAGGGTGAGCCCGCCCGGCAAGGTCATCATCTGGTCGTCGGTGGTGATGATGAGCGGCCAGATGTAGTCGTTCCACTCGTTGACGATCGTCACCAGCGACACGGTCGCGATCGTGGGAGTGGAGATGGGGATGATGATCTGGACGAGGCGGCGCAGGTGTCCTGCCCCGTCGAGTTCGGCGGCCTCCAGGATCTCGGCGGGCAGCGAGAGGAAGTGCTGGCGCAGCAGGAACGTCCCGAAGGCGGTGCCCAGGCCGGGCAGGATGATTCCCCAGTAGGTGTTGGCGCCGCCGAGCCCCGAGATCAGGACGTAGTTGGGCAGGAGCGAGACCTGTGGCGGAACCATGAGCGCGACGAGGATGCCGGCGAAGATGATCCGCTTGAAGGGGAACCGCACGAAGACCAGCGCGTACGAGGTGGTCAGGGCCAAGAGGACCTTGATGCCTGCGCCGACGATGGTGACCAGGGTCGAGTTGAGGAACAAGCGGGGGAAGTCGACCTGCCGCGAGGCGGTCACGTAGGCGTCGAAGCTGGGCGAGGCGGGGAGCCACACGAGGTCGCGGGAGACGACCTCGCCGCTGGTCTTCAGCGAGCCGAGCATCATCCAGATCAAAGGCAAGGCGATGATCAGGGTCGCGAGGATCAACGGCACGTACCCGCCGAGGATCAGCGACGCGGTCGACTCCTGGTCCAGGGCGGAGCCGTGCCGGGTGGACGCCTTCGCGGACGCGGCAGTCCGAGGCCGGGACGTGGGCGCGGGGGCCTCGGTGAGGAGGGTGGTGGTCATGCGTAGTGGACCTTCCGCTCGATGAGGCGCAGCTGCACGACGGTGAGCGCCAGGAGGAGCACGAACAAGATCGTGGCGACGGCCGCCGAGTAGCCCGCGCGGTTGTATCCCCCGAAGGCCTGCAGGTAGGCGTCATACATGAGCGTCGTCGTGCCGTTGCCCAGTGGCGTCATGATCCGGATCAGATCGAAGGACTGCAGGGAGGACAGCAGGGTGGTCATCAGCAGGAAGAAGGACGTCGGCGACAGCAGCGGCCACACGACCTTGGTGAACGTATCCCAGCGTCCTGCCCCGTCCAGGGCGGCGGCCTCGAGCAGGTCGCGGGGCACCGCCTGGAGTGCGGCCAGATAGATGACCGCGCAGTAGCCGAGGTTCTTCCAGATGTAGACGACGATCACCATCGTCAAGGACAGGTTGGGCTGCAGGAACCATTCGGGAACGGGCAGGCTGAGCGCCCGCAGGATGGCCGACAGCACCCCGGTGGTGGGGTCGAAGATGAACAACCACACCAACCCGATACCGACCCCAGACAGGACGTAGGGGGCGAAGACGGTGGCACGGGCGAAACCGCGCCCCGTGAGGCGCCGGTTCAGCACTGTCGCCAGCAGCAGCCCCAGCAGGATGGATCCACCGACCGTTGCGACGGTGAAGATCGCGGTGGTGCGCAGCACCCCGAGCGACTCGGCGCTGGTGAAGAACTCGATGTAGTTGTCCAGGCCGATCGGGGTCGCCACGGAGGCGCCGAGGGTCCAGTCCAGCGTCGAGTAGTAGATGTTCGTCAGGAGGGGCCGGTAGGTGAAGGCCAGGATCAGGCCGATGTTGGGTGCCGCGAACAGGACGAAGATCAACCATTCCCGCAGCGTCCGCTGTGTGACTCGCGTGCGTCTGCGCGGTGGCGCGCCTGCCTGTGTCGTCGTCATGGTCCCCCGTCCGGTGCCGCCGCTGCGGCCGAGGCTGAAGCTAGGCCGGTCGAGGGGCGGGGAACCGACTCGCCGCTGAACGCCCGATGTCGGACGCATGACATCTCGGGGCGCGGGCGCACGGGGGCCGGCGCGGGTGGCGATCGCAGGCAACGGTTTGGCCCCCCGCGCGGAACCCGGTAGGCTTGTCCTTCGGTTATGACGTTGTCGTGCCAGCAGGGGTGAGGGGTGAACGCGGTGGCAGCTCGCTTGGTCGACCCCCGATCTGAACTCGTTTTCGATATTCGCGAATTCGGGCATCAGCCGGGTGGAAGCAAGGAGACTGTCCGCGATGTTCCCGCCCCCGAAGGCTTGGGCAACGACGTGATCGGAGTGCCGACCGGTTCCCCGATCCATCTCGATCTTCGGCTCGAGGGGGTAGGGGACGGGGTGTTGGCCACCGGCGTCGCTGAGGTTCAGCTGCGCGGGGAGTGCGCTCGGTGCCTGACCGAGATCGCGGCGTCCGCCGAGATCGACCTGCAGGAACTGTTCCTCTTCCCGGGCGTGGATCCCGACGATGTCGAGGCCAGCCGGGTCGAGGGCGAGTTGATCGACCTCGAACCGGTTCTGCGTGACGCCGCGGTGCTCGATCTGCCGTTCATCCCGCTGTGCCGGGAGGATTGCGCTGGGTTGTGCCCCGTATGCGGGGTCAATCTGAACGACGATCCCGACCACAGCCACGGCGAAGCGATCGACCCCCGGTGGGCGTCGCTCGTCGGCTGGGCTGACGACACCCAGGACTGATAGCGGGCGCGTGCGCCCCGAGATTGAGGAGTTTGACGTGGCTGTTCCGAAGCGGAAGATGTCCCGCAGCAACACGCGTTCCCGCCGTGCGCAGTGGAAGGCGTCCGCGCCCACGCTCGTGAACTGCGCCAACCCGGCCTGTGGGGGCAAGCACCTTCCCCACACGGCGTGCCCGACGTGCGGCCAGTACGGCCCCCGTTCGGCCCGCCGCCAGGTCATCGAGCAGTGATGCCCGCGGCCGATGGCCGCGTCCATGAGCTCTTCACACAGCTGGGGATCGAGATCGATCCCCAGCTGTACCGGCTTGCCCTGACGCATCGATCCTGGGCGTTCGAGCACGGGGGAGCCCCGCACAACGAGCGCCTCGAGTTCCTGGGCGACGCCGTGCTGGGGGTCGTCGTCACCGAGCACCTGTACCGCAGCTTCCCGGACAAACCCGAGGGCTGGCTCGCGAAGATGCGCGCCGCCGTCGTCAACACGTACGCCCTGGCCGACGTCGCGCGCGGCCTCGGACTGGGCCAGGCGCTGCTCTTGGGCAAGGGAGAACGGCAGACCGGGGGAGCGGACAAGGACTCCATCCTGGCCGACGCCACCGAGGCGCTCATCGCGTCGGTGTTCCTGTCCTGCGGCCGAGACGCGGCCTCACGTTTCGTGCGGACGCTGATGGACCCTGTCGTCGAGGCCGCCTCTGCCGACGGCCGCGCCACCGATTGGAAGACGGCCCTGCAGGAGCTGGCCGCCCACCGCGGTTTGGCCGCGCCGCGCTATGAGCACACCGCCTCGGGGCCCGATCACGATCGCCGGTTCGAAGCGCGCGCCGTGGTGGGGTCAACCCACTACGCGCCCTTCATCGCCCGCTCCAAGAAGCTTGCCGAGCAAGGCGCGGCGGAGCTGGCCCATCAGCAACTCTTCTCGCAGTCCTGAGCCATCCCGTGCCCGAGCTCCCCGAGGTCGAGGTCGTTCGTCGGGGCCTGGCCGCGGCGATCGTCGGTCGCAGCGTCACCGACGTCACCGTTCTTCATCCGCGCCCGGTGCGGGCGCATCCCGACGGGCCGACGGGTTTCGTGACCAGCCTGACCGGCCGGACCTTCGACGTGCCAGCCCGCCGGGGCAAGTTCTTGTGGATGCCGTTCAGGGATGGGGACGCGTTGCTTGCGCACCTGGGTATGAGCGGTCAGTTCCGCTTGGACGCGCCCGCGGCACCGCTCCAGCGTCACGCCCGGGTCCTGATCGACCTGGACGATGACGTGCAGCTTCGATTCGTCGATCAGCGCATGTTCGGGGGACTCTCTCTGGCCCCCGGTGGTGCGGAACTACCCGTCCAGGTGACGCACATCGCCCGCGACCTGCTGGATCCCGAGGTGGATCTCGCCGGGGTCGTTCGCCGGATCAAGGCCAAGCGCAGCGCCATCAAGAGGGTCCTGCTGGATCAGCGGGTGGTGTCGGGCATCGGGAACATCTATGCCGACGAGGCACTGTGGGTGGCCCGTGTCCACCCCGAGACCCCCGCGGACCGTCTCTCGACGCACACGCTGGGTGCGCTCTTGCGCGCCGCACGCGACGTGATGGAGGCCGCGCTGGCGCAAGGGGGAACATCCTTCGATGCTCTCTACGTCAACGTGAATGGGGAGTCGGGATACTTCAACCGAGACCTTCACGTGTATGGCCGCGAGGGGGAGGCGTGTGAACGGTGCGGAACGCCGATCCGCCGGGTCGCCTTCACCAACAGGTCCTCCCACTTCTGCCCGGGATGCCAGCGGCGACGCTGAACGCCGCACCGGGGGCGAACGGATCGCGGCCGAGCGCGGGTGCGCCATACCGGTATCCTGTCACTGTTCGGTTCACACCACCCGGCATCGGGAGGCAGCGATGAGGCCGCTTCGCTACGCGATCAATGTGACGTTGGACGGCTGTTGTCATCATGAGGCGGGTCTCCCGCCCGACGAGGAGTCCATGCGCTGGTGGGCGGATGAGCTGAGGCGCGCTGACGCCGTGGTGTTCGGCCGGACCACCTACGCGATGATGGAGGCGGCGTGGCGTAAACCGGCGGATGGGGTGTGGCCCGGTTGGGTGCAGCCGTGGCAAGTTCCCTTCGGGGACGCCGTGGATGCGGCGCCCAAGTACGTCGTCTCCAGTACGCTCACGGACGTCGACTGGAACGCCGAACTGCTGGACGGCGACCTCGTGACGCGCGTACGGGACTTGAAGGAGCAACCCGGCAGGGGCCTGTTCGTGGGCGGCGTGACGCTGCCGGCGGCGTTGGCCCGGGCGGGGCTGATCGACGAATATGCCCTCCTGGTTCACCCGGTGTTGGCGGGGCACGGACCCCGCCTGGCAGCCGGTCTTGCTGACCATCTCACGCTCTCCCTCGTGCAACGGGACGTGTTTCGGTCGGGGGTCACCGCATTGCGCTACCGGCCGACGGATCCCGGCGGGGACGACACCTGAGGTCGCATGTGCCGGGCCACGAGAGCGACGATGGCGAGCGTCACAGCGGGCAGGAGTAGCGTGACCCCGTGGGAGAGACGATGCGCGCTGTGGCGAGTGAGGCCTGCAGCCTCCCCGTGATCGGGCGTCGAACCGATAGGGTCTGCTTCCCGTGAGCCTCCTTTCCGATCTCTATGCCCGGCACGGGCACAGCCTGCGCCAGTTCGTGACCTTCGGTGCCGTGGGCGGCTCCGGCGTCCTGGTGAACATGGCAGTCTTCGCGCTGTGCAGCAACGTGGGGCACCACCTCGGGGACGTCAACTATCGGACGGTCCTGTTCCCGATCCTGAACACCGGATACAACGTCCGGTTCGGGCACCTGTTCGTGTGGATCGCGTTCGCCGTCGCCGTGACCTGGAACTTCGTGCTCAATCGCTACTGGACATTCAGGGCGGAGGGCAGTCGCGCCCCCTTCTTGAAGGAGTATGTGCCGTTCTTCTTCGTGGGGGCGTGCGCCAACGTCTTGACGACGGTCCTCTTCACGGTGTTGACCAACCCCACGTCACCGATTTACCTTCCGGAACCGCCGTTCTCCGATGATGGTGATTTCTGGACCAAGCGTCCGTACTGGGCCCAGGCGATCGCGATCATCTTCACGATGCCGATCAACTTCGTGATCAACAAGCTGTGGACGTTTCGGGCGGTCCGGCGCAAGCACGCCGCAGGTGTGGCCTCCTAGGCGGTCGGCGTGTACCTGAAGTCTTTGACGTTGCGCGGGTTCAAGTCCTTCGCGTCGGCGACGACGCTGAACTTCGAGCCGGGTATCACCTGCATCGTGGGGCCCAACGGGTCGGGCAAGTCCAATGTCGTGGACGCCCTCAGCTGGGTCATGGGGGAGCAAGGCGTCAAGTCGTTGCGGGGCGGCAAGATGGAAGACGTCATCTTCGCCGGTACCGCGGGCAGGGCACCGCTGGGGCGGGCGGAGGTCAGCCTGACCATCGACAACACCGACGGTGCGCTGCCGATCGAGTACACCGAGGTGACGATCAGCCGCACCATGTTCCGCTCGGGTGGCTCCGACTACGCGATCAACGGAACCGCCGCCCGGCTGCTGGACGTACAGGAACTGTTGTCTGACTCCGGCATCGGCCGCGAGATGCACGTCATCGTCGGTCAGGGGCAACTCGACTCGATCCTGCAGGCCACCCCCGAGGTCCGGCGCGGATTCATCGAGGAGGCCGCCGGGGTCCTCAAGCATCGTAAGCGCAAAGAGAAGGCGCTGCGCAAGCTCGACTCCACCCAGGTGAACCTGGACAGGCTGGTCGACCTCATCGGCGAGATCCGACGTCAGCTCAAACCGCTCGGACGCCAGGCCGAGGTGGCCCGGAAGGCAGCTGTCGTCCAGGCCGAGTTGCGCGACGCCAAGGCCCGGGTGCTGGCCGACGACTACGTCATGGCCGCGCTGTCGCTGGAGTCCGACCTGGCCGCCGAGGCCGAACTCAAGGAGCGCCGCCGGAGCGTGGAAGCCGCCCTGGCGGCGGCCCGAGAGGCGGAGACCCACGCCGAGGAGGCGGCTCGAGCGGCCGCGCCGGAACTGGCCCGGGCCCAGGAGACGTGGTACGCCCTGGCGGGCCTCCGGGAGCGGATTGCGTCCACCCGCGCCATCGCCGCCGAGCGCGTCCGCAACGTCGGGACTGCGGGCCAGGACGAGCGGCGCGGGCGTGACCCCGACGCCACCGAGGCGGAGGCGCACGCCATTCAGGAATCCGAGCGGGCCTTGGCGGCCGAGGTCGCGACCCGGGCGGAAACGCTCGCCCGGGCCTCGGCTGCGCGCGCCGCTGCGGAGGCGGGTCATACGGTCGCCGAGAAGGCCTATGCGGGTCAGCTGCGAGCGATCGCCGACCGCCGGGAGGGCTTGGCGAGGCTGACCGGTGAGGTCAACTCGCTGCGCTCCACCACTGAGGCCGCTGGCTCCGAGATCGCTCGCCTCTCGCTTGCGGGTGACGAGGCGCGCGCTCGGGCCGACGACGCCCGGAGGCGCTACCAGGCGCTGGAGACCGACCTGGGTGCCGTCACCGACGGCGAGACGGGACTCGACGGGGCGTACGAGGCGGCCGAGTCCGCCCGAGTCCGACACCTCGAGCACACCGAAGCGCTCCGGGCCTCTGAGCAGGACGCCTTGCAGCGGCGCGCCGCGCTGTCGGCACGTCTGGAGGGGCTGCGGCTCGGGCTGGAACGCCGCGACGGGTCGGGCGCCCTCCTGGCCGCCTCACAGGACCTGGCCGGGGTGCTCGGCTCGCTGGGGGCGCTCGTCCGGGTGGAGCCTGGCTTCGAGCAGGCGGTCGCTGCGGCGCTGGGAGGCGCGGCGGCCGCCGTCGTCGTCGCGGGGATGGATGTGGCGCTGGACGCCGTCGCGCTGCTCAAAGCCCAGGATCTGGGGCGCGCTGGCCTCGTCGTTGCCGGGTCTCCGAAGAACGATCATCTGGGGGAGTGGCCCGCCCTGCCTGCGGACGCCAGGTACGCCGTCGAGGTGGTGCGTGCGGAGCCCGCGCTGCTGCCCGCACTGACCACGCTGCTGCGACGGGTTGCCGTCGTGACCGACCTGGACGCGGCGGCCCGCCTCGTGGCCGAGGAGCCGCAGCTCGGCGCGGTGACGCGCGACGGGGATGTCGTCTCTGCCTGGTTCGCCTCGGGTGGCTCGTCTGCTCAGCCGAGTCTCATGGAGGTCGAGGCGGCGGTCGAGGAGGCCGAAAGCTCGCTGGCGCGGGTCCAGGCCGAGGTCGAGCGCCTCGGTTTCGCGCGGGCCGCCGCTGCCGCCGAGCTGCAGGCCGCGGGGGCGGCGTCCGAAGCGGCGCTGGCGCGGTTGCACGAATCGGACGCACAATACTCGGCACTCGCCGAGCAACTCGGTCAGCTCAACCAGTCCGCGCGCAACGCGTTGGCCGAGGCGGAGCGCCAGGATGCTGCCGTGCGGCGCGCCACCGCCTCGCGGGAGACCGGCGTCGCCGAACTCGCGGCCCTGACCGAACGCCTGGAGTCGGCCCAGCGGGCGACCGACCTCACCGAGGCCGACCCCGGCGAGCGTGACCGGCTCGCCCTCGAGGCGGCCCGGATGCGGCAGGCGGAGATGGAGGCTCGCCTTGCCCTGCGCACCGATGAGGAGCGCGCCCGCGCCCTGGCTGGACGGGCCGAGGCCCTGCTGCGGGCCGCGCGCACCGAGCGGGCCGCCCGCGAGCAGGCCGCGGCCAAGCGCGAGCGCCTGCTGCGCGAGGGAGAAACGGCGCGAGCCGCGGTGCTGGCCTGCGACTGGTTGCTGGACCGGGTGACGGAATCCCATAGTCGTGCGGGCGTGGAGCGTCGCCGCGCCGACGAGCGGCGGATTGATGCCGACCGCGGCGTCCATGACGCCCGTCAGCGCAGCCGAGACCTCGGCCGGGAGTTCGAGGGGCTCATCGATGTGGCCCATCGCGACGAACTGGCTCGCGCCGAGCAGCGCATGCGCGTGGCGTCGCTGGCGGAGAAGGCCCTCGCCGAACTCGGCCTGGAGCCCGACGTGCTGACCGCCGAGTACGGGCCGGACCAGTTGGTTCCAGTCCTGACCCGACCCGATGGCGGCGCGTGGGGGCGGGATGAGGAGCAGCCGGACCCGGTTCCCTTCGTCCGGGCGGACCAGGACAAGCGGCTGCGGCGGGCGCAACGCGATCTGGATCTGCTGGGCCGGGTGAATCCGCTGGCGCTGGAGGAGTTCGAGGCGATGAGCGAACGCCATCGGTTCCTCGCCGAGCAACTCGACGACCTCAAGCGGACCCGCGCGGATCTACTCGGCATCGTCGCCGACGTGGATGCACGGGTGGAAGAGGTGTTCGCCGAGGCCTACGCCGACGTGGAGGCAGCATTCGAGTTCACATTCTCGCGGCTCTTCCCGGGGGGTGAGGGCCGCCTCATCCTCACCGAACCAGGCAACTGGCTGACCACGGGAGTCGACGTGGAGGCCCGTCCGGCGGGCAAGAAGGTCAAGCGTCTCAGCCTGCTGTCGGGAGGAGAACGGTCGTTGGTGGCCGTCGCCTTCCTGACGGCGTTGTTCCGCGCACGGCCCAGCCCGTTCTACATCCTGGACGAGGTGGAGGCGGCTCTCGATGACACCAACCTGGGCCGGCTCTTGGGGATTTATGAAGAGTTGCGCGAGAACAGCCAGATGCTCGTGATCACGCACCAGAAACGCACGATGGAAATCGCCGACGCGCTCTACGGGGTGACGATGCGCGACGAGGGGATCTCGACCGTGATCAGTCAGCGATTGCGCGACGACGTCCACTGACCAGCGCAGACGGTGTCATGGCGCGCCGGTGGGCCTGGTTCGAACCCGCCATTTTCCTCAGGCATACTGGTGGTGTCAGGAGGTGCCCCCCACATGCCGATCATGATTCTCACGCTGCTTGTCGTCCTGGTGCTCGCCGTCGTCATCATCGCCGTTGTGGTGATGGGCATGGAGGGAACCGGCAAGGAGCGCCACCCCGAAATCGCCAATGCCATGGCGCGCACCGCGCGTCACCTCAATGGTGAGGGCGAGCCCCCGAAGGCCTTGGTGAACCTGATCGACGAGTTCGAGGAGGCGCCGCGCGACCTCCCCAACAAGCTTCGCTCCCTGCGGTCGGCCCGCTCGGCCGTCTCCGCAGCCTCAGCCGGTCTGCCGGAGGACGCCGAACCGACGCCCGCGGGGCAGCCGGTCGCGGCCGACGCTCGTGGGAAGGCGGAGCCCAGCGACGAGCCCGTCGCAGCGGAGGCGACCGCGCCGCAGCAGGTGCCGGTGGCCGGGGGAACGCCGAGCGAGGCTCCCACCGAGACCGCCCCGCGGGACGCGCAGCCTGCGCGCGAGCCTGAGCAGGGCGCGGCTCCCGTGTCCGAGGCCGACGAGGGCGTCAGCAGCGACCCTGTGGTGGAGCAGTTGAACCGTCCCCCCGTGCAACGCTCGGGCAAGCGCAGGAAGAACCGCAAGCGCGCGCAGGTGCACGCGGTGGAGAGTTCGGGACGCGCGCCGCTCACGATCGTTCCGGACGCCTCAGCCCAGACCGTCGCTCCACGGCCCTCACCCGAAGAACTCAACGAGAGCCTCGCGGCCGCCCTGTCGGCGCCTGCTGTCGACGATCCCGACGCCGCCGATCCGTACGGCGTGTGGGGTGCCGACGAGTTGGATCCGGAGCCCGCACCGGCGCAACAGCGCGTCCACCTGGGCCGCGGTCGCCGCGCCTGAGAGGGGGCGGCCGGCCTCGCCGGCCCGGCCATTAGGATGGCCGGGTGCCCGTTGATCTGATCCTGTGGATCGTCCTCGCCGTCGTCGTGCTCGTGGGGGCCGTGTCCGCGGTCGTCGTCGTGCGTCGCCGCCAGGCCCTCACCCGCAGCCACCGCGTCGAACTCCCTCCGGCCGCGCCGACGCCTCCGCGGCCCGGTGCCGACGTTGCCCCGGCCCCCGTCGTCGAGACCGAGGCCCCCGAGGAGGCCGGGACGAGGCTGGCACGGCTCCGCCGGCGCCTGTCGGGATCCACCAACGTGCTAGCTCAGGCGTTGCTCGGGATCATCAGCAGCGACAAGCTGGATGCCGACACCTGGGATGACTTCGAGGCCACCTTGATCGGCTCCGACCTGGGGGTGGGTCCCACCGGAGAGCTGGTGGAGAACCTCCGTAGGGAACTGTCGATCGACGGGGTCGCCGACCCCCAACGCGCCCGAGCGGTGCTGCGCCGGGAACTCGTCGCCCTCACCGACCCCAGCTTGGACCGGGATCTTGACCTCGATTCCGCCGACGGTCTTCCTGCGGTGGTGCTCGTCGTCGGAGTGAACGGCACCGGCAAGACGACGACGGTGGGCAAGCTTGCCCGGCTTCTGGTCGCGGAGGGAAGGACTGTCTTGTTGGGAGCGGCCGACACGTTCCGCGCGGCAGCCGCGGAGCAGTTGCAGACATGGGGGGACCGCGTCGGCGTCGAGACTGTCCGGGGCGCGGAGGGCGCCGACCCGGCGTCCGTGGCCTACGAAGCGGTCAGCGCGGGCGTCGAAAAGGGGGTGGATGTGGTGCTGATCGACACCGCGGGACGGCTCCACAACAAGTCCAACCTCATGGACGAACTGGGCAAGATCCGGCGGGTCATCGAGAAGCGGGCGCCCATCACCGAGACGCTGCTGCTGCTGGATGCGACGACCGGGCAGAACGGGCTCATCCAGGCACGCGTGTTCAACGAGGTCACCCAGGTGACCGGCATCGTGTTGTCCAAGCTGGATGGCTCGGCGAAGGGGGGCATCGTCGTTTCGGTGCAGCGTGAACTGGGTGTCCCGGTGAAGTTCGTCGGTCTGGGAGAGGGCGCGGACGACCTCGCGCCGTTCACGGCGGAGGGTTTCGTCGACGGGCTGCTCGGTGGCTGAGCCGATGCCGATCCTGCGGCCCGCGACGGCGCAGGATGTACCGGCGATGGTCGCCATCTACAACCAGTCCGTCGCGGTCAACACGGCCAGCTGGGACACCGAGCCGCAGACCGTTCCCGAGCGCCGCGCCTGGTTCGAGGAGCGCAGCGCCGCCGGGCAGGCGATCCTCATCGCGGAGGTGGCCGGCCGCGTGGTCGGCTGGGCGTCCTGGGGGCCGTTTCGTGGCAAGGCGGGCTACCGGATGACGAGGGAGGACACCCTCTACGTCGACGAGTCGGCCCGTGGCCTGGGGGTGGGACGCCTGCTGCTGGGCGGGCTGGTCTCCACGGCACGCGAGGCCGGAGTGCACGTCCTGATCGCGGCCGTCAGCCACGAGAACGACGTCTCGATTGCCCTGCACGAGAAGCTCGGGTTCGTGGAGGTGGGACGGCTGCCCCAGGCCGGAGCGAAGTTCGGGCGATGGCTGGACCTGGTTCTCCTGCAGCTCACGCTGGACGACCGCCTCCTGCCCTGAGTCCCGGGGATGCCGACCCGGTAGGCTTGCCGGGTACCGCGAGCGACAGTAAGGCATTCATGTTCGACACCCTGCAAGACCGCCTCCAAGCCACCTTCCGCAATCTGCGCGGCAAGGGGCGGCTCACCGACGCCGATATCGACGCGACGGCCCGAGAGATCCGGCTCGCGCTGCTGGAGGCCGACGTCAACCTGGGCGTCGTCAAGGATTTCGTGGCCGCCGTCAAGGAACGAGCCAAGGGCGCCGAGCTGAGCCAAGCGCTCAACCCGACCCAGCAGATCATCAAGATCGTCAATGAGGAACTCGTCGAGATCCTCGGCGGCCAGGCGCGGACGCTGCGGTTCGCGAAGAACCCGCCGACCGTCATCATGCTCGCCGGTCTGCAGGGCTCTGGTAAGACCACGCTGGCTGGCAAGCTCGGCCTGTGGCTGCGCCAGCAGGGTCACACGCCGCTGCTGGTGGCCGCTGATCTGCAGCGACCCAACGCCGTCAATCAGCTGCAGGTCGTCGGCGGGCGGGCCGGCGTGCCGGTGTTCGCTCCTGAGCCCGGCAACGGGGTCGGCGACCCGGTCTCGGTGGCGCGTGCGTCCATTGAGGAGGCCACGCGCAAGTTCTACGACACGGTGATCGTCGACACCGCCGGTCGTCTCGGTGTCGATGCCGAGCTGATGCAGCAGGCCGCCGACATTCGCGACGCGGTCAACCCCGACGAGATCCTGTTCGTGGTCGACGCCATGATCGGCCAGGACGCCGTCAACACGGCGAACGCCTTCGCGGAGGGCGTCGGCTTTGACGGCGTCGTGCTGTCCAAGCTGGACGGCGACGCCCGCGGTGGTGCTGCCCTGTCGATCGCGAAGGTCACGGGCAAGCCCGTCATGTTCGCGTCCAACGGTGAAGCCCTCGGTGACTTCGACCTGTTCCACCCCGATCGGATGGCCTCCCGCATCCTCGACATGGGCGATCTGCTCACGTTGATCGAGCAGGCCGAGAAGACTTTCGACGCCGATCAATCCCGCAAGGCCGCCGAGAAGCTCATGGCCGGCAAGGGGTTTGGCCTCGATGACTTCCTTGGCCAGATGCAGGCCGTGCGCAAGATGGGCCCGATGAGCAAGATCCTCGGGATGATGCCCGGCATGGGGCAGATGAAGGACGCCATCGCCAACATCGACGAGCGCGAGATCGATCGGATCGAGGCGATCATCTACTCGATGACCCCCGCCGAGCGCGCCAAGCCCGACATCCTGAACGGGAGCCGCCGCTCGCGCATCGCCAACGGGTCGGGCACCAGCGTCCAAGACGTCAATGGTCTGGTCAACCGCTTCATGGAGACGCGCAAGCTCATGCAGCAGATGGGGCGCGGCGGCGGTCTGCCCGGCATGCCCGGCATGGGAGGAATGCCCGGCATGGGCCGCCCAGCCAAGCAGCAGGCAAAGAAGAAGAAGACGAAGGGCCGTGGCGTGTCCGGCAACCCGGCGCGGCGCGCGGGGAGTGAACCCGCAGCGGCTGGCACCCCGGTGCCGACCAACGAGGCCGATCTGCAGGCGGCGATGGCGGACTTCCAGTTGCCTCCGGAACTGCAGAAGATGCTCAACCAGCAGAACAAGGGCTGAGGGCTCCCCGGTCGTCGCACCGATGAGGCAGGCTGAGGGCATGCCTCACGACGACGCCCTGCTGGGAGCCCTGGGCGAACCCCTGGTCTCGATCACGCACAGTCACGGCGGCGCGGCGCACACCCATCACGTGCCCGCCGGGAGCCAGGCGCATGCACAGCCGCGCCTCCACCTCACCGGACACCTGCTGCCTGACGCCGAACCCGTCGAGCTCTGGGTGGTCGAGGGACGCATCACCTACGAACGGGTTCCCGGGGCCACCACCTTGGCCACGGACGCCTGGCTGATGCCCGGCCTGGTGGACGCCCACTGCCACATCGGCCTGGATGGACACGGTGCCGTCGACCCGGCGACTGCCGAACGCCAGGCGCTTACCGACCGGAACGCGGGGACCCTGCTGGTCCGCGACGCGGGCTCGCCGGCAGACACCCACTGGATCGATGAACGTGCCGACCTGCCACGGATCATCCGTGCGGGGCGTCACATCGCCCGCCCGCGGCGCTACATCCGCAACTTTGCCGCCGAGGTCGAACCTGAGGACTTGATCGCCGAGGTGCGTACCCAGGCGCGTCGCGGGGACGGCTGGGTGAAGCTGGTGGGGGATTGGATTGACCGGGAGGCGGGGGACCTGCGCCCGTTGTGGCCCACCGAGGTGGTGCGCGACGCGATCGCGGCCGCGCACGAGGAGGACGCCCGGGTCACGGCGCACACCTTCGACGAACAGGCGGTGGCGGAGCTGGTCGCGGCCGGCATCGACGGCATCGAGCACGGCACGGGGCTGGACGACGCCACGATCGAGCTCATGGCCGAGCGGGGGGTGGCCCTCGTGCCGACGCTGATCAACATCGAGACGTTTCCTGACATCGCCGCCGCAGCCGACGGGAAGTTCCCGGCCTACGCGGCTCACATGCGGGCCCTGCACGCCCGGCGCTTCAAGACGCTCGGCAAGGCGGTCGACGCCGGGGTTCCCATCTATGCGGGGACCGATGCGGGCGGGACGCTGGCGCACGGCATCCTGCCGGAGGAGATCGCGTTGCTGGCCCGGGTCGGGGGAGCGGAGTTCGCCCTCGGCGCCGCCTCGTGGAGGGCCCGGGAGTGGCTGGGGGCTGACCAACTCACGGAGGGAGCGTCCGCAGACCTGATCGTGTGTGCGGGCGACCCGCGCAGCGACCTGGGGGAGTTGCGGCGTCCGGTCGCGATCCTTCTGCGGGGCAGGGTGATCACGGCGGTCTGACCCCACGGCGCGCGATCTACGACTGGCCGGAGCCATGCGGAGCCGGGTTCGCGCGCACGCGTTGGCCCCGCTCAGGTGTCGTCTGGCACAATGGACGATGCGCTGTGCGCGCAGGTGCCCTCTCACGCCCGCCCGCATGGTCCACCCGAGCGGAATCGAAGCCGTCCCACAGCGGAGATTCTTCTCACCCGTCAGCCCACACAGCGTGGGCACGTTCCTACAGGAGAACCACACACGTGGCCGTCAAGATTCGTCTCAAGCGGATGGGCAAGATCCGCAACGCGCAGTACCGCATCGTCGTCATGGACTCCCGCACCAAGCGCG
>RRZU010485575.1_pt1 | contig 27906 bp, 27 predicted proteins | sample 2165561 | NCBI WGS metagenome assembly RRZU01 (sample SAMN10456909, study PRJNA506462) | wastewater metagenome | isolation source: wastewater sludge | place: USA: Moscow, Idaho | reverse complement strand
TTTGAGCAGGGTCTAAAGATTTGCATCAGTGATACGATCCGCAATGAAACATCCCGGCTGGTGAGCATTAAGTCCAACAATTATCTCGAGAATCTGCTGATTTTAAATGAGGCCAAGGCTCGCGGTTTTAGCGAAGCCATTTTTTATAACACCCAGGGCCATCTGGCCGAAGGCTGTATGACCAATCTCTTTTTGATCAAAAACGGAACCGTCTACACCCCGGCAAGAGATTGCGGGCTGTTGGCCGGGATTGTCCGCAACCGGGTGATCGAGCTGCTAAAAGCTAATCACATCCCGATTGCCGAGGGTTATTATCCTAAGGATCAATTGCTGGCAGCTGATGAAGTTTTTATCACCAATTCACTAATGGAAATCATGTCGGTGAATCAGGTTGATGAACGATGCTACAGGATTGGCCCGGAAACCCTGACCGCCCGGATTGATGGATTATTTCAACAAACCTGGGGTCAGAAATAAAAACCTGAATTATAAATCCGAATAAAACGAAATATATACGTTGGATTAATGAATTTTGCAAATTGATACTTGTAATTGTGCAGTGTGCGGGCGATCACTGATCGCCCCTACATTAAATACTCGGTTCAACTTATATAAGAATAAACGAATTTAAAATAAATGAAAAATTAAACACCAGCCTTGCAACGGAGACAAAAATCTGGGGCAGGGCTTTTTGTGAGTGGTGAAAAGCTTAATAATTTAAAACAGGCTTTGTCAGTAAACGGCAAACTGTGTTAGAATAATCTTAATTAAAAAAAGAACGAGGAGATATAATGAGTACACAATTAGATCGTGAAAAAGCATTGGCATTGTTGAAAGAATATAATGAAAGCGAATCCCTGGTCAATCATGGCCTGGCGGTTTCGGGGGTGATGGCGCATTTTGCCAAACTGGAGGGCGAAGACCCCGACTATTGGGGCATTGTCGGACTGTTGCACGATCTGGATTATGAAAAATACCCCGAGCAACACTGTGTCAAGGTGGTCGAAATCCTGGAAGCTAACGATTACGAGCGGGCCTTTATCAATAGCGTCGTCAGCCATGGCTTTGGTCTCTGCGCCGATGTCGAGCCCACCCACCAGATGGAAAAAATTCTCTATGCCACCGATGAACTGGCCGGGCTGATCACTGCCTGTGCCTATATGCGGCCCTCCAAAAGCGTCAACGACCTGGAACTGAAATCGGTGAAAAAGAAATTCAAAACCGCCAGTTTTGCTGCCGGGGTTAATCGTGAGGTGGTTACCAAAGGCGCCGAGATGGCCGGTTATTCGCTGGAGGAGCTGATGCAGGAAACGATTCTAGGCATGCGGGCCGTAGCTGATGACATCGGCCTGGGAAGTAATGAAGCTTAATCTCCCGGTTCCGGTAGAAAAGGCCTTTAAGCAACTGGAAAGCTGTGGATTCTGTGGATATCTGGTGGGCGGCTGTGTCCGGGATTTTCTGCTGGGCACCCGGCCGACCGATTTTGATATGACCACCGATGCCACCCCGGATGAAATTATCGCCTGTTTTGCCGGCCATCGGGTTGTTGAAACCGGCATCCGCCACGGTACCGTGACGGTCATGATCGAAGGGATGGCGATCGAAATAACCACTCACCGGATCGAAGGCGATTATTCGGATAGTCGTCATCCCGATACGGTGAAGTTTACCAGAAACCTGGCTGATGACCTGGCCCGGCGGGATTTTACCATCAATGCGATGGCCTATCATCCCCACAAAGGTTTGATTGATCTTTATGGCGGAGCCGCAGACCTCAAAAAAAAGATCATTCGCGGGGTCGGTGATCCGCATCAGAGAATGGCCGAGGATGCTTTGCGAATTCTCCGGGGTCTGCGTTTTGCCGCGGTTCTGGGTTTTGAACTGGAAGCCGAAACCGGCGCCGCGATCCGGCAGAATTGTGGACAACTTCGCCATATTTCGGCGGAGCGGATTGCCGCCGAACTGGATAAACTGATCTGTGGCAAAAATGCCAAGGCGATCATCCTGGCGGAAACTGCGGTGCTGGGGGTGGTGATCCCCGAGTTATTGCCGGCTAAAAACTTTGATCAGATGAATCCTCACCACTGCTATGATGTCTTGACCCATACGGCGGTGGCACTGGAAACCCTGGCGCCGGTACCGCGCTTACGCTGGGCGATGCTGTTTCATGACCTGGGTAAACCCCAGAGCTTTACCCGGGATGGTGCCGGTGTGGGACATTTTAAAGGTCACAGTAAGCTGTCCGAAGCGATGGCCCGCGACCGCCTGACCGCTTTGCGGATCAGTAAAAGTACCGTTGATCAGGTCTGTCTGCTGGTAAAATACCACGATAGCCTGATTGAGGCCGATAAAACCAGTGTCAAGCGCTGGCTGAACCGCCTGTCCGAGCCGCTGTTTCGCGATCTGATCGCAATTAAGCGGGGCGATAACCTGGCTCAGGCGCCCCAGTATCGTGACCGGTTGGTATCACTGCAAAAACTGGAAGCGCTACTGGATCAGGTGATCGCCGAAAATGCCTGCTTTTCGCTGAAAGATCTGGCTGTCAATGGTCATGATCTGATTGCCCTGGGGATCACAGGCGGAGCCGAAATCGGCCGGATTCTGAAGCAGCTACTGGAAGGCGTCATTGACGAAACCTATCAAAACGAAAAAGATGTTTTAATTGAAAAAGCAAAGGAGATACACAGATGTTAATTGACAGCCATGCCCATATCGACGATCAAAAATTTAATGAGGACCGCGAAGCGGTGCTGGAAAACGCCCGGGCCGCCGGGGTGGAGCTGATTATCAATCCCGGCGCCGATGAGGCTTCCAGCTTCCGGGCCGTGGCAATGAGTGAAAAATATCCGATGGTTTATGCCACCGTGGGGATTCATCCCCATGATGCCAAGGATTACGATGCCCACAAACATGACGCCCTGTTAAGGGAATGGGCCAGCAAAGAAAAGGTGGTGGCCATCGGCGAAATCGGTCTCGACTACCACTATGACTATTCCCCCCGGGATGTTCAGCAGGAGGTCTTTATCCGCCAGCTGATCATTGCCAAAGCGGTGGCACTGCCGATTGTGATCCATAACCGCGAATCGATGGAAGATATGGTTCGGATCTTAAAGGAATACTTTGCGTCAGAGTACGGTGGCATCATGCACAGTTACAGCGGCTCGGTGGAAATGGCCAAGGTCTTTCTGGATATGGGCTTTCATCTGTCGATATCCGGGCCGCTAACCTTCAGCAATGCCCGAAAACTGCCGGAAGTCGTCGCCATGATGCCCTTGGAGCGGTTGCTGATCGAAACCGACAGTCCCTATCTGACGCCGACCCCCCATCGCGGTAAACGGAATGAACCGGCCTATGTGGGTTTGGTGGCCGCCGAAATTGCCCGGATCCGCGGGATGGCGGTGGAAGAGGTGGCGGAGATTACGACTACAAATGCCAAAAGAGTGTTTGGTATCAGCGAAAAGACCATGGCAAGATAAAAAAATAAAAAAAAACTAAAAAATGCAAATCAACTGTTCATTTTCCTTGACAATCAATACAAATTCAGATAAAATGTTTAGCGTACCTTCGGGACAGAAAATGAATAAAGGGGTATCGCCAAGCGGTAAGGCAATGGACTCTGACTCCATCACTCGCAGGTTCGAATCCTGCTACCTCTGCCAAAAGAATATTTAACCTGCTCTTTAAGATTTCTTAAAAAGCAGGTTTTGTTATATCTGCTTATGTTGATGGTATCAATCATCAAATCGTGAAAAAACAGGAGAAAGCCATGTCAGATCAGGAAATCAGCGTCTTTGATATTTATGAATACCTGCCCCATACTAATTGTAAAAACTGCGGCGAAAATAACTGTATGGCCTTTGCCGAAAAGTTATTGCAGGGAAAAAAAACCATTGGCGGATGCTCAGCCATCAGAGAAGATATCTATGAAAAGAATCGCCAGGAAATTCAGGAATTAATGAGTATAAATCGGGACTAAAGAGTAGGCAGACAATGATGTATTGTTTGTCTGCTCTTATCTTTTTTATAGTATAATGTAATCAAATGGACGACATAAGCCGGTTGCAAGCTGGAATGGCAAAGCCCGGAACAGTCAATAAATGGAGCAAAAAATGGAAACTACAAAAACCCGAATTTTTATCGCGGATGTTCGCGCATTGAATGAACCCCACCGCTTGGCCGCGGCAATGCAAGTAGTCTCGCAAGCCCGGCGGGAAAAGGCCGCACGACTTAAAACACGGGAAGCGAAAGCTCTATCAGTGGGCGCTGAAATGCTGCTTCAACAAGCGCTGGAACGCGTCCATGGCATCAGTGGATCGCTGAGGATAGCACCAGGAGCAGATGGCAAACCGATGTTGTCAGATTATCCGGACATTCACTTTAACCTGTCTCATTCGGGCCACTATGTAGTCTGTGGTCTGGGCTCCCGGCCGGTGGGGGTGGACATCCAAAAAATGGCGCGACCGAATCTAAAACTGGCCCGGCGATTTTTCGCTTCCTCAGAGGCCGACTGGCTCTGGGCGCTGCCAGCCGGTCAACAGACCCAGGGGCTTTATGATCTCTGGGCGCTTAAAGAAGCCTATATGAAATACACCGGCAAGGGATTCAGATTACCACTGCATGCATTTCAGATCGACTGCCACCATGGCGAGCCAATCACTTCCAGTACGGCTATCATCTTAGATGGAAAAAATATGCCGGTGGTAATTAAAAATTTTCCTGAGCTGGAAGATTATGTTATATGGAGTGTCACCGATACAGTCGGTTTTCAGGGGAAATTGGAATGGCTCGGCTTATAGGAGAAACGATGTGAAAGAAAAAAATATTTACCGGGAAAAATTGGTAACCGTGTTTATCACTTTTTTTAAGATCGGTCTGTTTACCTTTGGTGGCGGTTATGCCATGATTCCGCTGATTGAATATGAAACTGTGGAACGCCATCACTGGATTGAAAGCAAGGATATCCTCGATATCTTTGCCATTGCTGAGGCTACCCCCGGGGTAATTGCTGTCAATACGGCGACTTTTGTGGGTTATAAGGTGGCCGGCTTCTGGGGTTCGCTGTTGGCCACCCTGGGGGTGGTGATCCCCTCGTTTACGATTATCAGTTTAATTGCCTTATTTTTCCAGGAGTTTCAAAGCCTGGAGTGGGTGGGTTATGCCTTTCAAGGGGTTCGGGCCGGCGTCATTGTTTTAATCCTGGGGGCTGTGGTTAAAATGGGCAAAAAGGGAGAATATACGCCGCTGACGGTGCTGATTTTAATGCTGGCCTTTGGGCTGGCTTCATTCACCGAGATCAATGTCATTTATCTGTTGCTGGGCGGTGCCGTGACCGGTATTTTTTATCAGCTCTGGTTAAACCGAAAACAAGCCGATGATAAAAATGACGAGGTGAGAAAATGATGTATCTGGAGTTATTTATCACCTTTTTCAAAATCGGCTTATTTACCATCGGTGGCGGCTATGCCATGATTCCGCTGATCCAGCAGGAAGTAGTGGCCCATGGCTGGCTGACCTTATTGGAACTGACTGATTTTATCGCGGTCTCTGAGTCCACTCCCGGGCCTTTTGCGGTCAATATCGCTACCTTTGTGGGGATGGAAATGGGCGGGCTTGCGGGTGCCCTGGTCACAACCACGGCGGTGGTGCTGCCCTCGTTTATCATCATTCTTGTGATTGCCAAAGCGTTTACCAATTTTCAGCAGAATAAATGGGTTCAGGGAATCCTCTATGGCATGCGGCCGGTAGTGATCGGCCTGATTGCTGCGGCGGTGGTACTGCTGATGTCGACCGGGTTTATTGGCGTGGGGGCCGAAATCCACTCGGTCAGTGATTTTTTTGTCAGTCTCCAATATCTGGAAATTATTATTTTTACGATTGGCTGTTTTGTTTATTTCCGGTTTAAACTGCATCCGATCAAAATAATTTTGATCTCAGCTGCTCTGGGGATGTTGTTTTTTGGTCTATTGCCACTGTTTTATTAATGAATAGGATCTATTTTTTATAGGTCTTATTTTTTTTGAATCGATCAAAATCTAAGAAACTCTGTTCAGGAATCAGCTTAAATAATAATTAAGCGGGTCGCCTCGTCACCTGGATTTCACAAAGTGATGATAAACTAATTAAAAATGACACAAAGATGTCATAATCGTCTGCTATGATAAGAAAAAAAAGGAGGCATTGAGATGACCGTTATCATAAACGTATTAACTGCCTGGTTAAGCGTCATTTTTGCCGTTTTACTGGCAATCATCTACTTATTGCGGATCGTCAATAAGGGAACCAGAAAAAATAAATTCATCGCCAAAATTAATCGAAATCTGAGAAATTCACATAAAACAATGGGAATCGCATTTGTGATCACCGCCTGCATCCATGGTTTCTTTTCCTCGGGCGCCATTCTGTCATTTAATTTTGGGACCCTGTGCATGGCTATGGGCGTGTTGTTGGGATTAACTTATCTGCTGCGAAAATTGTTGCGCGGAAAGTGTGCCTGGATCAAACCGCATCGCTGGTTAACCGTGGTACTGATCGTTTTTTTAGGGATTCATCTCTGGGAGGTTGGCGGCATCATGGGGCCGGAAGCTTTTTTTAACAGTTCGTTAAAGGAAGTGGAGGCTTCGGTGGCAAAATTGTATGGAACCGAAACAGTATCGGCTGCCGCCGTGAATGATCAAAGCGATCCCGCAGCGATTGCAAATTCCAGCACCGTCACGGCCGAAAGCGCGCCAGCAACAACCCCAGCAACGACAACGGATTCAACCGTGACCGATACTGTAGTAACCAAGGCTAATCTGTTTTTGGGCAGCGTCGATTTGCGGGATGGTACCTACACTGGCGTGGCCGAAGGTTACGGACCGGAGCTGACGGTCAGTGTAACGGTGGCTGATAATGTGATTACCACTGTTCAGGTAGTTTCTCACAACGAAAACAATGTCAAATATTATGGCAAGGCCATTGATGCAGTCCCGGCAGCCATAATCGCCGCCCAGACCCCGGTGGTTGACACAATTTCCGGCGCTACCTATACATCAAACGGGATCATGCAGGCGGTCATTAATGCATTGGCACCAGCGGTGGTTTCAGGAACCCTGCCCAGTCTGTAAAATTTCGTCGATATTTTTATTTATCAGCTTGACAACAATGAAAAATCAGGATATTATTTTTCAGACAATTGAAAGTTTTTTCAATAATGTTACTGAACGATTAGACACCCACACCGGTAAATTTGCATGCGCAGAAAAATTTACCGGTGTGGGTGTCTTTTTTTATGTTAATCAACATTGATTCAATATTTGGGTGAAAAAGGGGTAGAATACTTAAAAAGCCAGTTAGTTTGTGATGGATTTAAACGGTTTGATTCAGATGAATGATTAGATGTTGTATCGGTTCTAAGATAGAATTTGTCAGCCCGCATGTTGCAGTCAGGCCAATGACCGGCAGACGCCAGAAATTTGGTTTGACATTGCATGACTAATTCTATACAGGAGGAAGAAAGATGAAATTTGAATTAAGAGATTGGAAACTGGATGATGCGGAAAATCTGGTGCGTTATGCCAACAACCCCAAGGTAGCCTGTTTTTTGCGAAATACCTTCCCATCACCCTACACCCTGGACGATGCGCATCGGTTCATTGACCAGTGTATGCACCGGGATCAGACCAAACAGTCGATCAAAGCCATTGTCATTGATAATGAGCCGATCGGTTCGGTAGGATTGCTGCTTCAGGACGATGTCAGCAGTAAGACGGCCGAGTTGGGTTACTGGCTGGGTGAACCATTCTGGGGCAAAGGGATTATGACCAAAGCGATTATTCAAACCTGTGAAAACGGCTTTGCCAATTTTGATATTTTCCGAATTTATGCCCGCCCCTTTGTCGATAACATCGGCTCCCGAGCAGCATTGGAAAAGGCCGGATTCCAACTGGAAGGAATCTGCAAGAAAGCCATTTACAAAAATGGAAAGATCACCGATTATTGTATGTATGCCCTGATTAAGTGACAGAGAATAATAAAAAAAGCAGCTGGATGAAGTAAAAATCATTCAGCTGCTTTTTTGTCACATCATCCGGATCGCGTCCATCGGGCAGGCTTTGGCACAGCGGGTGCAGCCGGTACAACGGTAGTACTCATCCAGCACCGGGTAGGCTTTCTGGTAGCGGTCGATATCGGTTTTGCGCAGGGCGATGCAGCTCAGGGGGCAATCGCCGGAGCAGATCCCGCAGGCCATGCAGAGCTGGTAATCGATGACGGGTCTTTTCTTATCAGCCATGGGTTAGGCCCTCCATTTCCAGATCGCAGAAGCCCAGGTCAGAAAGGGCGGTTTTGGTCGGGATGCCGGTTTTTTTATCCCAGCCCATAAACTGGTAGTGAACACTCATCATCGCATCCATATCAAAACTTTTTCCTTTCAGGGGACCTGCGGTCAGCGGCGGGTTGCCACTGAGACGTTCATTCATTTTAAAGTCCCGGGGGTTGATTCCTTCCCGGACATTAAAGGCCTGGCGCAGGGTTTGCATCCGCAGACCGATGGTCATGAATTCGTTGGCGGTTTTCTGCCAGCCGGTGGCAGCATTGAGATAATCAAAAAGCTTAAAGTGATTGAGTCCGCTGACCAGCGCAAAAAAACAGCCGCCGGAGCCATCGAGAATCTGTTTGATGCAGGCATTGATCATGGATTTCAGGCCGACCTGATTGGTGGCCTCGTATTCGTCGTTTTTATCTTCCCCCAGTTTGACCTTGGGCGCCCAGGTCACATCTTCCCAGATCCGCATATAGGTGTAATAGCTGCCGGCGCCGATGGTGTGGCGGCCGGGGGTGGGGTCGCAGGAATAGTGGATACCGAGGATCGGATCCAGCCGGGGGTCATGCATGCCCGGTTCCTGTCCGCCGGAGTGGATGGCCAGGGGCGCGGATTCAATCCCGAGAATGGCACTGGCTTTTTTAACGCCATGCTGCAAAACGGCTCCAAAGCCGACTCCGGCAATCATTTGCTCGACCAGGGTGATGATCGCTTCAGCATTGCCCCAGGTGAGCTCGAGTCCACCGGTGACTTCCGGGCTTAACCAGCCTTTTTCGTAACACTCCATCGCAAAGGCGATGGTATTTCCGGCCGAAATACTGTCCATTCCGCCGCGGTTGAGGAGTTCGTTGATGATAAAAATGGAATCGCGATCCTTATTTAAAAGCAGTGACCCAAAGGCGGCGACGGTTTCGTACTCCGGCTTGTGGGTGTGGGGAAAACGGCCTTTTGAGATGGTGCTGATATCGCAGACCCCGCCACAGCCAATCACGCAGGAATAACAGTGATACTTTTTGGTTTCATGCTTTTGGATTTGGTCGGGATTCATATGACGGTACTTGCGATAGGGAAAATCGGCCACCGAACCCTTCCAGTTTTTGACCGGGGTATCGCCCATGGTCATGCCCATGGTGTTGGTAAAGCCGGTGCCCCATTTTTTGATGATGGCCGTCGATAACATGCCGTCGATGGGGATGGCCTTATCAGTTGCCACCATCGATTTTCCCATCATCGGTAGCATCGCCCCGCTGGCCAGTGAGGGCAGATTGGCAGCCTTGACTTTTATGGCATAATCCCGGCTGATGGCTTTGATAGCCTGGGGATCCTGGGAACGGATCATTTTTGAACCAGCCAGGACCACGGCCTTCAGTTTTTTCGACCCCATCACGGTGCCGACGCCTGACCGGGCCGCCATCCGGCCGCCATCGTTGGAAATTCCGGCGATCAGCGACTGGTGTTCGCCGGCCGGGCCGATGGTGGCAATGGCCAGCTTTTTGTTAGCGGTGACTTTCTGATTGATGGCGGCTTCGGTGGCCACCGTGTCCAGGCCCCAGAGATCAGTGGCATCCATAAGCTGGGGGCCGTTATTATCGATAAAGAGCATCATCGGGGTTGGCGCCTGGCCCTTGAAAAAGATGCCGTCATAGCCGCTTTGCTTGAGCGCCGGCGAAAAGGTGCCGCCGCAATTGGCGTCGCCGAAACCACCGGTCAGGGGCGACTTGCAGACCGCCAGCCAGCGTCCGGTCATAAAACTGCCGGTACCGGTGAGGAGTCCGCTGACAAAGCCGAGGATATTTTTGGGCCCCAGGGGATCGGCTCCCTGGGGGATATATTTATAAAGGATATAGGCGCCCAGGCCCACCCCGGAAAGAAAATGTTCGTAAATCACATCGGGGATTTCGATTTCTTCAAAGGTGGAATCGGAAAGATCCACCATCAGTATTTTGCCGCAATAGCCTTTCAAAAAATTACCTCTCATCCTCCAGCAAGGGGGAGCATAAAACTGATCACATCTCCGTCTTTTAACTGGGTATTCAATTTCACCCGCTGGTAGTTGACCTGGCAGATCACCAGCGGCTGTAACACCAGGGGGATTTTCAGCCGTCGATAAACGCTGAACAGCCGGGTCCCGGGGGGCAGTACCATCATGCCATCCTCATCCAGAACAGTGAGGCTGGCAAAGGGTGGGGGATAGACCTGTACCTTCATTAAGCCTCGGGTGCCGTTTCCGGACAAAGCTGGGTCAGAATCTCACAGCATTCCTGATAATGCATAATCCGGGGCACCGGGTAGGTGGGGTTACCTTCTTTAAGAATTCGTTTGGCCAGTTCAGGAATATCTTTTTCCTTCAGGGCGTAAATGGTGGTGGGAATACCCATATTGGCATTCATCGTTTTTATTTTTTCAATCAACAGTTCCGCCAGGGTTTCATCATCGTTCATGGCTTCACCCAGACCGGCATAAAAAGCCAGCTCAGCCAATTTTTTCTGGGCGGCTTTTTTTGAAAAATCGAGCACATAAGGCAGAATAATGGCATTGGCCAAACCGTGGGGAACCCCATAAAAACCACCCATGGCATGGGCGATGGCATGGACGTAGCCGACATAGGCCCGGGTGAAGGCCAGCCCGGCATCAAAGGAGGCCTGGGCCATTTTCAGCCGCAGCTCCAGGTCCTGACCATTGTGGTAGGTGTCCTCGAGATTGTTGATAATAATTTCGGTGGCATTGAGGGCTTTTTCTTTGACAAAAGCGGTATCATATTTTCCGATATAGGATTCCACCGCATGGGTCAGAGCATCCATACCGGTGGCGGCAGTCAGGGAAGGCGGCAGTCCGACCATCAGCTCGGGATCGAAAACCGTGGCCAGGGGCACCAGCTTGGGATCATTAATAGCAAATTTGGCATGGTTTTTAACATCGGTGATCACAGCGCAGATGGTTGCCTCAGAGCCAGTTCCGGAGGTGGTGGGAATGGCGAAAAACGGCGGCAGCCGGCGGGTCAGTTTAAACAGTCCGCGCATCTTTTCGATGCTTTTGCGGTTGGTGACCTTGGCGGCAATGATTTTAGCGCAGTCGATCGGAGAGCCGCCGCCAAAGGCCACCACGCCCTGGCAGTTGCTGCGGTAATACAGAGCCAGACCGTCTTCGACATTTTCGAAGGTGGGGTTGGGCTGAACCTTGTCAAAAACGATGGCATCGATGCCGTTGGTTTCCAGGGCGCATAAAAAAGAATCCAGCAAACCCATGGAATAGAGGGGCTTGTCGGTGACAACCAGAACCTTGGTCACCCCGGAAATCGCAATGATTTCGGGGAAACGGCGGACCATGCCAGGGCCCTGAAGGACCGGGGGAATCGGCAGTGGCAGCACCTGGGCGACTTGCTTCATGACTAACTGGGAACTGCGGTAAGGAACGTTTTGAATGGTCTTAAGTACTCTTTGCATCAGGTAACCTCCATTTTGTTACGGTAGCATTGGATTAGATTGTTCGGGACAGGTAAGCACAAGGTGAAGTTTATTATCGTTCATGAATCATCCTTTTACTTAAATGTTTTATCCATTATATCACAACTGAAAACAAAGAAATTAAAAGGCTGAATTTTAAGTTTTTATAAAGATTTTTGCTGATTACTGAATAAGGCCCCGGGACCTGGTCGGTTGTAACCCAGAACCCGGGGACGCAAGCTCAGCCGTAACGCCGGAGCAAGAGGGTCACTTATTCAATACAACCCTGAGGGAATTCCGGTGAGCAGACAATTTCTTCATAATCCAGCTCGGCGTTGTTGATCATCCAGAGCCCATGGACATCGCAATAGGCATAAACCCGGACAACATCCAGCGGTTCCACGGAAAAGAATGCTTCCGGGGCATTTTCCGGAGTCAACTGGACATATTGGCCGCCGCTGCGGGTCTGGACAAAAATCCACAGAATCGAGTGATCGGCAGTCATCGGGTGGGGTACGCTGCCAACTTTAACCTGGAGCCGGTGGTCGCTGAAAACAAGCACCGGCACGTGCTTTTCTTTGGCAGCATCGGCCGTATTGGGCTGTAACAGGGCCTGGGAATGATGGCAGTACTCAGTCAGGGTACCGTTTAGCTCCAGCAGCACCGCATTACAATCATTGCACTGATAAAATAACCTGGGATCCATAAGATTACCTCTTTTCACATAAATTCTTATTAGATATAGCTGTTAATCAAGGCCTGAACATCGCTCAGGGGAACCTGTTTATCAACCAGGGAGACGGTATCGAATAGTTCGGGGCGCTTATCAGCGTAGGTTGGCGCCGGTTCCTGATAGAGGATGCCAATCGGGATGATGTCGCCGAACTGCATCGCGGTTTCGATGGCAGCCAGTTTATTGGTCGGGTCATAGCGATCATCCAGGGGTTTAACCCGCTGTTTGTAATAGGCAAAGGTGTTGGTCTTGTTAAAGCTGACACAGGGCTGGAGGATATCGACCAGGGCGTAGCCGGGATGGCGTATGGCGGCGGCCATGATCTGAGCCAGATGGGTTTTATCGCCGGAAAAGGATCGGGCGACAAAGGTAGCACCGGCAGCAATGGCAATCAGCAGCGGATTAAAAGGGGCCCCCATATTGCAGGCAGCAGTTTTATGAAGAGGGTCGCAGGGATCGGAGGTAGGAGAGGGCTGGCCCTTAGTCAGGCCATAAATCTGGTTGTCATGGACAAAATGGGTGATATCAACATTGCGACGGATATTGTGGAGAAAGTGGTTGCCCCCTTCGCCGTAAGAATCGCCGTCGCCAGTGTTGACGATCACCGTCAGGTCATTGTTGGCAATTTTGATCGCCGCCGCGGCTGGTAGGGATCGGCCATGGAGACCGCTGAAGCCATTGGCGGTGAGATACTGATTGGTTTTGGCGGCCTGGCCAATCCCTCCGACCAGGACGACTTGATGAGGCGCTGTTTCCAGCTGGTTTAAAACCCCGGTGAGGGTTTCCAGAATGGCGTAATTGCCACAGCCAGGGCACCAGGCCGTTTCATAGGTAGTGAATGTTCCGTTATTCATGTTAGAAACCTCCCTTGAGATTTTTGATGCCGGTGAGGATATCATCGACGGATAATTGCCGGCCGTCATATTTGAGAATACTATGTTCGCAGTTGATCAGGGCTTCCTCCCGGAGCAGTGCCGCCAGCTGACCGGTGGCATTTTGTTCGACATTGATTATTTCGACCACCTGAGCGGCAAAATGCCGCAGTCGCTGGGTCGGCAGGGGATAGATATCCCCGAAAAGCAGAGCGCCGTAATTTTTTTCTTCCTGGTTGAGGATGTCAACGGCTTCTTTGATGGCGCCGCTGGTAGAGCCGAAACCAACCAGTAGAGACTGGCATTGATCAGCACCCCAGAACTCTGGTTCAATCAGTTCCGCTTTCAAGCCTTCCAGCTTGTTCATCCGTTTTTCGACCATCTGATTGCGGATGGTGGCAGATTCGGTAATCTGGCCCCATTCATCATGTTCATCGCTGTCGACCCGCACCAGGGCTTCCGATTTGCCGGGGACGCGCAGCGGCGAGATGCCATTGGTGGTGAGGGCATAACGACGATAGGGCTGATCCGTGGTTTGGATCGTCGCTTCTGGTTCGCTGAAACGGACGATGTCACTGGCATCAAGAATCGGGATGGTGGTGGTCGAATCAGCCAGATATTGATCACTTAAGAGGATCACCGGGATCTGATATTTATTTGCCAGGGCCAGGCTACGGGCCGTCTGGTAGAAACAGTCGGCATGATCCCGGAGGGCAATGACCATCCGTGGAAATTCCCCCTGGGAGGCGGAGATTACAAATTTTAAATCACTTTGCTCGGTGCGGGTCGGAAAGCCGGTGGCCGGGCCGGGGCGCTGGACATTGACGGCAACCAAGGGTATTTCGGCAATGCCGGTAAAGCCCAGGGCTTCCACCATCAGGGAAAAACCGCCGCCGGAGGTGCCGGTCATGGCGGTGGCCCCGGCATAGGAGGCGCCAATCGCCATGTTGATGGCGGCAATCTCGTCCTCAGCCTGCTCCACGGCAATGGCCATGGTGCTGCTATGAGCGTTAAAAAAGTCCAGCAGGCTGGTTGAGGGGGACATCGGATAGGCCGAATAAAATTTCAGGCCAGCGGCGACGGCTCCCAAGCCAATAGCGGTATTTCCGGAGAGCAGCAGGTGTTCGGAAGTTTGGCTCAGCGGAACCTCATAATTTGCGTCCACCAAATCGTAGCCCCTGTTGAGTGCCGCTATATTGATCTCGGCCAAGTCAGCCCGGAGCTCGGCCTGGATAATCGCGGCGGCGTGAGTAAGGGGGATATTAAAGAGCTTCAATAGCGCCCCGGTCGCGACACTACTGATCACTTTAGGGTTGCCAAGCTCGGTGGCGATCGCTTTAAGGGGCAGTTTGATGGCCCGGAAATCGTCGATCGGCAAGGACTCGTCACATAAAATAAAACCATCATAAGTAAGCTGGGGCTGGTGTTCCCGATAGGTGGTTTCATCGATGGCAAAGATGCCGTCCAGGCTATCCCGGTGGGCATCAAGCGGTTGATCGCCAAAGCGGATCTGGGTAAAATTATGGCCACCGCGGACCCGGGACATAAAATCACGGATGGTAAAAAGATGGCAACCCGATTGTTTCAGCATTTTTTCAAGCAGTGCGGACATTGTTTCAATGCCGTCTCCGGCGGCTCCGCCTAAAAGGATGTTATACATACAGAACCCTCCATTCAAAGATAATAGCCAGGGATTAACATGGCTTCTTAATACTTACCCAATTAAAGACAATTTCATCTTTCTTAAAGGATTTATTTTTTCTTGTCAATTTTAAATTAATAGGCTATAATAACTAAGTCGTGCTAGACGGAGAGTTAGCGGTGCTTTGTAACCTGCAATCCGCTGTAGCAGGGTTGAATTCCCCATCGAGGCGCCAGGGTTTGAGGTCAGCCAGAGGAAAGTGGCGTTGAGAGTTGGACCCTTCGCAATAGAAACTTATGAACCCCGTCAGGTCAGGAATGAAGCAGCGGTAAGTAAGACCTTCTATGTGCCGGAGGATCATCTGATTTGAGCTAACTACCTGTGTAACGCTTGGAAGCTGGTAGTCGAAGTGGGGTGCACGACAAAAAAAGTCTATTGAATGCCAGACTCTGTCTGGCATTCAATAGACTTTTTGCGTTGCGGCAGAATCATGATACTTAATGGTCATCATGGAATAAAAATTAGGGATAATCTATATTTTAACAAGGATTCTTGCTATAATGAAAAAAGTTCAATCATTATCCAAATCGGAAGCCGCTTTGGCGGAAAGAAACATTAAGCAAGTTAAATTTAGAATGTGAGGAAAAACCCATGCGATTTTTTCAAGTGAAGCCAGCAATTTATTATGGGGAAGGTTCCCTGAAACAAATTGAGAAACATAATTTCAAAAATGTCTGTATTGCCACTGACCAGGGGATGGTCAAGTTTGGGCTATTAAAAAAATTAACCGACGAGCTGGATGCCAAAGGCATCAGCTATCACGTTTTTGCCGATATTGAGTCCGATCCTTCCACTGAAATTGTCGAAAAAGGACTGATGCATATTATCATGAACAAGCCGGATGCCCTGATTGCCATCGGCGGTGGTTCGGTTATTGATGCGGCCAAGGCGATAATTTTTTATTGCGTCAATTTCAAACGGATCTTTTTTGAAGACCGCTATGTTCATAAACCAATGTTTATCGCCATTCCGACCACTGCCGGCACCGGTTCTGAGGTTACCGAATACGCCGTAATCACTGATAAACAGAAAAATACCAAGATTCCTTTAACCGATATCCTGATGATGCCCGATGAGGCGATCCTTGATCCCCAACTGATTGAAAGCGTTCCGGCTGGCGCCACCGCCGCCACCGGCATGGATGTTATGACCCATGCCATTGAAGCTTTTATTTCCACCAACAACAATCCCTTCGCCCGGTGTTATGCCAACAAGGCCGTGGAACTGGTCTTCCGCAGCCTCTACCCCAGTTATGTCAACGGCTCGGATTTAGAAGCTAAAGGCAGTATGCAGATTGCCTCTTGTATGGCCGGAATCGCCTTTAACAGCGCCGGTCTGGGCATCACCCACAGTATTGCCCATGCCTTCGGCGCGATGTTTCATCTGCCCCATGGATTGGCCAATGCCATTGTCCTGCCCTATGTGATCAAATTTAACGGCCAGGACGAAAAGGTTCAGCATCAGTATGCCCGGTTGTTAAGCGGTTCCGGCATCTTAAACGTCTCCGGCAACGCCACCGAAACCCTCTATAATAGTGTCGTCGCCCTCAGCGCTTCATTAAATATCCCAGTTTCGCTAAAAGCGGCTGGCGTTTCCGAAGCAGATTATCTGGGCGCCCGGGAAGAAATGCTGGACAAGGCCATGGCTGATATCTGCACCACCACCAACCCGGTGGACGTAACCCGCGAAAAAATGCAAGGCGTGATGGATCAAGCCTACTATGGCGTCTAAGCAAATATTAATAATCAAACTTGAGCTCCGGTGTTTTGCATCGGGGCTTTATTTTTGTTATAATAGATTACCAGATTTGCTGAAAAAGAAGCGATAAACTAAAAAAGAAATAAAGTGTCGTGAGCTTTGTTTGATGCTTTTTAGTTTCGCAAACGATTGGATCAAGAAAAGAGGAAAAGAGATGACGATGACAATTGTTTTTTACGGATTGGCGGCCATTGGGCTGATTCTTTCCTTATTAAAAAGCGGGGAAAAAACAAAAATGGCATTAAAAAAAGCCTGGAAAGCCTTTGAAAATATTTTGCCCCAGTTTCTCGGGATCATTCTGCTGATCGGGGTGATCCTCAGCGTGCTGTCGCCGCAGCAAATTTCGCAGCTGATTGGCGAAGACTCCGGCTGGGTCGGGGTGATCATTGCCACGGTGATCGGCTCGATTACCCTGATCCCCGGTTTTCTGGCCTTTCCGCTGGCGGCGGCACTGCTGGAAAATGGTGCCGGCTACATGCAGATTGGCGCCTTTATTTCCAGCTTGATGATGGTGGGGATCGTAACCATGCCGGTGGAGTTTCTCTATTTCGGCAAAAAAGCGACATTTTTACGAAATGGCATGGGACTGGTCTTTTCAATTCTGGTGGCGCTGGTCATCGGCGGGGTGATGTCATGAAAAAGAAACAGATGGAATTAGTCAAACGGTATCGCTTTTTTGCAATTATGATCGCCGCCACCCTGATTATTCTGGCAGTTAAACCAGCTCTGGGGGTCAAGGTCTACAGTTTGGCAATTAGCAGTGTATTAGAAATGCTGGGCGTGCTGCCGCCAATTTTTGTCTTGATCGGGCTGTTGGATGTCTGGGTAAAAAAAGAAACAATGGTCAAATACATGGGCAAAGATTCGGGAATTGTCGGCGTATTACTGGGCTTCTTTCTCGGTGCCGCGGCAGCCGGTCCACTTTACGGGGCCTTTCCGGTGGCCGGGGTTTTTCTCAACAAGGGCAGCCGGCTGGCCAACGTCTTTATTATTGTCGGGGCCTGGGCCTCGATGAAAATCCCACTGCTGCTGTTTGAAGTGGCGGCGATGGGCTGGCAGTTTACCCTGATCCGGCTGGTCATGGACATTCTGGGGGTATTGGTGATTGCTTATAGCATGGAGAGAATCCTCACTGGTGAGGATGAGCGGCAGATTTATGAACTGGCCCGCAAGATGAATCAATAAATTAAGATGCCTAGAGCATAAAAAAGACACCCGTTCATTGACGAAGGGTGTCTTTTTGTGTAAGGTAAAGGTTGTGACAAATAAGGATAATTACATGGAGGCAGCTAAGCCAAACAGTGCAACTAAAGCAACAATGGCAATAACCGCAAAGACGATGTTGATAATAATCAGTACCAGACCAATTGTTTTTCCGGTTTTAGCTTTTTTATTATCCGGATCAGCAGCCAGTTCTTTTTTGCCATAAACAAAAGCCATAATAGCAGTAACCAGACCGGCCAGACTAACAATCGAGGCGATGGTACTAAGACCAATTGTAGTTAAAATAATATTGACACCGATGCAGATTAAAGAAATCATGCCAAAGGTGAACCCCTTCATTCCATCTTCAAAACTCATAATCATACTCCTTCCCAATTTCAAAATTTTATAGAACAATTACACCCGATTTTGGAGAAGATTAACGACTGTTTTTTTAGAAACATTGAAATTTTACAGATTGGCGCTGTTGGCGGCGTGATTTTGCTTGTAAAGCATTTTGTTTAGTATCGTACAAGCTGGCAAAAAAAGATGGTTTCGGCTATAATGAAGCCATGAAGAATTTTGAAACATTTAAACAATCCTATCAAATAAAACTGAATCCGCAGCAGGAACAGGCGGTGATCCGGACCCGGGGTCAGAGTCTGTTGCTGGCGGTGCCCGGCAGCGGCAAAACCACGGTGATCATCTGCCGGATTGCCTATATGCTACGAGTTTTACAAATCGATCCGGGAGCGATTCTGACCCTGACCTTCAGCCGCATGGGAGCCCGGGATCTGAAAGCCCGCTACCGCAAAATGTTTGGCGCAGCCGAGGCGGAAACCCTCCATTTCAGCACCATCCACAGTTTTGCCTTGGGGGTGATCCGCCACTATGAACGCAGCTACCGCCGTCGCGCCCATACCGTGCTGGGCAACACCACCCCGGTGATCCGGGAGCTGTACCGGCAATTGTTTCAGGAGCATCCTGGGGAAATTGAACTCAGTGAAATCTGTCAGCGGATCGGCTTCTGCAAAAATATGATGCTGACCGCGGCGGAAATCAAATTGCTACCGTCACTGGAAGTGGATTTCCTGGAAATCTATGAAGCCTACGAAAGTCATAAGCGTAAAGAACAGCTGATGGATTTTGATGATATCTTAAAATACGCCTGGGGACTGTTGAAAAAATATCCGGAAATGCTGGCCTTTTTTCAGAACCAGTACCCCTATATTCATTTGGACGAAGCCCAGGACACCTCCAAGATTCAGTTTAAGATCATTGAATTGTTAACCGGGAAAATCGGAAACCTGTTTATGGTCGGTGATGAGGATCAGAGTATCTACGGTTTCCGCGGCGCCTTTCCGCAGTCACTGTTGGCTTTTAAGGAGACCTGGCCCCAGGGCGAAGTGCTGTTAATGGAAACCAATTATCGCAGCACCCGGGAGATTGTCGACAAGGCCAATGCTTTTATCAAACTGAACCATGAGCGCTATCAAAAAGAAATGACGGTGCCTGATGGCAGTGGCTTTACCGGTGTGCCGATTGCCCGCGAATGGGTAAAATCCAGCGAAGCCCAATACCAGCTGATTATTGAAGCGATCCGCCGGGAAGGCAAGGAAATTGCGGTCCTCTATCGCAATAACGAATCCGCTATTCCCCTGGTTGATCTCCTCGATGAAGCCGGGATCGCTTACCAGATCAAGGAGCACAGTCCCCAGTTTTTCAGCCATTTTTTGATCAAGGACATCCGTCTTTTTTATCAGTTGGCCGGGAGTCCCGGGGATTTCGATTTATTTACCCAGGTTTACTATAAGATGGATGCAGCGATATCCCGGGATACCATCAACCAGCTGGGACAGCAGCTGAAGTCCGGAGAAAATCCCTTTGATGCCCTGATCCGTATCAGCGGCGAACGGGCCTGGCAGGTTAAACGGCTCAAAGAGCTCAAAGCCGGGTTCAAAAAACTGAAAACAGCGCCGCCTCAGAAAGGCATCGGGATGATTCTCGATGATCTGGGCTATCGCTCCTATCTGAATTTCCGGATCAGTTCCGGGCAATCGGAAGAAAACATTGAGCAAAAGCTGGCGGTGCTGAAGATTCTCGGCGGCCGGGTGGCCAATTTTCCGGACTTTTTTGAAAAACTGGAAATGCTGGCCGAAAAGTTGCAGGAGCCCCAGACCAGAACCGCGAAGACACCCCGGGTAACCTTATCAACCCTTCATTCCAGCAAGGGGTTGGAATTTGAGAAGGTCTTTATCATTGACGCCACCGAAGGGCAGATCCCCAATGTGAGCAACAGCCCAGAAGACGCCAAGGCCTACGCCGAAGAAGTCCGGCTCTTTTATGTGGGCGCCACCCGGGCCAAACAGGAGTTGATTTTTCTGTGTGTCAAACACCGGGACAAGGACATCAAACCATCGCCGTTTATTTCTTATTTAATTGACGGCCTACCCCGGAAAAAAGCGCCGGCGGAAAAACAGGGGCTCCGGCACCGCGAGAGTTTTGGCCGTCAGCAGGGCAAATGGCAGGACTATCATGCCGGGGCGGTCAGCGGCGCCACCGTCGATCTGCAGGCTTATCAGCAAGGCCGGGTGGTGATCCATCAACGCTTTGGGGCGGGCACCATCCAGACTCGCAATGGTGATATTGCCACGATCTATTTTGAGACGGCCGGGGAAAAGAAAATGAATCTGGCCGTCTGCGTGGAAAACGGCGTGATTAAATGATGGGTCTTGACAAAAATAAAAATTAGGGATATACTCAGAAAAACAAACCGGTGATGGTGGAGTAAAGTCAGCAGCGCATTTAAAGCGAGTTGGGGGCGGTGAGAGCCTGACAGGAAGCGGACTGGCATAATGGGCACCTGAGGGTGTGAGGAAAGGGCAAGGCCTGAGTATTTCACAACGTTTCATCAACGTTAAGGGATGGCAGATGTGATGGCATTTGCAGATAAAGTGCACAGGTCTATTTGGCCTGTGAATAAAGGTGGTACCGTGGGTTATTTTGACTCATCCTTTTATTGTTGTAGACAATAAGGGGATGGGTCTTTTTTATTTTAAAGTTAAGTGATTAAGTGCCGTGAGCTTTGTGATCAGTTTCGCACGAAACAATTGTTACACTGTACGGCGGACAGTTCTCTGAACTGTTCGCCTACACGTTACACAATTGTTTGTGGAAACTGAACTCAAAGCAATTGTTGTTCGGTGATAATCGTTTTTGAAAGTGTTTAAAAAAGAAAGAGGCAAAGTCTATGGAAACATTAAAAAATTTACAAGCGCTGGTTAAGCGACTGGAAGAGAAGAGTCCCTTTTATCAGCAACGTTTTAAGGAAGCGGGGGTTGCGGCAGCGGATATTAATACCATGGCAGATTTTGAGCAGCTGCCCTTTACCGATAAGGGTGATCTGCGCAATGCCTATCCCTTGGGTTTGCAAGCCGTTCCCGACAGTGAGGTGGTGCGAATTCATTCCTCATCGGGAACCACCGGTCAGCCGGTGATCATTCCCTATACGGCCGGAGATGTGGCTGACTGGGCAGAAATGTTTGCCCGCTGTTATCGCTATGCCGGGATGACCGAGGAAGACCGGATCCAGATTACCCCGGGTTATGGGCTCTGGACCGCCGGTATCGGCTTTCAGGCCGGGGCCGAGAAAATGGGGGCCATGGCCATTCCGATGGGACCGGGCAATACCCAGAAACAATTACAGATGATGGTCGATTTAAAAGCCACGGTGCTGGCATCAACCTCCTCCTACGCCCTGCTGCTGGCCGAAGAGGTGGCCAACCAGCAGCTGGGCGACCAGATCCATTTAAAACGGGGCATCATCGGTTCGGAACGTTGGGGCGATAAAATGCGCAGCCGGATTGCCGAAGAGCTGGGGATTGAGCTGTTTGATATTTACGGCCTCACCGAAATCTATGGTCCCGGCATTTCCATCGACTGCAGCGAACATGAGGGGCTCCACTACTGGTCCGACTATCTGTATTTTGAAATTCTCGATCAGGAAACGCTGAAACCAGTGCCGGAAGGAGAATACGGGGAACTGGTGATTACCACCTTCCGGAAGGAAGGGGCACCGCTGTTGCGTTACCGGACCCACGACATCACCCGCTTTATTCCCGGCCTCTGTGCCTGCGGCTCGGTTCATCCCCGCCATGACCGGATCATCGGCCGCACCGACGACATGGTCAAGGTCAAGGGTGTCAATATTTATCCCGGCCAGATCGATGAGCTGTTAAAAACCGTGGACGGGGTCAGCAGCGAATACCTGGTTACGGTTGATCATCAGGATGGCAAAGACTGTGTTTTTCTGGCTTTTGAAATTCTTAACGGGGTGGACAAACAGGATATTGAGACCGCGGTAAAACGCGAGTTTAAATCCCGGGTCGGCTTAAGCGTTATCCCCATGGCCGGACCGCTGGGTTCACTGCCCCGTTCTGAGAAGAAAAGCGTCCGGATTATTGATCGCCGCTTCAGTTAGGTTTGGTATCCCTGGAAAAATCTGATCCGGTCGGTGAAAAATCATCATTAAAAAAAGTCGCGGGAAAAATTGATTTTTTATCCGGGATTGGTTATAATGAAATCGACGACCTTGATTTAAGAGGAGAAAAGGATACAATGAAAACAAAAAAGCAAAAGAAAAACCGATTTAAAATCGTTCTCAACGAACCCACTGGCGAGAGTTCCGGGTGTAAGGTCATTGAAGATACGGAAACGGGAATCAACTATTTATACCATTTTGACCAATTTGGCGGCGGACTCACTGTACTGATTGATGAAGAAGGTGAACCTGTGGTTGCCCCTGAAAAATAGAAGTGCCCAGGCCCTGGAAAAGATTTTCTTTTTCAGGGCTTTTGTACGTAATTTATTCCTGATGGAAGTTTATTTACGTAAATTAGGTGTATAAACAAGAACAGGGGGTACTGTTAAGCTGTGTTGTCGATCAGTTTTGCACGTACCGAAGAAATAATAAAAAAATGGAGGAAAAAATGAATACTTATATTGAAGATATTTTTGCCCGAGAAATACTGGATTCCCGCGGGAACCCGACCATTGAGGTGGATGTTATTTTAGAAGATGGCACCATGGGCCGCAGTATTGTCCCTTCTGGGGCCTCCACCGGCGCTTTTGAAGCGGTGGAACTGCGGGATCAGGATTGCAGCCGTTACCAGGGCAAAGGGGTGTTAAAAGCGGTGGACAGCGTCGCCTATGCCCAGGAGTTTCTGGTGGGGATGGATGCTTCGGATCAGATTGCCATCGATGGGGTGCTGATTTCCCTGGATGGCACCGAAAATAAAAGCAAGCTGGGCGCCAATGCGATTTTGGGGATTTCGATGGCTACGGCCCATGCAGCGGCTAAATCGTTGGGGCTGCCCTTTTATAAATATCTCGGCGGCGTTAATGCTAAGCTGCTGCCGACCCCGATGATGAATATTCTAAACGGTGGCGAGCATGCCGACAACAATGTTGACATTCAGGAATTTCTGATCATGCCGGTGGGCGCCCGGGATTTCCGGGAAGCCGTGCGGATGGGCTCGGAAATCTTCCATCAGCTGAAAAAAGTGCTGGGCGAAAAAGGAATGGCCACCTCGGTAGGGGATGAAGGCGGCTTTGCCCCCAATCTGAAATCCAATGAGGAAGCGCTGCAGCTGATTGTGACGGCGATTGAAGGGGCCGGCTATCTTCCCGGCGAAGATGTTCAACTGGCGATGGACGTAGCAGCTTCGGAAATATATAATGAAGAAACAAAAAAATATTTTCTGGCCGGCGAAGGGGTGGAAAAAACCGCTGCCGAAATGATCGACTTTTATGAAATGCTGATTGATAAATACCCGATCATTTCGATTGAGGATGGTCTTGATGAAGAGGATTGGGATGGCTGGAAAATTATGACCGAGCGACTGGGTAAAAAAGTCCAGCTGGTCGGGGACGATATCTTTGTCACCAATACCCAACGGTTGAAACGGGGCATCGATAACGGGGTGGCCAATTCAATTCTGGTCAAAGTCAATCAGATCGGGACCCTGACGGAAACCCTGGATACCATTGAAATGGCCAAACGGGCCGGCTATACCGTTGTCGTTTCCCATCGTTCCGGTGAAACCGAGGATGTCACCATTGCCGATCTGGTCGTGGCGGTCAATGCCGGGCAGATTAAAACCGGGGCGCCATCGCGAACCGACCGGGTGGCCAAATACAATCAGCTGATGCGGATTGAAGAACAACTGGGGCTGCTGGGCGACTACGCCGGCAAAGATGCGTTTTATAATCTCAAATAGAAAATAAGAAAACACAAATAAGGAAGTGAGACTATGTATTTAAAAGGATTGGGCATTGCCTGCCATCCACCGGTGTTGATCCCGGAGATTGGGGAAGGCCGGGAAAATGAAGCGGAAAAAACAATTCGGGGGTTGCGGGATCTGGCCCTGAAGGTGGCTGAAATCAAGCCGGAAGTGATTGTCTGCATCACTCCCCACGGCAACGTCTTTCGGGACGGGGTGGCAGTGGTTTATGAAAACCAGATGAAGGGTGATCTGCGCAATTTTGGTCATCCCGAAATCGCGATGGAAAAAGATTGCGATATGGGGCTGTTGGATGAGCTGAATATGGGCTTTGGCAAAAATAACTGTCACACCATTTTCTTAAATCATAAAATTGCCAAAGAATATAAGATCAGCCTGGACCTTGATCATGGAGTCCTGGTACCGCTTTACTTTATCGAAAAATATTATCGCAGCTACAAAATCGTCCATGTTACCATCGGCGAGCTGAGCCTGATCGAGCTTTATAAAATGGGGAAGGTGATCCGTGAAGCCATTGAAGCCCGGGGCAAAGAAGCGATGATTCTGGCTTCGGCCGATCTTTCCCATTGCCTCAAGGATGAAGGACCCTATGCTTTTAATCCGATGGGGCCGCTGTTTGATGAGAATATTGTCAACGGCATCAAAGCAAAGAATTACTACTCCATTTTGACCGTTCCCCACCAGGTCTACGAACCGGCTGGTCAATGCGGTTTAAAACCGATTATTATGGGATTGGGCGCCACCGACGGTTTGGATACCGAAGCCACGGTCTTTTCTTATGAAGGTCCTTTTGGGGTCGGTTATATGTCGGCCTTTATCGATTTGACCGCGCAAAAAATTCCCAGCCTGCTGGATCGCTACGAAGCAGATAAAATGCTTTCCTATAAAGAAAGGCGTTCCAACGAAAGTCCTTTTGTGGCCCTGGCCCGGGCGACCATCAATACCTGGGTGCAGCGGGGCCGGAAGCTGAATTTTGATCATTACAAAAATCAGGTTGACATCGAAGCCGATGTGCTGGGCGAATTGGAAAACAATCAGGCCGGGGTTTTTGTCTCCCTCCATCAGCATGGCGAACTGCGCGGCTGCATCGGTACCACTGGCCCGGTGACCGAAAACATCGCCCAGGAGATCATCCGCAATGCCATTGAGGCGTCCACCTATGATCCCCGCTTTATGCCGGTGGAAGAGCAGGAACTGATGGATCTGGAAATTAAGGTCGATGTGCTGGGCGTCCCGGAACCGGTCAATAGTATCGCCGAACTGGATGCGAAAAAGTACGGGGTCATTGTTGAGAAGGATCTCCACCGCGGCCTGCTGCTGCCCGATCTGGAGGGGGTCAATACCCCGGAAGAACAGATTGCCATCGCCAAAAGAAAAGCCGGTATCCCCGAAAGCGACAGCGATGTGATGCTGCAGCGCTTCCAGGTGATCCGGCACCAGTAAGGATTAGAAATTGAATATAATTAGAAATTAGCTAAAATTAAAAACCTGTCAATTGATCCAGTAATTTGGAAAAGGCTACCGGCAGGGCCAGCTCATCGACCTGGGCCAGGGTTTTAAAGGCCGTGTCATAGTCAGAGCACGATGCCTGCTGGTTTGTGACCAGATAGGGGTGGGTGGCGGTTTCGCCGACCATGCTGTCCAGATTAAAGCCATAGATTGACATCTCCCAGATGATATGGGAGAAAACGTGGCGGCTGGTTCCAATAAAAATAGGTTCATTAAGCTCGGGGAAATTTTCGCCGAGCTTTTTTTTGATGTCCTGACCGTTGCCGACGGCGGTTTCAGCAATCGGAAAGGACCACATCCCTGATAACAGGCCGGCATCAGGCCGCCGCACAAAATACAGGCGGCCGTTCTGTTTGACAATCCCGACCTCCATTTTTTGGGTGGTCTGCTTCTGTTTTTTCGCTTTCACCGGGAGTTGTCCGGTGGTGCCGGCCGCATCACTTTGACAGCCACTGCGGATCGGGCAGAGTAGGCATTTGGGGCTTTGCGGGGTACAGATCAGGGCCCCCAGTTCCATCAAGGCTTCATTAAAATCGCCGGCTGCTTCGGGCAGAATGCTCTCAATCCAGTGGGTCATCCGTTTTTTGGTTTTGTCTTCACCGATATCATCAAAGCTGTTGCAGTAACGGCTGATCACCCGGAGGACATTGCCATCAACTGCGCTGACCCGTTGATTAAAGGCAATGCTGGCAATGGCCCCGCCGGTATAGGGGCCGATCCCCGGGAGCTTGATCAGCTCGGCAAAGTTATCCGGCATCAGGCCGTCGTAGTCTGCGACAATGATGCGGGCCGCCTGATGGAGGTTGCGGGCCCGGGAATAATAGCCCAATCCCTCCCAGGCTTTAATGACCTCATCGGCCGTGGCCAGGGCCAGCGAAAAAACGGTCGGGAACTGATCTATAAATCGGTTATAATAGGGTATTAATGTATCAATCTGGGTTTGTTGCGCCATAATTTCCGAGATCCAGATATAATAGGGGTCTTTGGTTTGGCGAAAGGGCAGCTTTCGCTGGCTTTTTTCAAACCATTTGAGCAGATCGATCTGCAATATTGAAATCAGCTGCGGGTTTGTCTTTGTATCATACATAGGGTCTCCGTTCGTTAAAAATTCATCGATTTCAAAGCACAAGATGTAGTATAGAACAGTTTTCTAAAAACTAGCTTATCTGGTTAAAATCGTCTCCCAAAAGCCAGGACAAGAATTTACCCCAACCCCCATTATGGCATAAGAATGGGCGAAAACAGGGTTTATAATTGGGATAGGGTCACCATTTGCACCCGCAAAAGCCACAAAAAACTTGACATAAAATGGGTAGGATGGTAAACTTGCTGTAACAAACGTGTAACTTTTATTTATGCAATTTAGACAAAATGAAAGGTTTTATTTATGAATAGAGAGAGAGAAACAGCTGGTTTTCTCAAGAAATATCCCGGCGTCAAGATTGGAATCATTGCTTTGATTCTACTGCTTGTAGTGGGTGTTTCCAGTGCTTTTACCGTTGAAAAAGAAGTTGAAGTTAACTTCGAAGGCAAGGTATACACTGCTAATGGAAAACTGCTCGAATCCCTGGAGGAAGTTCTGCTTGCCAATGATCTTCCCGTTAGTGACGAATATAAATACAGTACACCGCTGACGACCTTATTTAAAGATGTCATTGATGTCACCATCGAAAAGAAGATCTCCGGAAATATCCTGGTCGATGGTAAAACCATTGCCTACTTTTCGGGTGGCGCAACGGTTGGTGATGTCCTCGAAGAAAATGGCGTTAAACCAGATGAGGACGATAAGGTTGAACCGGGGCTGAATACCCCTTTAACCGAGAAGACCGGCAATATCAAAGTAACCCGGATATCCTATGTCGAATCAACCGGCATTAAAGATGTGCCAATGAAGGCCACCATTGCCGAAAACCCGGAACTGCCAGCCGGAACAAGAATAGTTGTTCAGGTCGGTCAGAATGGCAAAGCCAACATGAAAGAAAAGATCCGTTACGAAAATGGTATTGAAGTCAGCCGGGAAGTGATCACCAGTGAAGTGATTATGCCGGCGGTTGAAGAGATCATTGAAGTCGGACCAGCGACAAC
>RRZU010388914.1_pt1 | contig 27927 bp, 20 predicted proteins | sample 2165561 | NCBI WGS metagenome assembly RRZU01 (sample SAMN10456909, study PRJNA506462) | wastewater metagenome | isolation source: wastewater sludge | place: USA: Moscow, Idaho | reverse complement strand
TGGTGTGGAGCCGCATCATCCTGCCGGACACGTCCTCGCTGACGCTGGACAACCTGGCCGGCACCGACCCGGCCGGCTACGCCGGCCTGGGGGATGGCGTCGATTGGCATTGGGATCGCATCTTCGCGGGTGCTGCCCTGACGACGCTGCTGGGCGTCGGCGCAGAACTGGCCGCGCCAGAGAACCGCCAGGACGGCAACCGCATCGTCATCGCCGGACGTGACAGCGCCCAGGACAGCATCAATCAGGTCGGGCAGGAGATCACCCGGCGCAATATGAATATCCAGCCGACGCTGACCAGCCGGCCCGGCCTGCCGGTTCGCATCATCGTCAACCGGGATCTGGTGCTGCGACCGTACCAGCCGCTGTTCTTCAATCGGGGAACTTCGCAATGAGCACGACCAAGAAGCTGCGGCTCGGGCCACTGCCCAAGATCGAGAACGTCAAGCTGACATTTGCCTGCCCGGCCAGCTTGAAAGCCGACCTTGACCGCTACGCCGCGCTGCACGCGCAGGCATATGGCGAGGCGATCGATGCCGTGACGCTGATCCCGCACATGCTGGAGGCGTTCATGGCGGGGGATCGGGGATTCAAGCGCACACAGCCCAAGAACGGAAAAGCCGCCCCTGCGTGAACAGGGGCGGCTCTGGATTGGTGCCCGAGGCCGGAATCGAACCGGCACGCCTTTCGGCGAGGGATTTTCTTACCACTTCGACTTTCGCCGCCGCCCTGCTCAACGCAGGGCGTTCGTGGTCTGGAGCACGCCTTCACCATAGCCTTGCGGCCGTAGGTGCCCGCCGTCTGCTCTCTACACCTTCCCAAGCGGCAGCTTGGGCTTGGCTCGGCGTTGGCTCGGGTGCAAGAGCATCCAGGGCGTTCGCCGACTTTGACGGGCTTCACTTCGGGCGTTTCCCCCCGAAGGCTCAAATTGTTCAAGTCCCTTGTGTCTACCGATTTCACCACTCGGGCGTAGTGCTCAACGCACTGAAAACACCTACCTCCATCTACTGGCGCCTAGCTGGCCCCTGGCCGTCAAGCCTAGCTGCAAAGCTACAGCTCGGATGCCCGCAAACTGTTGTCACTATTGACCTTCTGGCTCGGTAGTTCTAGCAGAAAGGACTTGACAAAACAGATTTTAAGTCCGCTGTGTCTACCAATTTCACCACCGGGGCCAAACGTGCATTGTCGCAGGCTCGGCGGCCGGATGTGCCGCACGTGGGATAGGAGACAAGGGGAAAGAAGTGGAGGCGCGTGGCGGAGTCGAACCGCCCTAGACGGATTTGCAATCCGTTGCATAACCGCTTTGCTAACGCGCCAGTGTCGATACAAAAAAAGGAAGCCAAGCTTCCTTTTGTTGCAGCGGCCGGCTTGGTGGACCGGCTGCGAATCTGGAGCGGGAAACGAGACTTGCACTAGGGCACTAAGTCGTTGTTTCCCAATCACTTTCTCCGCTGGGGTGATCAGCGAAGACCTTGATTATAGCCCTATTTTGCTTCATCGGCGGCAGAACTGTCCAACGACTTCCAAGGACGTCCAACGAGCATCTATCTATCGGCCGCGAACCGCGGCTCATCCTTGGCGATTGATCTCGCTCTCCAACGTGGTCAGGCGTTCGACGATGCAATCGAAGACCAAGGTCTCGCCGTAGAACATCTGGGCGTCCAGCATGGCCTGGTAGTCCTGCTGCAACGCATTGAGCAACGCGGCATCGGGAATCAACCGCAGGCCACCCGTCTGGCACAGCTCGTAGTGGCTGAACCCGCTGCGGTAGAAGGTCTCCTTGATGCGCAGCACATCACTCAGCAACTCGGTATCGGCCAGCGCCTTGCGACCCACTTCGTGATCGGCCAGGCGCGCCAGGTCATACCAATGCCGCGACAGCCGCTCGGCGCCAGCACGCAGATCAGGACGATGGCACTCGACATGGATCAGCGTGGCTTTCTCCCAGAACGTTCGCATCGGTGACAGCACCGCCACCTGGGCAGTCGGGAACGCCAGCACCGGCACGTGGGCAGCCACATCCGGCACGATCGTCATGGTGTCCTGCGGCAGCGTGGCATTGCGTCCACCGAATTCGAGCAAGACGCTCGGCCGCAGGTAGGCATCCGTGTTCTCCACCGCGCTCGGGTAGTACAGCCATAGCTTCTCCGCGTCATCGCTGACTTCGATGGTGACTTCATGCGCGGGGAGCGCTTGCGCCAGCGCTTGCCGCAGGGCCGGCACCAGTTCCTCGGTGACGTGCTTCACCAAAGCCACCTTGAGCGCATCGGACAGCTTCTTGCGCTGGGTGTTGGAAAGGCTTGCAAGGTCAGGCACATCGGCCACGAGACTCCGGTAGTCGATGGTGACGTCGATGTCCTCGGAGAAACGTTCGATGGCCTGATAGACCTTGGACAGCGACGTGCCGCCCTTGAACGCCATCGGCTTGCGAATCGGCAACGCGAACAAGACACCCAGCACCTGGCACAGCCAGATGTCTTTTTCCAGAATTTCAGCGCGGCGGCCCAGCACCGGTGCCAGGCCATGCAACAACTCGGCCTGCTCGGCCAGGGACAAATCGAAGTAGTGCGCCGTGGATTCAGGCATGGGCCGGTTCGCTTCGCTCGTAGCGGGTCAGGGCTTCCACCATCCAGGCCGGCATCGACGCCTTGGCTCCACTCAGCGCCGCGAACTCGCCCGCTGGCAACTTCTTCGCGATCTGCTTGAACGTGTCCGGTGTGACCTGGCTGCGCCCCAGGTACCAGAGGGCTGACAGCGCTTGGCCTGCAGGCCGGCCCGCCAGCGCCAGTTTGCGCGGCGCCACGTGCTGCAGTCGGACGACCAGTTGGCCCAGCCGGATCTGACGGGGGGAGCCCGTGGTCTGAAAAACCGCCTGCGCCGGCATCTGCGTGGACAGTCCCAGGCGCCGTGCGGCTTCTGCCCCGTGAACCTCGATCGTCGCCCCTTCCGCCTCGGCCACGGTCCGCGCCACCTGCTCGGGCGCAGGCATCGCCTTGATGCCGAACCGCCCGGCCTTGGGCACGATATACAGACCATGACCGATGCGCTCGACGCTGCCCGCCTTCACCAGCCGCATCAAGGCCTGATCGATAGCCGCGCGCGAACCCAGCCCCGCGAACAATGCGGGGGTAAAGGGCTCGCCTGCGGGTTGCGAGGCGATGCGTTCACGGATAGCTTGGGACGTGCTCATGGCTGAATTGACCTTGGTTGTTAGATATTTTAGTTAAAAATCTAACATCTGTCACCCACCTCGTTCAGGGGCAATACGGACACCTGGTTCTTGCCGAGTTCTCCAGCAGGCCGCGCGATCACAGCCTCGATGTGAGCGTGCGCTCAGACCTAAAACGAGATCCTTGCAGATCTGCTAGCGCAACTTGTTCGCCAGCCGGGCAAACTCCGGCAGTGGAAAGTTGTGCGGCCGGCCGAAGGATGCGCCAGCGTTCCGTCATCCGAATGGGATAAGTAACGCCGAACACGGCGCTGTTTTCCCTGACGTCAGCCTCGGTCGTCAGAGCGCGACATCGCCTTCAAAGTCCTCGTCCAGGGCGGCTCCATGGCAAGCGAAGGTCTGCATGGCTTGGAGCCAGTCGTCCGGCAGCGGCTGGAGATGGCGTCCGGCGTCGATGTCCTTGTCCAATAGTCCAAGAAATGCCTGGAGGGCTGGGGTTTCTTGCTCGATTTTTGTGCGATGGGACATTTCAGGCCTCCGCACCATTGTTCATCAATGCACTCCCAGCACGTTGAAGACGACTTTGGCAACTGCATCAATCGAATCCTCCGTCACGGCGTCGACCGGGGAGAGGCCATTCAGTCCTTCGAGGGGATCGGACAAAGCCCGATAGAGCGTCCATGTGTCGGATTCGGGCACGCTCTGCAGCACCGTCTGGGTGAGCCGGTGTTTGACCGGATCGAGTTGCCAATCGGGCAGTTTGCGCCCGCGGGGGCCAACGTTGAGTGCCAGCAGTCGTCTCGCGTCGATGTCCTTGTAGATCTGCTGGCGGACTTTGTTCGCCAGCCGGGCAAACTCCGGCAGCGGCAGGTTGTGCGGCCGGCCGTAGGCTTCCAGCATCGCCTCGCGGGCGCGCTGGATATCTGTCCTGCCGGGTGTCCAGCGGGTATCTGCCTTCAAGGCTGCGGCCTGGACAACCAAGGCATGCTCCACTGCTTGTCGGGACAACGCTATCTCCAGAGACGCGGGCAATTCGACCCGCTGCAGCCATTCCTGCATGAACACCTCCAGTGCAGCCATTCCTGCATGAACACCTCCAGTTCGGCGGCAAAGGCCTCAGCATCACGGACCTCCACGGTGCCGACAAATCGACGCACTTCATCCGGCGTTACTCGAGGCAAGCGACCGGCGATGAGTCTCATGGCGTTCGGCAAGAAAACTCTCCTTCAGAGAGCCGTCAGCTTGTTCTCCTTTGTCTCCTGTGTCAACGATGCAACCGGATCAGCGCCCACTCATACCAAGTTGCGTTCAAAGATATAGAAGTTATCCACTTGAAGCCAGTCATTGACTGGGTTCGCGCCGGATCAGCTTCGAGGGCAACGAGGCCTGCGGTGAGTGCGTCCTCGACCGCGTCGAGGTCGGCAAAGACATGATTGGCGAAGCAGTTCTCGCGGATCGCTTCCCACAGGTGCTCGGCCGGGTTGAGCTCCGGGCTGTAGGGCGGCAGGAGCATCAGCCGCATGTTGGGCGGCACGACGAGTTCGCCGGCGATATGCCAACCCGCCTGGTCCATGACCATGAGGACGAATTCGTTGGCGTGACGCTGAGCAACCTCGGCCAGGAATAACGACATCGTCTCGGCGTTGACCCATGGCAGCACGAGGCTGTCGAGCACGCCATCGTGCGGACTGACGGCGCTGAAGGCGTACAGGTACTTGCGCTGCAGCCGCGCACCGACCACCGGGCGCATCCCCCTGGGTGCCCAGCAGCGCCGCGGCGTGCCCAGCAGCCCGAAGCGCCCCTCGTCCTGGAACATCAGCCGCACGCGGCGGCCTTTCTCAGCCTGGTGCCAGGCCTCTTGGTGTACCGCGCGGCGCAGTTTTTTTAAAGGCGGCCTGCGCCGCGACGTTGGCCTTCGGGTGTCGGGGGCGCGGCACGATCTTGCGCCAGCCGTGGCGCTCCAGCAGCCGATAGACCGTCGAGCGGGCCACGGCCTTGTCGGTGCGCTCCTGGTAGGCCTGCTGAATCTCGGCCACCGCGAGTATCCCGCCGGCCTCGGCGCGCTGGACGAACGGGGCCAACAGCTCCTTCTCCTGCGCCGGCGTGAGGTGTTGGTGGCGCCTGCCGCCGCGCCTTCGCACCTCGAAGATGGCTTCGCCTTCCTTGGCCCAGCGCGAGTGCATCACGTGCACCGTGGCCGTGGACCAGCCCAGCAACTGCGCGATCTCTGCCGCAGAACTGCCCAGTGTGGCGCGGATCAGCACGCACTGGATGCGCTGGTACTCCGAATGGCTGGTGGCTCTCTTGAGCCTCTCGGCCAATCGCTCCACGGTGGGCTTGTCGCCAACGATCAGACTCTTCATCCACGACTCCTCGAAGTCCAAGGATGATCATCATATCTAATTTATTGAATGCGACTTGGTATCAATCAGCCACCTGGAATCGGTCAGAGAAAATGCCATGGGCAATGGTTCAAGAACGACAGGAGAAGCCTCGTAGCCGTCATCTTCCCAGTGACAACTTTGCAGCGGTTGCCGTCGGCCGCTGGTGGCGGGCGGACTCACGGTCTCAGATAGATTGCAGACGGTCCATCCTGCCCGCGACCTTGCGGGGCAGCGGACGCGGGCGGTCTATCCGCAGTACACCTTGAGAGGGGTCTGGTAGGTTTCCGACAGGAAGCGGTCTGTCACGCCGAGCAGGGCGAGCTGATGATCAGCTGCTCCCGTCTTGGAGAGGCCTGGTTGGACGATGTAAACCCTCAACGTGACGGCACAGACGCGGCTGAGATCACGGATCTGGGCCAATCGGTCTTTGGTACCGACCTCAAAGCGTGTTGGCCGGCCGCCCTCCACACGGTCGGCGTCCCGCTTGAGAAGGTGCGCAAATAGGTCAGTGCGACGTTCCTTGTTGTGAAGCCACATGACGCTGCGCTGCGCTTGTCCGCAGACGACGTACATGTCGTCAATGCGAGCCCCGGGCGCGGCGCCGCCCGAATACTTGCAGTGGTAGAGGTCTACAGTGATGATTCGGGGTTGCGTCTCGCTGTCCAGACTGATGGCGACGATGTCCGCGGCTTCGCCCGCGCCGTCGTCATCGAACACGATTTCGTGCCTGTTCTCCGCCTTGATGTGTTGGATCGTTCTGTACTGGACTGAGTCTGTCCGGCGCTCCTCTCTCTGCGACTCCTTGGTGATGTCGATACCTGTCCAGTCGAGCACCTCAAGGCGGTCTCGCGCGTACAACTGCGCCGCAGTGCGCAGCTCAACGTGTGTGTTGCCCTCCAGCTTCGATCCATCGGCGAACCATATCGTCGGCGGATGATCAGTAAGGTACGCGCAGAGGTCGTGGTCGACACCGCGATGAATCGTTGCGGTGGCAGCCCCCTCGTAGACGAACTCGAAGTCCGCAGCGTTGCCATGACCTATAAAGTTGAGCCGAACCTGAACCTCCCTGGACTCGCTGAATACGCGCAGGACAATCGGTCCGGTCGAACTGAAGTCGCGAACCTCGATGCTGACGTTGGTCAGATGTTCCTGGACCGTGTGAATGAAGGAAATCTTGGTCGCCGATTCCACGAGGTCGAGTAGGTCGACAGGCCAATCGACGCCGACCGGCACCGTAGCCGGTCGCGCATCCACCAGTCGTGGTATCAACGTACCCCTTAGGATCTCCTCTGGGTCAATGCTCTCATCGATAAGCTTGGCACCGACGTGCTTGCACCATGCGGCAAACTCGTTGACCTTGAGCCGCAAGGTTGCCCAGACCCGCCCCTTCTTGCCTGCGCCGATCGAGGCAGGACCGCCGTTCTCGAAGCCGAAACCGGCGAGGACTGCCTTTGTGGTCGTTCCCAGGGCCGCATCGGTCAAGCGTGAACCGACGTCAGGCCCCATGCGCCCCGTGTACCGAACCTGGCGACCGAACTGCTCGTCCAGACCGACGTTCATCAGCATCAATCGATTGATGCCCGCCAACGCTCTGAAGACGGCGGGCGATTGGATCAGCTCGACGTCGGCACCGCACAAGGCACGCGCAAACGGCGCATAGTTGCCTGTGTTCGTGGATCCGTGTACAAAAAGCAGCGACTGGTCCCGGTCCCAGACGGCGATGCATAGTTCCCAAACCAGCCCCTCCACGGCGGGTACGGCGGTCCAGGCGACTCCTTGCCGTTTGGCCGCGATGATGTTGAGCGTGCCTTCCCTCTCATTGAGCACCGGGTAGATCTCCTCCCCTTCGGCCAGACCAGGGAACGCCTTGCTGTACTCGGCAGGGTTCCATTGGGCACAGTGCGTCCGGTAGGCCACCATGCTGGCGGCCGGCCTGATTTCGTTTACGGGGATCTCGTCCAACTGATTGTCGAACCCGCTCATGAAACGCTGCGCGTCCAGTTCCTGCCCGATTGCGCTTTCGCTGAGGTTGGGAAGCAGGAGATTCCAGTCAGGATCCTGGGTGTAAAGGGTTCGCAGTTCTTCACGCAGGTTGACGTCTGCGACATTGGCAATGAACACCGGGTCACCCAAATCGTCTCTGGAGCGGGTAAAGCGGCCGGCCAGTTGCAGCGTCACTGCAAGACTCTTACGGAGGTCGTGGAAGGCCGCGATCTTCAACTCTGGCATGTCAAAGCCTTCGCCAAGCATGTCCACGCAGACGACGATGCGCGACTGGCGCTGGTCGAGCTGGCTGCGCGCCGCCTGAGCGGCGACCTTCTTCATGCCGCTGTGAAGCATAACTGGATTGAAATGGCCGAGTGCCTGGTAGATTGCGAGCACCTGTGCAGCCCTAATCTGCGTGGATACGCGCGCCATGGCAACGTGCAGACCGGTGGCATCGGCGTTGAGCTCTTCGATGACCTTGGCGGCGATGTCGCGATCGGCTCTGGCGTCGTTGAAGGAATACACCGAGCTGAATCTGATGGGCCGGAAATAGCCCTCGCGCTGTGCCTGCCTCATGGGATAGACGTAAATGATCTCGCCGTCCAGGGGCACCCCGTCTTCCCGGAAAGGTGTAGCGGTGAACTGCAAGACATGCCGCATTTGGGCCTTGAAAACAGACTTGAACGCGTGCCAGGTCGGTGCCGCAGCGTGATGGGCCTCGTCGATGAATAGGTGCGTGCAGAGTTCGGCCATCCTGACTTGCACCTCGTGGCTGCACTTCCCCGCAAGTGCGCTGGTTGTCACGATGACGTTGCACCGCCTGAACAGTTCATCCACCTCCTCAACGGCTGTGGGCCGCTTCTCAAGCGTGCCGACAACAGGCCTCAGTACGTTCGCTGCGAGCAGCACCGAGCGGGGGTGTTTCAGAATACCCAGCGAGAAGAACTTCAACGCGATCTGCGTCCTCAGCGCATCTGTGGGCACGATCACCATGACCCGCGTGCACATGCCTGAGATCATTGCGGCCAACATCGTCTCGGTTTTCCCCGTGCCGGTTGGCATAACGACGGTCGCAACGTCGCTCTTAGTAGACCAATGGGCGTGAATTGCGTGGAGAGCGCCCAGCTGAGGGCGGCGCAAGCCAACTTGTCCTTCGCGCAACTGGTCCTCGCCAATAAAGTTGAACGCAGCGAACCAACTTTCCCTAGCCTGCTCGGCCGTAGGGCCAGTACCGAGTCCTGGGTGGGCGAGCCACTTGCATTTGCTCAGATCGACCTCGACCGCGCCATCAGCGATATCGCCGAGGAGAATGGGCCCGTCGTTAGGCATCTGACCTTCCAGCGGTGCCTTAGCGAAAACATACAAGACACGGCCGTCAGCGACGCTTAGCTTCCATCCCGTCCGCGAGGGCACCGTGAACTTTGTCAACGTGCCTTCGACAGCAACAGAGGGATGAGCGAGCTGGCCAATAAAACCCCACAAAGTCTTGGCATCGACGCCTTTGACGGACGGCACGGTTAGTCGGATCACAGGTTCTCCCAATGGATTGGCTGAACGAGTCTTCTAGTGTGTGTCCAATCGTAAACCACGTTATTGCCGGCGAGCCAGATGCGCGATGCGCTTTGTTGGGGGATAGAGCGCTCGGTCCGTGACGCATCGGCGACTGCATCTGGTCGAGCGAGCGATTTAGTTAGCATCGCAAGCTACCAAGCATTCACAACACGAATGACAGGCTCCCGACCTGACGGTCGTTCGGCTTCAAAAATTGATCAACCGCAACCAGCCTAAAGTCGATTTGGCAGTGCAACCGAGCCACGCTCTATGTCTTACATCAGGGGGGCTGGCCTTCGATTCACGCACAGCGGCTGCGCTCCCAACCGTCGGATGCTGCTCTCTTCGACTGCCTCCTGATCCACCGCTCGAGCAGAGCACGCGGCTTGCAGCATCGCTACGTCCTCGTCGTCAAAGCGCGAAGGCACCGCGCTGCCTCCCTGGTACCGCGAGAGCTGGCCGCTCTTGTCAAACAGCGCCGTATACGGATGCGACCGCGCGGGGTCCGAGAGCATCGGCACCATCTCCTCGTAGATCGCGCTCATCCGCAGCTGTGGGATGGCATCTTTGAGCGAGCGAAATATGTTCATCGCTGCCAGGTCCAGATCCGCCCAGAGGAACACCTTCTCCGCAGCTAATAGCTGGCCCAATGGTGGCGGTGTGCCGTCGCGCACGATCCGGATTGGGCGATCGTGCTGCGGCGCCTGGTCACCCGCCCACAGTTCGCTTCCCAAGTATGACAGCCCGAACCCGAAGGTGCACACGATGGCCACGTCATCGGTCAGGCCGCTGCGGATGGCGTTTTCAAAGGCGCAGGGGTTTTCGATCAACAGCGTGGCCACAGGCTCTGACGGCCCTGCGCATAGGATGTACCTCGGCGATGGTGCATGAAGGCGCCTGGGCAGGCCCGTAGCGGCGAGCATCTGGCGAGAGAGCTTGGCCAGCACCTTGGAGCTTCCCATCAGGTGACGAGCGCTCACATTGAACCCAGCATCGTCGGTGGACTCGGCTGATAGGCCGTTCAGTGCCTGAAATGCGCGGGCCAGAACCTGCATGTCCGTCGCATTCATATCCGCGACCGCTGGCGCCAGTTGTGCGAGGAACACGGCAACACCCGACTCCACCTGTGCATCCTCCAGCGCCTGCCTCCAGAAGATCTCGTGCGCCGCTGGCTCCACGGCTGCTGCTTGCACCCTGATGTACCCGGATGCAGGAAGTTGCTGTCCATCAGGCTGGTAGCTTACCAATCCAGCGCGATACAGTTCCCGAAGCGCCTCATTGACGCTCACGCGCGGCAGACCCAGCGCCGAGCACAGCTTCACGGCGGCAGATGATGTGCGCAATCTGCCGCTCTCACCCGCCATCCGACGCAGCGCGGCAAGCACTTGTGCACTTTCCTCCTGCAGGAACGCCTCACTCACGGGGCACCTTCGAGCAGCAGTGGTTGGGTGATTGCACTGACGAAACCGACCGTGCCAGGCTCGCGGCCGAGTTCGCGGAACGACACCAGGCCGTCGCCCTCCTGGTTCACGAGCTTCTTGCCCACGTGGTAGACCGGGAACACCGCAAAATCGTTGTTCCAGTTCGGAGAGTGCAGGAACCCGATGATCTGGAAGTTGCCCCCCAGGTCGCGCAACCCGTTCAGCGCCTCCTTGATGATGCGGCGGTCTGACAGCGTGCTGAAGATCCCGTCGATCAGGATCACCCGGTTGGCCTTGGCCCGAGACTTTGCGGCCTGCTTGCTGGTCATCTCCTGCAACCCGCGCTCGATCTCGTACTCGGCCTGGCGGACAATCCACATGAACTCCAGGGCAATCTTCTGCCCCGTCGAGAGCTTGCCCGAGACGTGGCTCTTTCGGCCGCCCCAGATGCCACCGTTCACGAACTGCACCTCGGTGTTCGTGAAGACGCACTCGATCAAGCGCTCGCGCAGCATGGTTTTGAGCTGGGTGTCGTTGCCTCGGCGCATGCCCCGGGACTGACCATCCTGGTCCCGCAAGGCCCGCTCCACGTCCAGCTTCAGCTCGTTGAGGATGTCCTGGACGCCAGCCTTGCCGGTAATCTGCGTCTCAAAGAAGAATCGGCCCTGGGGATACCGTCCCATCACCTTGTTCAGGGTCGCCAGGTTGTCGATGGCGCTCTGGATCAGGCCCGCCAGTTGCGTGAGGGTGTCCTCGGCGGTCTGGATGGCGATGGTCATGGCCTGCTTGGCTTCGTCGCGCTCCTTGGACAGGCTCGCCTGCAACTGCGTGAAAAGAACCCCAAGCGCCTCAATGGTGTCCGGAGTTGCCCTGCCGATCTCCTCGATCTCCAGCGCGTTGAAAGCGCTGTCGCGGGATTGGGCCGCCTCTAGAGCCGCACTGCAGAACCTGGTGTTCTGATCTCGGTACTGCTCGGCTGCTGTGGCCAGCTCGCTTGCGACGGCCTTGTGCTGCTGCAAGGCCTCATGGAGGTCCATCGCCTGCACGGTCTGGGCCAGCGCTTCGACGCTCTCGATGACAGCGCCATAGGACTCCAGCGCTGGATCCGAGAGAGCCTCAAAGACGGCCATGGCCTGCTTGTAGCCGGCATGTGCCTCGGGCACGGCCGCGCCCTCCTCCAGGTTCGCGGCCTGCGTGGCCGCCGCCTTGGACCGTGCCACTCTGCTGCCCACCTCGAACGCAATCTCATGGATAGCCTTGGCAAGGCGCTGCCAGTTGGGGACGTCGGCACGGGCGATGCGTTCGGCTCCGGCTCGGGCGTCCTCAGCCTTGGCCTTTAACTGGTCCGCGTCCTGCTCCTTGCGCGCGATTTCTTCCAGCAGTGCCATGTCGCTCTTGCCCTGATGGGCCCGGAACGCATCGGCCCGCTCGAAGTTCACTGCGAGCGCGGCCGCAATCTTGCCGAGCGTCTCGGAGATTTCCTGGCTGGCCGCCTCAAAGCCACGCATGAATTGCAAGTCCTCAGCACATGCAGCAAAGCGCAGTACCCGCTGGTATAGGGACCGGACTTGCTCCCCGCCGTCCTCTTCAAAAGCCTGCTGCTTTCTGTTCAGTTCGGACTGCTCTTCATCGAGCCTGACGAGCTCCTCTTGGGCATCCGCGGCCTTAGCCGCTGCGATCTCTACTTCTTCGCAAGAGTTCGCGTACGCCGCCTTGGCGGCAGCATAGGCGGCATCCCCGCCGAGCTTGCTGTGCCGCAGTGCATCGTCGCGCGCCGTCAGATTTTCGTGTGAGGCGCGCCCCTCAGCGGCCTCCTTTGCATCCGCGGCCTTTTGGAGCTCGGTTTCAGCCAGGGGGATCAACAAACTCAGCTCTGACAGCCGGGCCAGGCCGTCCAGCTTCTTGAACTCCTTGGCCGCTTCCAAGACCGCGCGGACCTGCGGTTCGATCTGGCCCTTGAGCTGACTAAGCAGTTCCTCCAATCGATTCGCATCCGTAAGGCTCGTGTTGTATCGCTCGTCCGCACGAGCGTCCAAAGCGGCCTTGGCCTTCAGCGCCAGTTGGTAGCCATCGCCCTCCGGGGCGACTTCCGACAAACCCACCTCGGTTAGCGCGATGGCGCTTTGGCATAACAGAAGCTCCCTCGCCACGCGTTCAAGTTCAGTGCGGGCGAACTCGGGCTCAAGCAGGATGCGTACGCGGCGAGATGTCGCCCCGCCAATGAAACCCAGCGTGCGTACCCGGCCGTTGATCGCAACCCCCTTGGACAGCGCATTGGACAGCGCTTCCTTGAGGATCAAAGGTACCCACGCGCACGCGCCCTCCAGAAGCTGCGCAGCCTCATTGAGGTCTTCGATGGTCTCGAACACGGGCGCCGACAACATGCCCGACAGGGCGCTCATGGCGTCCAGGCGCTCTGCGGGGGACATCGCGGCCGACTGCAGCGCCTGGTGCAAGCGCACGGCCCGCACCGGCGAGGCGGCGAGAATTGCCCACGCCGCCTCGAAGCTGCCATCATCGACCGACCGCATCTGCTCAATGGCCTTGCCTTCCTTGCGCAGGCTCGTCTCCAGTTCCCGCTGGATCCGCAGCTCCTCGCGCAGCCTGCCCAGCGTGCGTCCGGCCTCTTCCAGCCATACCCGCGGGGTGGCCTGCGGGAAACGGTCGTTGAACGCCTCTATCGCTTCCTTATGCGGAAGCAGCGCTCCGAGATCCTGGCGCACGGTAGACAGCTCTTCAAGGGTGTTCGTGTGCCGCTTGATTGGGTCATACGTCAGGGCATCCGTGCCCGCACCAAAAATCTCCTCGAACGTGGCAGATTGGGCCTTGAGCCGCCACAGGTTGTCTCGCTCGTCAGTCACGGACCGGAGCGCTACCTGGGTCTCAGAATGGGCTTTGCTGGCTTTCGTCAAATCGCCTGTAGGGTTGACTGTGGACGGATCCACAGCGCCGAACACCGTCACGAACCGCTGGACGCCCGGCGAAAGTTGCTCGAACGTCTCGACCAACCTACTCGCCTTGTCGCGAGCGTCCGATAGTGGCTGGACGGCCAGCTGCAGCCCTCTGGCCAGCTTGCTGGCCTCGGTGATTGCAGGCAGGATGCGCCGGCTTTCCGTCTGGATGGTGTCGTGCAGGGTCTGCAGTGACTCCAACCGCTCCTGTGCCCCCTGCAAGCCCTCCAAGCCGTGGTGGTCGAGGACTTCCGTGTATTCGCGCCATACCCGATTCAATTCCCCGCGTCGGGTGTTGCGCTGCGCGGCCTCAGCCTGCAGGTCATCGAACTGCTCGGACAGCCAGGTTTTGGCGAGCATCGGCTCCGTACGCAGGTCTTCGGGTAGCAGTGCGCCCAACCCGACGAAATCGTCCCAGGCTCCCTGGTTCTCCGCACGGTCCTTGACCTGCAGCCGCAGCTTGTTGACATCGGACGCGAGCTGCGCCTGGGACGCCTCCCACGACTGCGCAGACTCCAGTAGGCCGTGTTTCTTGGCTTCCAGGGCACGCACCTGGCGGGAACCGGGGTTCGTGTCGATCTGGGCTTCCGCGATGGTGAAGGCGTGCAGGAGTACCTCTTTCAAGCCCGTCGTTTTCGCGCCGGAAATGTTGGCCAGCAGGTCGGGCAACTTGACTGCGGCTTCCTTCGTATACCCCTTCCGATAGTGTCCGCCCTTGACGCTGCCGCTATTCAGATTTTCGAAATCACAAGCAAAATCAATGACTTGCGCTTTTACCGAGAACGACATTATCTGCTTGCGGTCAGCCACCTGCGAGATCACACGCACCTCGACGCCGCTCAGTTCGCTCAGGGCCTTGTCCAGCAGCACGATCCCCTCGTCCGGCAGGATGGCCATGCCCTTGAGGGCCGTCAGGATCCGAGGGTCTTGTTCTCCCAGTCTGGGAAGGCTCCTGGGCAAACCCGGCAGCGCGTAGCGGCTTCCTTGGACCCCGAAGTAGCGCAGGAACGCGACATCACTCCGCAGCTTGCGCAGCAGACCATCGCACTCCTGCTGCAACTGACGGGCTTTCCTCCCCGCTGCAAGGATGGGCTCCAGCTTGGCAATCCCCTCTTCGCGCACCACCAGGCGCTTGTTCTTGGCTGCGATCTCCTTATCGGCCCGCACGATCTGCGTGAGGCTCTTGAGAAGGGTGTCCTCCACCGCCGACTCATCCTCCTCGGCGAAGCTGCTGAGCAGGTTGCTCAGGAGGTCCGGCGCCACCACGGCGCGGAAGAACGCGCTGTCATGAGACTCGCCGCCCCTGGGCTTGAAATCGAAGAAGCTGGCGTTCTGGTCGTCGGAGCCCTTCAGCTGGTACACCACGTTGCGCCGGATCACCTCCACGGGAAGGAACAGACGGATGTGGTCTTCCCATTCCAGCCGGTTCGCGAAGCGGTTCCATTTGCACCCCCGCAGCGCCCTCGTCGCCGCCGCGAAGGCATTGTCCGGCACCTGCGCGATGCTCTTGCGATCGTAGAGGTAGCACGGCGAGTCTTCGAGCGTGCCGCTGTAGGAGTAGAAGATCGGCTGCTCGTTGATGTCGTCGTTGAGCGCGACGCCGACCACGTGCGTCTCGCCAGGGAGATTCAGGGGGTCGACCTCCAACAGGCTGGGGGCCGAGTAGTTGTCCTCCGGGGGGGTCCTGAACTCGATGCGCGCGTGGGTGTAGCCCCGGTTCTTGGGTGCCACCTTTTCGCGGATTTTCTTGAGCAGCCGCGCGTCCCTGCTCAGCAGGTAGAGCAGGAGCTCCACCAGCGAGGTCTTGCCGCCGCCGTTGGTGATGTTCACGAGCGCCGACTTCCCGCCATCCGTTCGCAAAGTGATGCCGGTAAGCATCGGCTTCCAATCCGCCGACCGCCGGTTCGGGTTGATGCCTTCGGTGAGGTAATTGGTCACCTCCACGCGCGAGATCAGGCTCATTGCTCGCCTCCTTCAGACAATGCCTCCTGAGTGGTCGTCAGCAACGCGCTGGCCACCTGTCCTATGGTGGTGCGCTGGCCAGTTGACTCGGAGGCAAGCATGAGCGGTGCCAGCGACCGATCGAAGTTCTCCTTCATCTCCACCGCCGACAGCAGGGTCTGGCGGTAGACCCCCTCGCCCCTTTCTTCGAGCAGGCCACCTCTGCACATCAAATCCAAGAACCGTTTGACGCGCTTGGAAATCTCTGTCCCCTTCTCTGCGCACAGGACGTCATACACCTCGCTGTCGCCCAGTTGGACCGCGTTGAGCTTGCGCACGTGGTCGTTAATGTGGGCGTGCACGGCGTCCTGCAGCATTTCTCTGGTAAAGGACGCGTTGATCCAGCGGCCACGCTCGGAGGGGCTGCGGTCGAGCTGCGTGTACAGGAGGTCCAGGTGCAGCAGCCAAATCTGCGTGAACCAGATCTTCGCTGCCGTTGGCTGCGTGGGCAGGCCCATGCCTTCGGGGATATGGCTACCATCGACCAGGCAGGATGGCATGTCCGCACGGCGCGCGGCCAGGTACACGCGCGAGCCTGGCCCGATGCCCTCGATGTCGAAGCTGGTCAGTTGCACCAGCACGAACCCCTGCCCGCTCATCAGGTCTTCGAGGTCGCGCAACTCGTCGACCGTAGCCTCCCGCAGGAGGGCGCCAAGCTCTTTTTCGTCGGGCCGCATGCCCCGCTTGTCGGAGCGATCCTCCAGCTTGCGGTGCAGTATGAGGAAGGCACTGATTCGGCCCATGTCGTAAGGAGTCATGATTCTTTCCTGGCGGTGTTCGCGCCGACCTTTTGCAGCTTCAAGCTGGAGAACATCACCTGCAGGCCTGGGAGGTCGGCCCTCTCCAAATCCCGCACGAGTTCACCCTCAACGGGCTCCTTGACCCAATCGTCGGCCGCCGTGAGAGCGGTCACCAGGCAGTTGAAGGCGTGTGCATCGCCATCTCGGCCCAGGCCGTCGCGCAGCGCGGCCCCTAGCGTCACGCCGCCGTGGAGTTGCCCCTCCAGGTACGGCAAGTTCCGCTGGAGCCAGTCGGTGAACTGGTCCTCGGGTGGGACTTCGAAAGCGTCAAGCTGCAGTCTTTCGGTGGGCGCCCGCTCGGCAACACGCCCCTTCACGATCCCGGCGAAGTCCGACACGATCGGCGCCACCTTGGGTGCGCAGCCCGGGCCCAGCATTTCCAGCACCCGGGCCACCTGCTGGCTGGACGCCGGTGCCTTCACCCACTGGAACGCGAGCCCGGCGAAGTCGGGAGCCTGCACGGTAGAGGGCTTGCTGGTAATGGACAGCTCGGCAAGGCGGGTCAGCTCCCTGCCGTATCGGACCACTCCGCCAGCCAGTTCCTTGACCTTGACACGGATCAGGCCGATCGGCACGTCGTCGCCCATATCGACTTCCTTGCGGATGATCTCGTCGATCGCAAAGCTGGCCTCCTGCACCAGGCTCACCGTGCGACGCATGGTTTCGCGGTGCGACTCCATCTGCTCTAGGACCTCTTCCCGAGCGCGCCTGCCGCCCGTCGTTCGCTCGATCAGCGCCACCAGCTTGAGCTGCTCAGTGCGCAACTGTTGTAGCAGGCGTTCCGCGAACCCCAGCGCCGGGCCCAGGCGCGCGGCCTGGATCGCGCGGATCAGCTTCGTTACGTCGCCCTCAATGTAGGCGATGTCCATATGGTCAGATGCGATCACTAGCGCTGTCTTGCCCAGACGGGAAAGCCGGTACTCCACGACGTGGGCGGCCTTCTCCACTAGGTTGGTTTCCTTGTCCCCGATGACATAGGCAGGCCCTTCCTCCGGCGTGTGGAGGAGCTTCAGCTCTGAGGGTCGGGAGAGCACGTTCAGCACGTACTCCACATCGATGTCTTCGGCCCAGTTGATCTGCTCACGTACGCCTTGCTGGATGGACTGCAAGGATGAAAACTCGTCGCCGGTGCGGGCATCCAGCCTTTGCAGAACGTCGAGCACTGCTTCCGCTAGCGCGATATAGCGCCCGTCGCCGAGACCGGGACGGTCCTCCGTCTGGTACTGCGGCGACTCGCCGCTGCCACGCCTGGAATCGTGCAGGTCGAGTAACCTGGAGGAGAGCTTCAACAGCGGAGCGAGATCGATGCTTGGCATGCAGGGAACGAAGGTGGCTTCGGCGGACGGTACACCGCCTGTTGTACATCAATGGATCGAATCGCTAGCTCGAAAACTCCACCCATAACAATTACTAAACCTAACTCGAATTTTCATGAATCTGCATTTGCAAGCAGAAAGGAGCACACAATGAAATGACGATTTTCTGGTGCAAGACCATGTACAGACCTGTCTGCCATTTATGCCTTACGTTCCCATTAACCAAGAGATATACCGAGATACCCCGCAATAGCTGCTGGGATCAGTGAGCTGGCCGTTTCCAATGCGACATGCCAAGTACCGCTTCCAGCCTTGACCAGCAGTGTCCCAAGCCATGCTTTTACGCGGGCTCCCAGTTTCCCTCTTCCCTTGGACTCCTCTTGGTCCTCCGCCATGGCCGTCTCAAGCTCAGCCACGGCATCGTCCGGTACCCCGGCATCCTTGAGCAGCTTTTTCAGCGCCCGTAGGTCTCCCGTTCCGATGCTCACATTTTGAGAGAAATTGGAACTGGCATTCGCAATAGCTCCAACGCTTCCATAAATAGTTGTGTGGAAGACGTTCTTCACCTCTTCCTGGGTGGGTTTGTCGCTTTGAGTGTCGGTATCTTTCATGAGCTCGGGGTGTGCTTTCTGAAGCTCTAAAGTGAAGTCCAGAACTTTGGTTTTGACCGCATCTAGGACACCGTGTACCGACCCTGCGGTCAACACCTTCCACGCCTGTACACAGTGAAGCCCTTCGTACATTGCATCGCCGTATAGAGCAAGAGCTTCCATTGGCCAGGGGACCTGAAGGTTTCCATCGCTTCGTCGGAGTAGTTCTTGCAGTGCCCCGACGCTCTGCTTGAGCGCAGTCGTACGAAAGACCTCGTGAAACTCTGTGGGCAGAACATGAATCGGGATGTCCGCGTTCCGCATTCCTGACCCGAAAGGACCTGAAAAATGACCCTTCGAAGGAACTTTCAGGATTCGATAGGTTGGCGGTGGCACTTCTTCTGGATAGCCGTTGAGCTCGTAGCCCGCCCAAAGTTCTAACTCCGGGGACTCCAGCGTCACGGCCAGCACCTTGCACATCCGCAAAAGCCCCGCGACGTCACAGTCTAGTTTCAAGGTCTCATCACGAATCGTTTTTAGAAGACTCATTGGCTCTTGATGTTCGTTTTTCAGGTAATCGGTGGGATTGCTTCCACCTCGGACGGCTGCGGCTCAGCCATGCATTCCGGTCGGATGACCGCGCCCGGCCCGTGGATGTGTTTGGTATCACCCCGGTCAAACTTAATTTGCATCCGGAACTGGCCTGGCTTTCCCTCGGAGTAGAGGCTCTCAATGACACCCGCGCCAAACAGGCGGTGGACGACACGGGAGCCAACCCCCAAATCACTTTCCCCGACCAAACTGAGGCTAACGTCTTGAACGGAAAATCCGGGCTCTTTCAGACGAGCTTGGGCCTTCGCCAGCTCTGCCGCGGCGGCTTCGGAGTCAGCCGCTACTTGGACATGAACGGTTCTTGTCTGAACCACTTGAACCTTGGCGTTGAAGTACTTGGTCATCGAAGCGACAGCCTTGAGTTGGTCAGGGTACGGGCGCGGCTATGGCGCAACCTCAAGCGAGGCGCAATGCACGAGCAGCAACCGGCAGGTATAGCCACTGCTCCGCTACCGGCGTCCCTGTGGCAGCAACCAGAGCCTCGGCATAGGCAGCGAGTTGAGGGCCGTGTTCCTGGGTCAGTTGCTCATTCCTGTCTGCGCCACCGGGGTTGGATTTGTGGTCTACAAGAATCCATCCATTGGAGGACTGCACCAGCAAGTCGATACGGCCCCTCACGCGCGTTCCATCTGGGCGATTTGCTTCAATCGGAACCTCGACGAAGGTAGGGCATCCAGGCCACCGCTCGGCGCACCACGCACGGAAGGCGTTGAGCTGCGCGACAACCGCGGCGTTGTCGACGGTGTTGCCTACGCCCCAATTGCTGAGAATGCTGCTGACATCGGCCTGCTCCACCGCTCCTCGTGCACCAGCCCGAGCGATGCAGTGATGGACCGCTGTCCCCAGGTCGGCCATGTCCGGTTTCCCCGTTAGCGCAATACGAATACCGACGTCTGCGGTCTCAGCAATGGTGAACTGCCCGCCAACAGCGCTACTCGGTCGGTACCACAAGGGCGCTGCCGATGCGAGAGGTCGACGGATGAACCAATGACGGTCTTGCGGCGCTTGCACTGGTGGCTCGGCTGCGCATTCGTCTTTTTTCCAGTCCTTGGATGTTCTTGAACACCGCTGGCCATCAGCAAGGACCACCTCATCGGTCGGGCCAAACAGAATCTGACTTGCCCCCGGCACTTCATCCACCCAACTGCGAACTGGCCCAGCTTTTCTGGAGAACGACACCAGGACATTCACATCCCTGGCGCGGGTCAACCCAACGTAGAGCAGACGCTTGTTTTCTGCCTCCGCATCTTTTTGCATGGAGACCCCGGTCGCACTCGCTTCCGCGTTGAGAGCAGCTTGTGGGGTAGCACGCTTACCCCACGTCTTCAGCCAGCAGTGAATGAAGCGATTGCCCAGTGGCAATTGCGGGTCGAAGGCGCCTTCTGTCCGTGCGCGCACATTCCAAAGCGCACCTCTGGCAGTTTCACCAAGCGCGGAAAGCACAACGACCGGCCATTCCAAGCCCTTGGACCCATGGTAGGTGAGGACCGTGACTGCGTTGTCTGCTGACGAGGCTCGACCATCGTCCTCCGCTTCCGCGGCCGCCTCGAGCCACCTCAGCATCCCGCTCACCGTCGCCGGGCGCTTGGCCGCGATGCATTCGTCTTCGTAGGTTTTGCCCAGCTCGACCAGTGCTTCAACGTTGGCCAATCGGTTATTGGCCTCATGCGGAGTGTTGGACCATTGGGCGACAAGCTGGGCAACGTGCGATTCTGCGGCGGCCAGGCGCAGAGCTTCCAGAGGCGTCAAGGACGTGAAGGCCGGGCGTAGTTCCTCGAGACGTGCAAGTAGTGGATGTGCAGATTCGCCGTGCGTTTTCCATTCATGAGCTTTGACATCGGGCTGTCCGAGGTAATTTAGGCGGTCCGCCAGCCATGTGTCTACCGGGATGCCGTCTGCCAACGTCAGCACCAGAGCGGATGCGACCGTGTCGCTGACGTCATGCATGCGGCGTAGACAAGCCAAGACGAAGATGGCCTCCGCTGTTCCCAGCAGGCCGGCACGAGGGCTTGCGGAAGGGATGCCCCACTGGGTGAGCGACGTGACGGCCAAGTCCACTTGGTCGTGTTTTCGGCAAAGGACCCCAATGTCACCAGGTTGGATTGCCCGAAGGGTTTTGGTCGCTTTGTCTTCCACCTGTATCCCGGAGGCAAGTAGCTCCGCTACGGCCTGGCCCAATGCCAGGTAGTCCGTGCCGTTCTTGCTGCTCTCAAAGTTCCAGTTCAAAAGCGATGGCTGGTTGGGGAGGGCCTTGCGAGCGGGTTGCAGCTGAACGTCCTGAGGTGTCAGGTCCGGCAGGAAGGCGCCGCCGAACACTGCATTCGTAAGCGAGACCAAGGAAGGGGTGGAACGTCGCGAGGTGCTTAGAGGGGCACCAATAGTGCCGCCCCAGCCCGGAATCGCTCCGATGATTCCAGCGATTAGGCTGGCATCAGTTCCGCGAAAGCCATAAATTGCTTGTTTGGGGTCACCAACCCAAATTGAACGCTTGGCCAGCTTGGCGAACTCTACGAACAGCGCAAGCTGGAGAGGGCTCGTGTCCTGGAATTCATCGACCATCACGAGGTCGAGTTCGTCGGCCAACACTTCGCGGACGCTCGCGTTTTCTCGAATCGCGCGCAGCAACAAAACTTCCTGGTCACTGAAGTCCACGGCGCCCAAGGTTCTCTTGGCGCCCGCATAGGCGTCCAGGGCATCGGCTGCTAGATTGAATACCAGTTCCAGATACCGCTGTACGTCGGCGTGGAAGACCGGATGGGATTCGTGTGCCTGAGCCGCAGCTTTCACTGGCTCTAGAAAGTGCTTGACCTTGGCACCGGCGTCGATACCTGCCGCACCAATCCAGTCGGGCCACGACCATCGGCCTTCGCGGAACGCACGCTCGAGCTTCTGCAACTCAGCCAGCCCTTCTTGGAGGTTCTTGGCTACCTTGGCGCCAGCCGCATTTTGCGCGTCGACATAGGCAGCTACCTCTTGACGCGCGGTTACCACTGCTGCGGCTAAAACCGCCGTCGGGTCACCACCTGCGGCCGGCGCTGGCCAATTCGCAAGCATTTGGTCTGCGTTGCGCGGCCCCATCGTCCGCAGGGTTGCGGGCGCGATATCGTTGTCCAGGGCCGCCTTGACCACATCCTTGACGGTCTTGGCCCAGTCTTCCTGCTCGATTCCAAACTTACGCGTGAGCTGAACAAAATCGGACTGGCCCACAGGGTCGAGAGTCTCAGCAAGTGATGTCTCGAGCAGCCGTTTTGTCTGCCCTTCGCTGAGAACAGTCTGGTCAGGGGACAGCCCCAACTCAAAGCAAAACTGCTTGAGCATCTGGCCGCAGACACTGTTCACTGTGCCCAGCCGGGCTTGCCCGATAGCTGTGGCAAGGTCAACACGGCCTTTCTCCAGCAACCATGACCGAGCGCGTTCACGCAGTTCCGTGGCAGCCTTCACCGTAAAGGTTGTTGCCAGGATGGCATGGGGCCGTGCAGCACCCGACTCGAGCGCTTGCGCAAGGGTTTCGGTCAGTTTGTAGGTCTTGCCACTACCGGCGCCGGCGCTCACAAATTCGATGTTGTTCATCACTCCCACCCTCCCAGCAACACAAGGTAGTCCCGGTCCCATTGGCTGGGACCCTTCACAGGCAGCGTGCCCTCGGGACCGTTGTAGTCGTCAGTCGGCCCATGCGGGACGACTTCAATTTGCCCTGCGGCGAACTGGTCCGTTCTCCAGGACCAAGTCGCTTTTGCCCGGTCGAGCAGCGTGCCGACCGTAACGCCCTCTGGAGGCGGGGTGAGTTGAGCCTTGGGGAAGAAACCCGGGTGCGAGATGAACAGCGCGCCGCTTTCCAGGATGAAAAATCCCAGCGCGGCAGGCGCAGTTCCGGTCTGCTGCTCGACCAAGCTGGAGTACAGCGCCAACTGGAGGTGGCCACCCTCGCGCAGCGTCCGTGCGTAATGGTTGTCTCCGCGCCACTTCATGTCGAGCGCGACAGTCTTGTTGTCGGGTAGTTCGACCAGAAGGTCAATCTTGCCGGTCAACGGGACGGGGCCGAGCAGTCCATTAAATTCGGCCTCATTCTGAACGCGTACTGCTTTGGCTTCGCGCAGCTGATCCAAGAGCGAGCAGATTGCACCTTCGCAGGTCATCTGGAAGCGCTGCAGGCTGATGCCAGCGCCTTGCATCAAGAGAACGGCTCCTTCTGTGCGGAGAAGCTCATCGGCCTGAGTTCGGAACCAGTCCTTGGCTTGCTGGTTCGTCCAGGTCAGGGCATCGGCATGCGCAAAGAGCTTTTCGAAGACACGATGGGCGAGGATGCCGAGAAGGCGGTTGTCTTCTTCGACTGCAAGAATGGATGTTGGGTTCAGTCGGGCAATCCGCTTGAGCGCGAAGAGAGCGGGCGCGTTGAACAACTCGTTGAGTGCCGTGTAAGACTGTGGATTGGCGGACAATTTCAGCGGCCCGGGGAGTTGGATATGCCGTTGCACTTCCGGAAATGGGAGCGATGCCACCTGCTCGGTCAGGCTTCCGACAAGCTGGCTGCCACATGCAGCATCGAGGTCCAGGGCCTGCGCTTCAAAGTCTGGGATGAGTTGTTGAAGGAGTTGTCGTACAGGATGGACTTCCCGACCTGGAGGGGGCAACACCATTACAAAGCGCTTGCGGGCTGCCAACAGAGGACGTAGCCATTGCATTGCCAGGGCCGACAACTGTTTTACGGGGTCCCGCAGCTCGACGCCCAGCTCCTTCAATGCTTGGACTTCAGCGCTTGACCAAGGGAGCTGCTGCACCAGCATTGGCGTAGAAGGCATCCACCAGATAACCTCGTCAGCCGGCTCGATGCAAGCTGCCGCGCTGTTCGCAGAGCGCATGCACCCAACCTGTGAAACCGCGCCAGGGTTGGATGCGCCTGTTGGCGTTGCATGGGCCACAAGCTGTTCAATTTGCCTGGGCATCAGTGTCGTGACGCCTTGTCGGGAAAGTTCGGAGAGGCTGTCGAAAACAGCTGCGCACTGGCGATGTGCAGGTGCGAACGTAGCCGCTATCAAGGGGTCGCCAGACAACCTGCGGCGCATAGCTTCTTTGAGCCTGTCGGCTCGCGCGAGCAGGGCATCCAAGGGTGCACCCTGATGGCGTGGCCAGCGTTCGCTTTCAAGCCAGAACTCGATATCGGCCACCAGAGCTGCGCCATCTTTGTCCGCAGCAATCTTGTTCTTGGCCTCTACCCATGCGGCTCCCCCAATCCCCGGTTGTTCCGCAACGGCTTTCGCGAGCGTGGCTCGCGCCTTCCGGCTAAATGGTCCAACAGGATGGGTCAGGAAGTCGACCAGGCGGCCAACGTCGAGAGGTGCCCAGCACATCTCCAAGGCCAGGCCCAGTGCCTGTAGAGCTGGTCGAAGCTGGCTAGGGTTCTCAAAGCCACAGTTGACTCCGCCGGTGGCGACCAACGTGGTGTCAAGCGAGTCCCCATGGTTTTCCGCGAGGACCAGCCGGTCCGTGGGGTGGGCCGCGGCGTGCGCACCGAGCCAGTGCTCAGCTGTCGAAAAAGAGAGTGCGCGAACGAACTGCACGCTGCCGTCCGCAATGGGGGACATCTTGCTTGGCGGCTCTTGCCCCGACATGACGAGAACCGCTTTTTCTTGCAGGGCACGCAGTGCTCCTTCTCCATGAGGAACAGCAGGGCTGGCTTGCACATCTGGCAAGCACGCCAGCACCCTGCGCCACAAGAGAGGGAAATCCTCCAGCGGGTCAACAAGCGAGACAGAGGCAACCGGGTTGGGGCCTGTCGCCTTGAGTGCCTGTTCAACCAACAACAGCCGCGTAGCTTCACCCGGTGGCATGTCCGAGGCGGTCGTCTCGACCATGGCCAGTTCTTGAAGCCGAACAGGATGAGATGCCTGTGCCGTTCCCTGCCAGCCTCCAAGAAGCCACTCATCGCGCCAGGACAGGAGCTTTACCGCTGTGCCAACGCTGTCGACTTTCATCGAGGCGCTGTAAAACCGAGTCCCGTTGTCATGGCGCTGCAGATGCCCCATGTAGACCGCCACGCGCTGTGCTGCCGCGACCTCGGGTCTAGCCAAGCCAAGGTACGTTTCCAACAAAGACAGAAAGCCGAGCCGCCCAACAACAGGTGTGTTGAAGGAACTCTGCGGCGAAGGGCCCTGTCGGGCATCAAGATTCAAACCGAAGGTGACATGCATGGCGCGTAAAGCAAGTAGCGCAAGCACATCGAGGGGATGTGCCTGCGCGGGCTAGGCAAAGGGCAACATCAGCAAGTTCCGTATTCCACTCCCCGGAGCGTCAACCCGGCTGGTCTGATGAAAGTCGAACGCTGCCCGGTCTCCCGAGCAGCGTGTTGACTACTTGTGCTCCTTGCGGACGCCCTTGAAGGGCTCGCCGTCCTTCTTTTGGTCCATGAAGCGACCGTTGCCGGCGTCGCGCTTGGTCCAGGTCTGGTTGGTGGGATTGAACACCTGCGAGCGGTCGCGTACAGCGCCTCGGCGGGCGTTGTCTCCAACGGGGTCGTTTTTTGCCATTTCAGTCTCCTGTGTGGTTACGCGTTGAGGGAGTGGGTCCAGCCCGGGAGCCCACTGCGAGAAAGGAAATCCACCAGGGGCGGACTTCCGAAGAACTGCAGCCGTCCGCCGGACATGAAGGCGAGGGCAGCTTGGTCGACGCGTAGGTTCGCACCCCGCGCTTTGGCTGTCAGTTGGGCCAGCAACTGGGAGTTGTCGTCCCGGGAGCCAGAGGACGAGCGGGCATCGAAGACGGCGAAGTTAATCCAGCCGCCGTTCTGTGCACGCTCCCGAATATGGGCGAAATTCACTTTCATCTTGCACTCCTAGCCCGGAAAACGTCGAGCATGGAAGGCATTCTTGCGAGTGCACTGGTTCAAATAACGACCTACTGAACAGCTGCAGGAAGATTTTTCGATGCTGCATCGCACAATGCGGCGTGTAGGCGCTGTCGCAGTTCCGGGGGCTCCAGAATCTCCACTTCCGGGCTGTGGCGCAGGAGGTCCATCAACAACTCTTGGTCGTTGGAGTATGGAATCTCAAGGATGTAGCTGCCGTCCTCGAGGAGCTCGCTTGACTGGTCGTGGTGCCAAGTCTCCTTGCTGACCCATTGCGCTCGCTCTGGGGTGAATTTCAAGCGTGCGCGGTGGGCCGCTTGGCCGGCAAAGATGCCGTAGCCGCTACGGAAGTGCTCCTGCATCTCATCCTGACTGACTTCCTGCGCGGGCTCATCCACAACGCGGACGTCGGCAACGGCTTCCAATGCAAAAGACCTGAGGGCATTGCGGGTGTGGCACCACGCGTCCAACATCCAGTTCTCGCGGTAGTGCACCAGCTGTTGGGGGGAAATGGTGCGCTCCGTGTGCTCCTTGCGGTCACGGTTGAGGTACCGCAGATGCAAGCGCTTGCCGTCCAGCAAGGCGCCGGCGATGAGTTGGAAGTGCTTGGATTCAACCTTCCTGGGCGCGAAATGGATGAGCTTGAGCTTGCGTTCAATCGGCTTGGCCGATTTTGTGCCTTCAGCGAGCAGGCTGCGGAAGCGGGATTTCAGCGGGCCAACGTGTTCGTCCAGCAGGCCGGGCTGAACGCCCTCCACCAGATGAAGCATCGTCAACAGAGCAAAGACCTCAGATGAGTTGAACCAAACTCCGGGAAGTTCGAACCGGCCACCATCGGCCAACTCATCGCGGATGACCCAGCCGCGCTGGCTGCGGTCCCAGTCAAGGGGGCACCCGAGCCGGTCTCGCAGGAAATCGAGGTCACGCTTTACAGATGCGTGTGAGACCTCCAACTCTGCCAGGAATGTAGCCATCGGCACGGCACCATGCCGACGGATAAGGCGCACGATTTTGGTTATACGCTCAATGCTGACCTTCGACATGGCTTCCTGCGAGTAGTCACCTTAGTCATCGCACTGAGCATAAGCCCCTCGCATCATCGCTTCAGGAGATATGCCGAGCACTCTTCTGGTAAAACAAATTGTGTCGCTAGATACATCTTATCCACATTCTGAAGCAGTGACACTGCATGGCTGGGCGACTGCGGGCAAACCTCGACCCAGCACCGCATTAACACGGCGGGTCGTTCTCCAGCGGTGAGGGTGGCAAGCTGCATGGCGACGTTCTACGTCAGCAGTTCGTCAATGCGGTGATGGAGTCGGCGATGCGCTCGAGCACGTTTCGCGGCTACCCCTGAGGATCCAGGCCGTTGAGCTCGGCGGTTCGGATCGGGCTGGACATGGCAGTGGCGCGCTCGCCACCCGTCTCCGATCTCGCCAACAGATAGTTGTTGCTCCCCAGAGCGACGCAGCGCAGGCCACGCTTAGCCGCTGGAGTTGTCGATCTCGATGCGACCGTTGTCGACGTAGCATGTCAGCGCCACCCAGCTTGGCCGAGTACAGGACGGCCTTGCCCAGATCAGACTTGTACGAGATTGCCACCAGCGCCTGATTCATCCACCTCTTCAGGGCCCTCAGCCTGGGTGCTACCCGCTGCTGGCGTATTCGCCGGCGTTCATCGGGTGGCTGGCCTCGGAGGGCCCGCTCGATCGCGGCGGACAGGCCAGCGATGTGTTCCAGTGCCAGCAGCGACTGCGGCGACCCAGTGTTGGCGTGCAGTTCGAAGTACTTGCGCCGCGCATGCGCCCGGCAGGCTGCCTCGTTGATCCGGCCGGTGGCTTACAGCGCCTCAAAGCCCCGCATGCCGTCGGCCTGCAGGACGTTGGTAAAGTCCTGCAGATGAGCCTGGGACGCTGACCCCTTGCGATCCAGTGAGTACTCGAACCACTCCGCAGGGGCCTGCGCGCTGCCCTGGGCCACTCATCGCGCACATACATCCACAGCCGTCCAGTCTCGGTGCGGCCGGCCTTTGCCGAAACCGGCCGCGGTATGTGAGTCGTTATCGCCCGCCTCCCCGGGCGGAAGACCGGATCGTAGCCCGACGCGAGCGCCACATCGAAAAGTACCGCCTTAGCGCAGAGCAGATGATGGCCCCAAAACAGGCCTTAAAAAGGCTGTCTGTAAATGGACTTCCCCAGGCTTCTGGGGACGATCTCCCCGACGAAAAAAGGAGCCGAAGCTCCCTTTTTTTAGCATTTCATGGATCTCTGTAGAACTCCATGGAAGTCCTTGGAGCGGGAAACGAG
>RRZU013342319.1_pt1 | contig 27952 bp, 23 predicted proteins | sample 2165561 | NCBI WGS metagenome assembly RRZU01 (sample SAMN10456909, study PRJNA506462) | wastewater metagenome | isolation source: wastewater sludge | place: USA: Moscow, Idaho | reverse complement strand
TGGAACACCTACTTGACTTGCTAAAACCATTATTTGCTTTTTTGCTGCAGGTCTGTAAACATCAGCACCTATTAAAAATGGACTTTCACCTTTTTTCTTTAAATATTTTGCTAATTTTCCTGAAAATGTCGTTTTACCTGCTCCTTGAAGTCCTACTAGCATAACTATTGTAGGTGGTTTTACAGATTTCGCAATTGATACATTTGTACCACCTAATACCTCTACTAATTCATCATTAACAATTTTAATAAATTGTTGAGATGGATTTACGCCTTTTAGAACATCTTCTCCAAGAGCTTTATCTCTAATTCTGGCAACAAAATTCTTTGTAACATTGTAGTTAACATCAGCTTCTAATAAAGCTAACCTAACTTCCCTTAGAGCATCTTTCATATTTGCTTCAGTAAGTTTTCCACCACTTACTTTTTTAAATATGTCTTTAAATCTATCACCTAAGCTATTAAACATTTAAAGCACCTCATCATAGTCAAGATATTCAATAATCTCTTCTAATTTTTTCATAGAAAAATTTTCTTTTAATTCTTCTAATTTTAACTTTAATTCTTTTTCCTTCTTAAATATTTCTAGTTTATTCTCATAATCATCTAATTGGCCAAACCCTCTTTTTATATTATCAAAAACTGCTTGCCTCGTAACATTGAACTCATCTGCAATTTCTGTTAAAGAGTTATTTTCTTCAAGATATAATTCTAAATATAGCCTTTGCTTTTTAGAAAATAAATTCTTATAATATGAAAACAAGACTGAATATCTTATAAAATCTTCTATTTTATCCATAACAAAAATTATTATACATCATACTCATATGCTTGTCAAGTATTTATTCTTTACAATGTTCCATTTCTAATCTTTGAAAATACCATCTACTTTTAGATTTTCTTTAAAATACAATATTTCCTCTTGCAAATTGTTAAATCTATTAATAACATTTTTTGTATTAAAAGTATAAACATGAACACACATATTATTTGATTTTAATTTTTTAAAAAATAATTCAGATTTTTTACTACCATATATCTTATCTTTAGATACACCCAAACAATCTACATTTGTTTTTATAGTGTATAATAAACTATCAGAATCATCTTTAGTAATTTTATTTTTTGAGTTTTTATCTATTAAATAAGTTGTCCTATATTCAACATTATTTACTGGAAAAATACTATCTTTCAATCTTTTCAGCTCATCAAAATCAAAGCTTTGTATAATTATTTTATCACTTTTATTAGTGTAATCATTAAATTTTAGTATATCAATCAATTTTTGGGATACATCCTTATTCTCATTCTTATAGAAATTTATATCCTTCAATTCAGGATATAAACCTGTATTGTAATTGTTTTGCTTATTATAATTTTTTACTAAATCTATAATCTCTTGAAATGAAGGTATTCTATTATCTTTATCTGTATAGTACTTTTCATAATTTCTGTATTTAGTTATATTCTTTTTTATCCCTAATATTTTATAATATCTATTAGTTATTTTTAAACTTTGTAATTCTAAATATGTAAAATCAACAACATAGTATTTACCATTTTTTCTAGCACGTTTTTTTGGAAACTTTTTTCTTACATCTGTAACATTATTAAGATATTTATCATGAAAAACAACTAATACATTATCCTTTGTCATTTGCAAATCCATCTCTAAGTAATCTGCTGTTCCAAGTGCATTTTCCATGGCTAATAAGCTATTCTCTGGAAAGACTTGACTAGCTCCTCTGTGTGCAAATATCAAAAAATCTTCATTTGAATATGAAAGCAAAGATATAATTAGAAAGAATTTTATTAACCTTGTCATACTATTTTCTCCTAATTTAATAATATTTTTATTTCTACATTTTATAATTATTCAGTTGATCCAAACTTTCTAGATTCTTTGAGATAACATATTTATACTTTGACTGTCTAGCATTATTAAGAATTTCTATAATCTCTTTGTAAAAATCAACTATTGTATTATGATCATGGTATGAAAAATTACCTCTATCATCCATCAACAATTGAATTTTTTTATTAATTGTTGTTTCTACATCATGTCTTATAAAATTATGTTCGTGAGAGTCAATTGTATAACTATTTATTTCTATTATTCTTGTCTTAGAAACATTCTTTATCTTAAAAGGTGGAAAGTTAAATTTTTTATTAAACTCTTCTTTATTGTCTATTGGATAAAATAATATCATAGGCTCAACAAAACATATTTCATTATTTTCATTTATCGATATTACTAACATAAGTATCTCATATATATATTGTTCACTAGTTTTATTATTTTTAATATCTATTGCTAATGTCTCTCCTATAAATAAAACTTCCACATTTACTATAGAGTCAAATATTTTTGATATCTTATGTTTATATTCTTCCTTTATAGATACATCATTAAATTTTATGGTAGGATTCTCATATAATTTTTTTATTATTATTTTTAATGTCTCATTATCACCAATCATAATTCCTCTTTGATTGTATTTAGTGATTTCATTTGTTTTAATACTTTTAGTAGTTACCTCTTTTGCTAAAAGCATAATATCTTTTTTATTCATTTTTTTACTCCTTATTAGATATTTATTCTTTTATTCTACCTACTTGGCCATCCTCTAACATTACCTTTATGCCATGTGGATGTGAGCTACTTTTTGTTAATATACGCATAACAATACCTTTTGTGAGTTTTCCTGTTTTTTGATCTGCCTTTAACACAATTGAAACTTCCTGCCCTATTTTAACATTATTTATCATATTATAACATCCTTTTTTATTTAATTATTTGCTATAAACTACTAAATTTTTTCTTATTTTTTTTGATAGAATAGAGACTAATATCATAGCTATCATAACTGGTAACCCTATAGTTGGAAATTTCATTACAGTAAATATAATTATTCCAACTACAGCTCCAACATATGCTCCTGATATTCTTAACCATTGGATATTACTACCAACTACTTCATTAACTTTATCAATTAAATTTTTATCAGATAACTTTGATAGAACATCTTCAATTATAAGTAAAATTTGATCATATTCATCATCTACTAATTTCTCAACCAATTTATTATAATTTTCTTGTATTGTTTTGTCATTTTCTGAAATTTTGTTTAAACCTCTTCTAATTATATTCAATGTAAAATCTATTACATTTATTGTCTCAAATTCAAAATCAGTATTAATATCATATTTAGCAATAAATTGTTCAACTTCTATTTTTTCTATCTTACCATCTTCTATCCAACTAGATAATGTTGATATGATATTCAACAAAAATTCTTTCAACATATCATTTATAATTATGTATTTAATCTTACTAAACTTAACCATAAAATCATGATTATTTGATAAATTAATAATTAATTCTGAAATCTCATTTTCTAATGACTCCCAATCTTTATTAGTAATTTTAAGTTTAATAGCATTTAATTTATTTTCCAAAGACAGTTCTATTTGTTCTGAAATTTCTTTATAATTCAATACATTAGATGATTTAGCAATAGAGTATCCTATTTTCTCCACAAAATTCAATCTTTCCTCTGCTTGCTCTAATTTATCTACTATATCCTTTTTAAATTCATCTCTTTTTATAAAATTATCAGCGTATGTAATGATTTCAAGCATAAATTTATAAGATATATCACTTTTTTTAATAAAATTAGTAATTTTGTTTACAATAACTTTTTTATCCAAACTATCAATATACTTAAGTATATTATTTAAAATTGTTTCAGTAATTTTATTTTTGTTTTTTTCTAATATATTAGACACGTATTTACCTATAACATTTGAATTTTTTTCTACAATATTACTATCTAATATTTTTTTTGCTACATTAATTATATTTATCTTTTTCAATTCTTCAACTAGTCTATTCTTAGGAAAAAACTTTTCTTTAAATGCTATTATAATACCACTTACTAAATTTTCACGCTTTTTTTGAATTAACGTTGTAAATAAATGAATTGCAACACCATCTGCAATTGATGCTATCAATATCGCCTCTATAATAAATTCAATATATTCAATTAAAAGAGATTCACCATATTTTTTCTCAATGATAAAAGTTATAATTAATAAAATTATTGATGACACAAGAATTAATCTAGCAATATTTCTATTTCTGTAAAACTTAAACATTTTTAGATTTATATTATCTTTATTCATTTTAACCTCCACCTATATAATATTCAACATTAATCTTATACAAATAATAACTATCCCAAATAAAGTACCAAAAAACATTCCATTAAGTCTTATACTCTGTAATTCATTTTCAGTACTTTCTCTCAAAAACATTACTAATTCTTCATTATTCATGGCAAATAGATTACTTTCAATAATATTTTTTAATTGATCATGATACTTATATACTAGATTAACTATTAAATTAATTATATACTGATTATATTTATTCTTAAGTTCTTGATTACCAATCGAATTATTAATTACATTTTCTATCAATTTAGATATAATTTGTTTAAATTTATCTTTACCAAAACTATATTTTAATTTGTTTAATTCATCATATACAGATTCTGAAATTTTAAGGTTATTTACTAAATCAAGTAAAATATCATCATATTCATTCTCAGTTTTAATTTCATCTAATTTTATGATAATAATCATTGAGTCTTTTTTTTATTTCTTCTTTTAATATATGATTTTCATCACTTTCTATTTCATTTAAAATTTTTGATACATATTTTTCTATTTCAGAAGTGAATGATTTTTCTAATTTTGATGAAAAAGCTGATCTTAAAGGATGTCCATGAGAATAATTTGATATTATTTCTGAAACAAAATCATCTATAAAAATTTTAAAGCTATCTTTTTCCATTATTTTTCTTATTTCTGGAACACTTTCATCAACAAACTCAACATAATAATTATTTTCTATTATATAGTTGATTAATTTTTTTATCTCTGTTGTTATACTAACTTTTTTTATTACTAACAATAAAATATTATCTATATAGGTTAAAATATCATTCTTTTCAATACTATTGGTTGATGCCCATAAAACTTCAACTATAAAATCTGCAAAATAAACTGCTAAGTTTCCATTATTTTTATCATTCTTATTTATAATTCTATCAATTATATTCATTTTATCAATCTTTGAAATTATATTATTTTTTGATAAAACATCATCACATATAAAATCACTTATTCCAGTAATTAACTCTTTCTTTTTAGAAATTACTATTTCTGTTTTCCATTTAATACCTAGTGGTTTTCCATATATCGAAACTACGCCATACCAATCTGCTACACCACCTATAATTGCTGTTGCTGATATTAACTGTATTATTTTGAATAAAATAGTTATTTGTCCATTTTTAAAATATAATAGTAAAACAGTGGCAATAATAAATATTGATACTGCTAAAAATAATGCTTTATCTGCCAAACTTTTAGTTTTCATTGTTTTTACTTCCTTTTTTATCATAGTCTACTTTTGATAGTAATAATTCTAAAATTGGCAGCATTCCTTTTAAGCCACCTATATTAATAGCTAAATTCCACAATCCTTCAAACTTTTTCCAACCACCAGTATATATTAAATGCTTTATTTTATGTTTTAGTGAGTCGTGCATAAATGAAGACTCTATTATATTGCTCCATTTATAAAATTCTTTGTATGCCCATTTATATCCAGTTTCTAATTCATCTACAGTAAGCAGTTTTGGCTCATATACAGCATGACGAGTATCATACAAGTCCCAATCATTTGTTAGTATTCTATTCTCTTTACTCAATCTTTCATATAACTTTGTTCCTGGATATGGTGTTAAAATATGATATGTCGAAGTTGTTAATGAATTCTCTATCCCCCAATCAACAGTCCTCTTAAATACATCTTTATCATCATGATCTAATCCAAATACAAAACTTCCATTTATCATTATCCCAAGACTATGCAATATTTTTACAGCTTTTTCATAATCTGACTTTACATTATGATTCTTATTATTTTCAATCAGATTTTCTTTAGAGAAAGTTTCAAATCCAACAAAAATACTTCTTAATCCGGCATCAGCTGCCTTTTCTATTAAGTCTCCATTAATTATAGATTCTATAGTCGCAGCTCCTTGAAATACTCTATTCATTCCTTTCATTTCTTTAAATAGTTCTCCAGAAAGTTTTGGATTTCCAAAAAGATGATCATCTAAAAAATATAAATGTTTTCCTTTTAATCTATTAATTTCGCTTATTATCTCATCTATACGGTGAGTATAAAATGATTTACCACCACTGTAAAATGATTCTTTATAACAAAAATCACAACTATGTGGACATCCCCTAGAAATGACAAGAGAATTTGGAACTAAATATTTATTTCTTTTTATCAAGTCTCTTCTTATTATAGGCTGATTTTCTATTGTTCTTCCAGATGTTGATATGTACTTTTTTTTTGTTTTTTTCATTTTAAAATCTTTTAAAAATTCAGGAAAAGTTTGCTCTGCTGGTCCAATAAAAATAGAATCTGCATGTTCCTGTGCTTCATTTGGTAGAGAAGTTACATGTAATCCTCCTAATATAACGTAGCTTCCTTTTTTCCTATACATATCAGCAATTGAATAAGCTCTTTTTGCATTTGTTATATATACTTGTATTAGCACTAAATCTGGATTATCATTAATATTTAATTTCTCTACATGTTCATCTTGCAAATCTATTTCATCGTAATCTTCCAAATAAGAGGCCAAAGTTGCTAATCCTAATGGTGGAAATAAAGAATATTTTATTGGCCTCCAAAATGGACTTTTTGCCTCTGTTAACGATGGTAGAATAAGTTTAACTTTCATATCTCATACCTTTCAACATTTATTACATATTCTACCATATTTTTTATCTTTTTTTATATTTTATTTTTATAAATCTTCAATTTGATTCATTATCTTATAGACCTCTTCAATTTCAAGATATCCAATTACATCATCTGTTATTATAGTATCATAAGTTATCTTAGAATTATTTTTACTTCCCTCTAATACTGCAATCTCATATTGATCTTTACTCCTTGTATATGAATAATGTTCTCCATTCCTTCCAATAATGTTTATTATACTAATACCATATCCATTATTAAAGAAATATACTGCTTGCTTTTTAGTGTATTCCTCTGTTATTTCTGTTAAAAAAACTAAATCATACTTTTTCATATTAACATCTCCCTTTTAATTTATATTTAATATTATAAACTTCTATCTTGTTTGTGTCAATATATTTTTAATTTAAAATTAAAAAATCACTTGTTTCATACAAGTGATTTTTATTATACTTTTATTTATCTATATCTTCCTTATTTGATTTTAAATTTTTACCTTCATTAATAAAATCAATTCCTGCTATTTTTGCTGTTAAAAGACTTAGTAAAGGATGTTCGATATTAGAATCATTATTTCCAAGTGTAACAACTTGATTTGGAACTAAATTTGTTTGTATATCTTTTAAATTTTGAGATATAGACATTAGTATATCACGATTTACTTTTATTTCAACATTTTTATATGCATCTATTTCTTTTTGAGCTGCTTCAGCAGTTGCTATACCTTTTTGCAATATAATATCTGCCTCAGCTTGACCTACTTGAGTAATTTCTATTTTTCTTGCTTCAGCAATTTGTTTTGTTTCATATGCTTTTGCCTCTGCTAAATTTCTTATTTTTTTAGCCTCGGCTTCAGATATTGTTTGTATTCTTTTATTTTCATACTCTGCTTTCTTAACATCTGCTTGTCCCATATTTTGTGATACATCTATCTGTATCAATGAAGCTGTTAATTCTCCCTGCTTTTGTGCTCGTGTCTGTGCTTCCTGTAGAATTCTTTGTTGCTCTGCGGCAATTGTTTCTCTTTTACTAGTTTCAACAGATTCATCAGCTATTTTTCTGTCCTGTAATTTAGTTATAACTGCAATTGCAGGATTTCCATCACCTATTTTTGGTGTATCAATAAGTACTTGATTTACTCTTAAATCATATTTTGAAAATTCTGATTTTATTTTTTCTTGAGCTTCTTCAGTTATTTCTAATCGTTTTTGCATAATTTCTAATAATTCTTTTTGTTGACCAGTATTTTTGAACAATGCAGAAACAAAAGGATTCAATGTATTATTTATTAATGATTCTATATTTCCAAATCTTTGAATTACAATTGGTGCTGTTCTATAATCAATGTTCATAACGACACTTAATGGTAGCTCTATTAGGAATCCATCTCTTGTGTATAACTCTATTTCACTTAAATTTGCATCAAATCTATGAGAACCTGTTTCATCTTTATTCCACTTTAATAATATATTTTCTGTAGGAACTTTTATTACCTTGTAAGCATACGGATTTAATGCATATTTTCCTGTTGAAAGTGGCTCTCCCCATACTCCTCTTTCACCTCGTGAGACTAATTCCCCATGTGTAAACTCTGCTCCTGATAGATCTTCTCCTTTTTCTCCAACGTAAGAAATTACTACTCCAGCTTGCGCTGGTTCAATATTAACTTTATCAAATAATGCCACATCAAAACATAATCTATTTATAAAATATGTTCCTTCTATAAGAACCTCTAATTGACGTCCTTTTTTACCACCATTTTCTATGAATAATTCTATATCCTGAAAACTTTGATGATTAGGTATTTTAGGTGCTATAATCCCATCTTTATCAGGATCAAGAGATGCTCCTTCATTAGCAACAACTACACCAATTTTATCATCACCATGATTTATTTTTACAGGATGAAAGCCATCACAATCCATTAAACTAGAGTGCATACTTTTTATTTGATTTTCTTCATCTTTTCTCAAGTCAACAGCATATATTTTTGATGATGTAAGTACTATAAATTGTGCTAAATTGATTCCGTATGAACCTTCTCTTAACATCTGTCTTTGTGGTCCTTTCTGACCACCATTTTTTAAGAAAAATCTTGTGTCTTGAAAATCATTATTTCCTTTAACAATTCGAGCTGTTTTCTGTGATGATGCAAGTGATGCACCATCCCTTGCAAATACAATACCTAATTCACCCTCTGTTATTGTAACTCTTTGAGTTTTTATTACTCTAAATAAAATTGGAGTTCTAAAATGTAATCCTGCTCCTAAAGTATCTGGTTGATATCCAGCTTCTTTATTCAAAGCTATATAACCTTCCTTGAGAGACTTTGTACCCCATTTCTTTTGTACTATTCCAACTTCATTTGCTCCTACAACAACTATACCTATAACCCATAATAAAAATATAATTATGATTAAAACAATTCCTATTTTTACCAATAATGCTATTAATAACGTTAAATCCATGTTCCCTCCTTAATTCACATAATATTGTTTAATTAATTATACTCCTTTATTCGTAAAAAGTATATTTTTTTATCTAATTTCTAGATTATACTAATAGTTTATGATATAATCAACTTAATTGATAATTGTTTATCACAATTGGAGGACTAACAATGAGAATAATAAATAATTTTTCTAAAGATGAAGAAATTGCAAATGCTGTAAGTCATATAGTTGGCGCTACTTTAGCTATTATTGGAGCTACAGTACTAATATTCCATGGTATAAAAACAAAATCAGCAATTGTAATAACCTCATTTATAATATTTGGACTTGGATTAATTATCATGTACACTGTTTCTTCAATATATCATGCATTGCATAACAACAAAGCTAAATATGTTTTTCAAATACTTGATCATTCAGCAATTTACATTCTAATTGCTTCTACATATACACCATTTCTATTACTTGTAGTAAAATCAAAAGCAGGTTACATCATTTTAGTTATTCAATGGCTAATATGTATTTTTGGCATAATTTTTAAATCTCTTTATGTTGAAAAATATGTTGTTTTTTCAACTTTATTGTATATAATTATGGGATGGATGATTATCTTTGTTTGGAATGATTTAATCGCTAATATTCCACAAAAATCTCTTGTTTTACTGGTTATAGGTGGAATACTATACACATTAGGTACTATTTTTTACATGTGGAATTGGTTTAAATATCATCATTTTATATGGCACATTTTTGTATTACTCGGAAGTGTTGCACATTTTTTTGCTGTTTATTTACTTGTTTAGGAGATGATTTTATATGAAGGTACTTGTTATTAATGGATTTGGTGATTTTAAAATAACTAGTCCTATAGCAAAAGAAATTTATGGAGGCTTTGCAAAGGGTTTATTAACTAATTCACTTGTAGATGTTGCAAAACAAACTTTCATATCAAAAGGATATGAAGTATTTGAAACAGTTGTAAATAATCAATATAATATAATTGAAGAGCAATCTAAACTACATGACTGCGATATAGTATTTTTACAATTTCCTATGTATTGGTACTCTATTCCTTCAAAATTACAAGAGTATTTTGAGAACGTATATGAATTTGGTGAGGTTACAAATGAAAATGGAGAAAAATATGGTGATTACGGGTCTTTAAAGGGTAAAAAATATATTCTTTCTACAACAATGGCAGCTCCTAGCAGTTCTTTTAACAAAGGTGAGTTTTTAAGTGATTTCACTATTGACTCAATTTTAGCACCTATTATTTTAACACAAAAATTTGTAGGATTTGAGGTTCTACCAACTATATTAAATACTGATGTATTTGAAAAAGATTTTAATTCAATGAAAGAAAATTTAATTAATACAATTAATAATAATTTCTAAATAAAAAAACTGTACCCATTTAAGTGTACAGTTTTTATTTTATTTTTTTGCAACGAATTTTTTTATAATCATACCTATTGCAAATCCAACTGCTATTCCTAATATAAACTTTACTATCATAGTATCTCCTTTCAGAAGGTTATTTATCATTTTTTAATTTGATATCGATTGATTTTGCAGCTATTTTACCAGCTCCCATTGCAAGTATAACTGTAGCTGCACCTGTAACAACATCTCCTCCAGCATACACATTATCCTTTGTAGTTTCCATAGTACTTTCTTCCACTATTATTCCACCCCAAGACTCTGTCTCAAGTCCTGGTGTAGTTTGTCGTATTAATGGATTAGGACTTTGACCTATAGCTACTATAACTGTATCCATTTCAAGTGTAAATTTCCTATCTGTTTCAATAGGTTTTCTACGCCCTTTTTCATCTGGTTCTCCTAACTCCATTTCTTGACATTCCATACCAACTACCCATTTATCTTTTCCTAATATTTTTTTTGGTAATGTTAAAAATTTAAAAATAATACCTTCCTCTTTTGCATGATGTATTTCTTCTAGTCTTGCTGGTAATTCACTCTCGCTTCTTCTATATACTATATAAACTTTTTCTGCCCCCAACCTAACAGCAGTTCTAGCAGCATCCATTGCAACATTTCCTCCACCTAAAACAGCTACATTTTTACCAATTTTTATTGGCGTTGGATTTTTTTTAGGATCATATGCTTTCATTAAATTTACTCTTGTTAAGAATTCATTTGCTGTATAAACACCATTAAGATGCTCTCCCTCAATATTCATGAATTTAGGTAATCCAGCACCACTTCCTATAAATATTGCTTTATAACCCTCATCTTTTAATTCATCGATTGTTATTGACCTTCCAACAATGACATTTTTTTCTATCTTAACACCCAATTTTTTAATATTTTCTATTTCTTTTTCTACTATTCTTTTAGGAAGCCTAAATTCTGGTATTCCATACAGTAAAACACCACCCGGTACATGTAATGCTTCAAATATAGTCACATCATATCCTAATTTTCCTAATTCACTCGCACATGACAATCCAGCAGGTCCTGCACCAATAATAGCTACTTTTATATTATTTTTATTTATATGTGGTATTTTTTCTTCTGCATTTTTCATATGATAATCAGCAGCGAATCTTTCTAATCTACCTATACCAACTGGCTCATTTTTTATTCCAACTACACACTTTTCTTCACATTGTGTTTCTTGTGGACAGACTCTTCCACATATTGCAGGAAGTGAGTTTTGTTTTAATAATATTGAGTAAGCTTCTTCAAATCTACCTTCTGCTATTGCTTTTATAAATTGAGGAATATAAACATTTACTGGACATCCTAAAACACACTTAGGATTTTTACACTGAATACATCTTTTAGCTTCTTGAATTGCTTCTTCAGGAGTATATCCTAATGCAACTTCATCAAAATTATTTTTTCTTATATTTGGATTTAATTCCTTCATTTTAGTTTTATATGTCATTGTCTATTCTCCTGTTCCAATCATACAATTATGTTCTTCTGACTTAAACATATTTTGTCTAGTCATAAGCATATCAAAATCAACTGAAAATCCATCAAAATCAGGTCCATCAACACATGCAAATTTTGTTTTATTATCAATTAAGACCCTGCAACCACCACACATCCCTGTTCCATCAATCATTATAGGATTTAATGAAACTGATGTTTTTATATTTAATGGTTTTGTTATATTTACCACATTTTTCATCATAATAACTGGACCAATAGCAATTACTTCATCGTAAATATTTCCAGCTTCTATTAATTCTTTTAAAACATCTGTAACAAAACCTTTACTACCTTTACTTCCATCATCTGTAACATAATATATGTTATCAACTATTTTCTGAAATTCCTCATCCATAACAATATATTTCTCATTCCTAGCACCTAATATAACATCTACTGATACTCCCATATCTTTCAATGCTTTTATTTGAGGATATAGAGGTGCTGATCCTACACCTCCACCAATACCTAGTACTCTTTTACTTTTTTCTAAATGTGTTGGATTACCTAGTGGACCAGCGACATCATATATATAATCTCCTATATTTTTTTCACCAAGTAATTTAGTAGAAAATCCTACTTTTTGATATACTATAGTAATTGTGCCATTTTCTCTGTTATAATCAGCGATTGTTAGTGGTACTCGTTCACCATCTTCATTTACACGTATTATTATAAATTGTCCGGGTTCACACTTTTTAGAAACAAATGGTGCTTTCACTATCATCTGTTCAACTACTTCATTTACTATTTTTTTATCTATAATTTCATACATAATTTTTAACCTCCAATATTTTACTAGAATATATATCATAATATTATTTATCATTTTGTAATAAAAATTATATTATACTAATATAACATTTGTCAAGAAAGATTAAAGCCCCGAACATTAATAATTCGAGGCTAAATATTTACTATTTTATCACTATAATGATTTTTCTAAAATTTCTCTACTTATATCTAAATTTAAATCTCCAGTTTCTGAAAGTGCTGTTAAACCATTCTTTTTTAATTGTTCAACAATCAATGGTATGCTATCAGCTGTTACACCATATTCACTTAAATGAGTTTTTATACCTAAACTTTCAAAAAATTCTCTTGTTTTTTTAATTGCTAAATCTATTTTTTCTTCATTTGTTCCATCTTTAATATTCCAAACACGTTCTGCATATTGTAATAATTTTGCTTGTTTTTTATCACGTCTAACTTCTAACATTGTAGGTAAAATTATTGCTAATGTTTGACCATGATCAATACCAAACATTGCTGTTAATTCATGCCCAATCATACGCACTGACCAATCTTGTGGAACACCAACACCTATTAAGCCATTTAATGCCATTGTTGCACTCCACATAAGATTAGAACGGGCATCATAATTCTCTGGTTCATTTATTGTTGTAACTCCTACTTCAATTAATGTTTCTAATATTCCTTCTGCCATTCTATCTTGAATTCTAGCATCTACTGGATAAGTTATGTATTGTTCTGTTACATGCACAAATGAATCTACAACACCATTGGCAACTTGTATCTTAGGTAGTGTATATGTTACAGTTGGATCTAGTATTGAAAATTTTGGAAATGTTAACTCACTCATAACTGGATATTTTGCATGATTATATGATATAACTGCTCCATTATTCATTTCAGATCCTGTAGCTGGTAATGTTAAAACTGTACCAAATGGAACAACTTTCTTTACTTGATCACTTGTTATTGGTGAAAATCCATTCATTAACAATTTTGTTGCATCTCCCTCATAATTAGAGGCAAGCGAAATAAATTTTGTTCCATCAATTGTTGATCCACCACCAACTGCAAGTATATAATCTATTTTTTCATTTCTTACAACTTCCACTGCCTTCATTAATGTTTCATATTTAGGATTTGGTTCAATTCCAGAAAATTCAAATACTTCTCTATTACCTAAAACTTTTTTTACTTTATCAATAAGTCCACTTCTTTTTGCACTTCCACCACCATAAGTAATTAATACTCTAGCATCTAATGGAATGTTATCATTGATTGATTCTAGTCTATCTTTTCCAAAGTAAATCCTTGTTGGATTATGAAAATTAAAATTAAACATATTTCCTCCTATTATTTATTATTGTAATTAATTATATCACATAGAGTAAACTCTAAGTCAATCTTTTTTATATTTTTTATTTCAACCAACTCTTGATAGATTGAAATGAATTCTTTACTGTTGATCCATAAATTGCAATACTTTTACCAATTATAGAATTTGGACAAATATTTTTTATATCTTTCTCACTACGTCCCATTCCACTACCCTCATGTGTACAAAATGGAATTATTGTTTTCTCAGACAAATTGTGATCTTCTAAAAATGTAAAAACTGCCATTGGCATTGTATTCCACCAATTTGGGAACCCTAAATATATTACATCATAGTTATCAATATTTTCAATATGACTTTTTAGTTTAGGTCGAGCTTTATTCATTAATTCATCTTTTGCTAATGAAGTTGTTATATTGTACTCTCTAGGATAATCTATAACTGTTTCTATCTCAAATAAATCTCCACCTTTTATCTCATGAATCATTTCTGCTATTATTTTTGTATTCCCAATTGTTATATCAACTATTTTACCATTAATATAGTTCTCACCTTTATGTGAAAAATATGCTACTAATATTTTTTTATTTTCCATAATACTCCTTTCTTTTTAATATTTAATATACAAATTTAATATAGCACTTAGAGTCAACTCCATGTCAATATTTTTTTTTATTTTAGGTTCTATAATATTTGAGGGGGTCAAAAAGTAGGAAATAAAAAGAGCAACCTTTTTAAGTTGCTCTTTTTTAATCATCTATACTACTATATTTTTAATAAAACTTTTGACATAAAAGTTACACATTTTTTTTAAATCTCTATTCAACAACAATAAACATGTGTTTTAGTTACTTAATTACATCATTCCAGGCATCATACCACCAGGCATTCCACCACCAACTTGAGTTTCTTCTTTTTCATTTGCAATTGCTACTTCTGTTGTTAATAATACTGATGATACTGAAATTGCATTTTGCAATGCTGATCTTGTAACTTTTGCTGGATCTATTATTCCAGCTTCTATCATATCAACATACTCTTCTTTTGCAGCATCGTATCCTATACCTTGTTTTGCATTTTTAACATATTCTATAACTACACCAGCATCTACTCCAGAGTTTATTACTATTTGTCTTAATGGCGAGTAAAGAGCTTTCTTAACTATTTCTACACCTAATCCTTCTTCACCATCTAATTTAAAATCCTCTATAGCTTTTGCAATTTGTACCAATATAGTTCCACCACCAGGAACAATACCTTCTTCAACTGCTGCTCTTGTAGCATTTAGAGCATCCTCTATTCTTAATTTTCTTTCTTTCATTTCAGGTTCTGTTGCTGCTCCAACTTTTACAACAGCCACTCCACCAGATAATTTAGCCAATCTTTCTTGTAATTTTTCTTTATCATAATCAGATGTAGTCTCTTCAATTTGTAATTTAATCTGAGCTATTCTTGCTTTTATTGAGTCTGTTTGACCTAATCCATCTACTATAACAGTATTGTCTTTAGATACTTTAATTTTTTTTGCTTGACCTAAAAGGTTAATATCTACATTTTCTAGTTTTATTCCTTTTTCTTCAGATATAACTTCTCCACCAGTCAATATCGATATATCTTCTAACATTGCTTTTCTTCTATCACCAAAAGCTGGAGCTTTAACAGCAACTACATTTAGAGTACCTCTTAATTTATTTACAACTAATGTTGCAAGTGCTTCACCCTCAACATCTTCTGCTACTATTAACATTGGTCTTCCAGTTTCTATTGTTTTTTCCAATACTGGTAACAATTCTTTCATACTTGTTATTTTTTTGTCAGTTATTAAAATAAATGGATTATCAAGTTCTGCAACCATTCTTTCACTATCAGAAACCATATATGGTGATAAATAACCATTATCAAATTGCATTCCTTCAACCACTTCTAATGTTGTATCAAGAGATCTTGCTTCTTCAACAGTTATTACTCCCGATTCTCCTACTTTTTCCATTGCCTGTGCTATAAGCTCACCAATTTCTTCTGAACCAGCAGAAATAGAAGCTACTTGTGCGATCTCTTTATTATCCTTAATTTTCTTAGATCTACTTACTAGCTCTTCTATTACTTTTTTAGATGTTTTTTCCATTCCTTTTCTTAAAAAAACAGGATTTGCTCCCGAAGCAACCATTTTAAGACCTTCTTTAATCAATGCTTGAGCTAATACTGTAGCTGTTGTTGTCCCATCACCTGCTACATCATTTGATTTTGTAGCAACCTCTTTTACAATTTGAGCTCCTAAGTTCTCAAATGGATCTTTTAACTCTATTTCTTTTGCTATAGTTACACCATCATTTGTAATTATTGGCATACCATATCCTTTATCTAAAACTACATTCCTACCTCTTGGCCCCAATGTTATTTTTACTGCATCAGCTAATGTATCAACACCTTTTTCTAATGCTTTTCTAGCATCTTCATGAAATTTTATTATTTTTGACATGTTTCCTCCTATTCTTTATTTATATATTATTCTACAATCGCTAGAATATCTTTATCTTCTAATATTAGTAATAATTCATCTTCATCTTTAATCTCAGTTCCAGAGTATTTCTCAAAGATAACATTCATCCCTTTTTCTATATCCTTTATCTCTGATCCGACTGCTATCACCTCCCCAATTATTGGTTTTTCCTTTGATGCTGTTCCAGGTAGAACAATACCACTTTTTGTTACTTCTTCTTGTTTAGTTTGTTTAATCAATACTCTTTTACCCAATGGCTTAATGTTCATTTTACCTCCTAATATTTTTATTCTTTTTTAGCACTCATCATTTTAGAGTGCTAATATATAATAATATATTTTCACTCTTTTTTCAAGACTTTTTTTAAAAAATTTCTGAACTTCACAACAGTAACCAATAAAAAAGAGACATATATGTCTCTTTTTATTACTATTTTGTCTCTACATATAAATTTCCATTTTCTATTACAATATTTTTTATATTAAGTTTCTTTCCATCTTCATTCTCATACTTATAAACTGGTTGTGTTTCAAAGTAATTAGATACTATTTGTTTAAGTGCTGCTATTGCCTTTGCATCATCTATTTTATCACCTTGATAATTCGTTATCTCATCAACATTTAATCCAACCATATAAATTTCTTTAGTTTCAGAATCAAATTTTATACCACTACTAATTTTCATACTACCTTTGAATTCCTCTCCCAATCCAGATAGTACATATTTCATATCAAGATGAAGTTTATCACCTTTAAATGCTACTTTTGGACTTTCCAAAACACCTTTAGCTATTATATAATTTTTTGTAATTGGAAATTTCTTAGAAATTTTATTTTGAACGACCATTTCTGGAATCATTAATTTACCTTCATTATAAATATTACATGAAATTAATCCTATTAGCATAACTATTAATAATATAATTTTTTTCATTTTTTTCTCCTTTTATAATATAATATGGAAACATTATATCATTTATTTCTTATAATACTCTTTGTATTTACTTAATATTATAAATATTTTTTTAAAAATTTACCAGTATAAGAATTTTTAGATTTAACAATTTCCTCTGGTGTACCTTTTGCTATAATTTTACCACCTTTATGACCACCTTCAGGACCAACATCGATAATATAATCAGCACATTTGATAACATCAAGATTATGTTCAATTACTAAAACTGTATTCCCTTTTTCTACTAATCTGTCAAGCACAGTTAATAATTTTCTTATGTCCTCAAAATGAAGTCCCGTTGTAGGTTCATCAAGTATATAAATTGTATTTCCTCTAGAAATTTTCGATAATTCAGATGCTAACTTTATCCTTTGAGCTTCTCCACCTGATAATGTTGTGGCAGGTTGACCTAATTTTATATAATCCATACCTACATCCATCAATGTTTGTAATTTTCTTTGTAAGCTTGGTATTGCTTCAAAAAAGTTATATGCTTCCTCTACTGACATATCTAATACATCTGAAATATTTTTACCTTTGTAAAATACATCCAATGTTTCTCTATTATATCTCTTTCCTTTACAAACTTCACATTCAACGTATACATCAGGTAAAAAGTTCATTTCTATTTTATTTATTCCAGCACCTCCACAAGCTTCACATCTACCACCTTTAACATTAAAAGAAAATCTACCTTTATCGTATCCTCTAACTTTTGCATCTTTTGTTTGAGCAAATAATTCTCTTATATCATCAAATATTTTAGTATATGTTGCTGTATTAGATCTAGGTGTTCTACCAATAGGTGACTGATCTATATCAATTATTTTTTCTAATTGTTCCACACCAGTAATTCCTTCATGCTCCAATGGATACATTTTACCTTTATTTAATTTATTATGCAATTCTGGAAACAATGTTTGATTTATTAACGATGATTTACCACTACCAGATACTCCAGTTACTACTGTAAATAACCCTAATGGTATATCAACACTTACATTTTTAAGATTATTTCCTTTTGCTCCTTTTAATGTTATTTTTTTATCTGATTTTTTTCTGATTTTTGGGACTTCTATTTTTATATCACCATTTAAATATTTTGCTGTTAATGATTTTTCACTTTTCATAACTTGCTTTGGCGTCCCTTGTGCAACAACTTCACCTCCATGAATTCCAGCATTAGGGCCCATATCAATTAAATAATCTGATTCTTTCATAGTATCTTCATCATGTTCTACAACAATCAATGTATTACCAATATCTTTTAAATCTTTTAGCGTTGCAAGTAACTTTTCATTATCTCTTTGATGTAATCCTATACTTGGCTCATCCAACACATAAATTACGCCAGTTAATCTACTTCCTATTTGACTTGCTAATCTTATCCTTTGTGATTCGCCTCCTGATAATGTTTTAGTTGTTCTAGACAATGTTAAATAGTCTAATCCTACATTTATCATAAATGAAAGTCTTTCTTTTATTTCTTTCAATATTTCATTTGCAATCTGCTTTTCTTTGTCTGTCAACTCTATTTTATCATAAAACTCTATCGCTTCATTTATACTAATACTTGTTAAATCATATATACTCTTATTATTTACAGTAATTGCAAGCACTACATCTTTTAGTCTTTTTCCTCCACATGTTTTACATGTTTTTTCTACCATGTACTTAGATTCTATCTCATCTTTCATTGAATCGGAATTAGTTTCATAATATCTTCTTTCAAGATTTTTCACAATACCCTCATAAGATCTACTACCATTGTAAGAAAAACTATCACCTGTCCACTTAAATTTAAATTCCTTATTACTCCCATGAAATATGATGTTTCTTTCCTCTTTTGTCAAATCTTTTACCTTTTTGTGAATATCTATTTTATATGCTTTTGCCATTGTCATAAACAATTCCCAATTCCAACCTTTTTTGGAAGATGCTCCGGGTACTGCTATACCTCCATCATACAATGATAATTCATCATCCATAATTAACTTATTTTCATCTACTTCAAGTGTTGTTCCCAATCCGTTACACGAATCACATGCTCCATACGGAGCGTTAAAAGAAAAAAGTCTTGGGACTATATCAGGAAATATAACTTCTGGATGATTTGGGCAAGAAAAATTCTCACTATATATATTATCTTTATCATTAACGTTAGCAATTATTTGACCTTCCGACAATCCAGTTGCTATTTCAACAGCTTCATTTAATCTACTTATAAAATCTTTATCTGATTCTTTTATTTTAAGTCTATCAATAACAACTTCTATAGAATGTCTTTTATTCTTATCTAATTCTATGGAATCATTTAAATCTAATATATCACCATTAACTCTTATTCTTTGAAACCCTTTTTTCTGTAAATTAAGAAATAAATTTTTATGTGTTCCCTTTTTATCATGAACAACAGGGGCTAATATTATTAATTTATCGCCTTCTTTATTTGATGAAACTATTGTGTCAACTATTTCCTCTATAGTCTGTTTTTCAACTAATGAAGCACAAATAGGACAATGTGCTTTACCAATATGAGCCCACAGTAATCTCATATAATCATAAATTTCTGTCATTGTTCCAACTGTAGATCTTGGATTTTTTGAAACACTTTTTTGTTCTATTGAAATAGCAGGAGATAACCCCTCTATGCTATCCAATTCAGGCTTTTGCATTTGACCAATAAACTGTCTTGCATATGCAGATAAACTTTCGACATATCTCCTTTGACCTTCGGAATAAATAGTATCAAATGCTAATGATGATTTTCCACTACCAGAAACTCCTGTTATTACAACAAACTTATTTTTTGGTATCTCTATGTTTATATTTTTTAAATTATGTTCTCTCGCACCTTTTATCTTGATTTTATCATCCATTTTTAAGCTCCTTGTGTTTTTTACTGAAACAAAAACCATTTCATATATTGAAATGGTTTATTTCTATTATGTTTATTTAATTATTTGTAATTTTCTATAATTGAAGAATAATGCTTTTACTAAATCATATTCAAATGGAGAGTTTAAATCACCATATTTAAAATTAAGTAATGATCTTACATTTAATCCATTTACTGTTGCTTCAATTGGTCCTGTTAAGTCTTTATCAAGAATATTATTATCATAAAAAACTTCATCATAAAGTGCCATTTTTAATGGTGACACCATCATATTATCCACAATCATTCCACCAGCATCTCTTACAGTTGATGGCCCTAAAATTGGTAAAACTAAGTATGAACCAGAGTATACACCATAATGTCCAAGTGTATCTCCAAATGTTTCAGGATCTTTTTTTAATCCAAAGTTTTTAGCAACATCTATTGTTCCAGCTAATCCAATTGTTGAATTTATTAAAAATCTTCCTTCTGAATTAAATGCTTTATCTAGTTTCAATTGTAATAGTGAATTAATAGTTGTAGGTATTTCTGAAAAATTTGAAGAAAAATTACTAATTCCAACTCTAATTGGCTTTGGTATTATAGCTTTGTATACCCTTGAAATTGGATATAGTAATTTATCATCCAATTGAGTATTTATAGCATACATCACTCTATTATATTGACCTAAACTATCATCAACAGTTGTAAATTCAAAAACTTTATCCGATATTATATACTCTTCATCTAAGCTTGTTATACTATTTGCTATAACACCATATTCATCACGCTCTAATGTAATTAATTGTGATTCATTATTTTCATCTTTTATAATATACTCATCATAATTTTTAGAACTATAATCTGCACTAATATCATCAGTTAAATCAAAATACATATTATCATTTATATCATTCACAATAATTTCTTCTAGTTTAGTTGAATCAATTTTATTTAATTCATCTTGCTTAAAATTTGAATAAGATATCATTGACAGAGATGATAAAAATAATAATATAATAATTTTATTCTTCATTATTTAGTACCCCCTTCTTCAATTTTATCAACCATTAATTTAGATATCTCTTTATGCCATAAAATACCTGTATGCCCACCATAAGGGATTATAACTTTATTTGAAAATGATGAATTAACATACTTGAAATCATCTTTTGTCATTAATATATCATCTGCTGATGTCAAATAAATAATATTATTGCCTTGTGCTTTTATAAACGCATCACTTGATTTTAAAGAAAACATTTCTTTAAATTCATCATATGATAGATTAGTTTTTTTAGTTTTGTTGATATATGGAAACAATATATCTCTAGAATATTCTGCATATGATATTGATAATCCTTCTAAAAAATAATCCGTCAAAGAATCAAATCTTTTTGGAACATCTTTTCCTTTTAATAATCTGTCACCACTGCCCTCAAAAACTTCACCAGAAAAAGTCATATTAGCTGAGTAAAATCTAAATAAAAGTCCTATCATAACTTCTAAATCTTTATCACCTAACTCTGTTCTTCCTAGTATATTTTGAATATTTTCAGAATTCATATCTTTTATTTGTATTGAATTATCAAATAATATCTTTTTAAATATATTATCTAAATACTTCTCAAGTGTGCTAGCATCATAAATTCCATTCTTTACCAAATAATTGTCTAATATTTTAGATGATGTTAAAATATCAACAGGTGTATTAAGCAAGAGTGATTTTTTTATATTAATTTTTTTTTGCTTTGAATCTAATTCATGAATTTTAAGAGATTGAAAACCACCTAGGCTAAATCCACCTATATATGTATTAGATACTTCCATTCCATTTTCTTTTTGTTTTTTTATTTCTTTTGCAATTATATCATAAAGATTAGATACATCATCAGTCATATTACCACTGTAAGAGTTAGTGCTTTGACTTACAATATATGGTAATGTACTAGTTGAACTAAATGTTAATACATTGTATCCTCTATCATAAAATACATTTGCCATATACAAGGCATATGTTCCATTATACAATGAACCTGTTCCAGATATAATTATCATTAATGGAGCTCTTTTTTTCTGAGTCCATATTCCATACTCATAATTCTTCCACTGTCTCAGGACATCTGGGACTTTCTTATTAGATTTAACAACTCCTACTTTAGGCCCTTTTGCTTTCTTAAATACATACATTTGATCTTTAGGTGTTCCTAATACAGTTGCTCGTATAGCACTATCCTTATACGGATAATCCTTAACTAAATCTGAATAATCTTTCTCTGCCATTGATAACATTGAAAATAAAACTGTTATAATGGATAAAATTATTTTTTTCATAACATCTCCTTTTTTATAACTTTTTAAACATCTACAGATACAATTCTTGATTCTCCTATTTCTTTATTCATAGTAACTCCATATAATCTATGAGACCCTTTCATTGTCTCTTTATTGTGAGTTATTAATATAAACTGAGACTTATCTATAAATCCATTTAATAAACTAACTATTTTTTTAGTATTGCTTTCATCAAGTGCTGCTTCAATCTCATCAAAAAATGTAAATGGACTTGGTCTAAACATGAATATAGCCATTATAAATGAAACAGCTAACATCGATTTTTCACCACCAGATAATAACATTAATGTCTGTTCCGGTTTATTCTTATATTTTACACTAAGTTCTAGTCCAGTTTCAAGTAAATTTTCATTATCAGTTATTTTAATCTCTCCACGAGCTCCATTTAATATTTCTTTACACATGTATTCAAAATTTTTATTTATTTGTTCAAATGCTTCAGAAAACTTCAAAATAATATCTTTTTCTATATTTTTTATTAGCTCTAATAGAGATTCTCCACTTTCATGTAAATCTCTCTTTTGATCAACTAATTCATTGTATCTTTTTTCTTCTCTTTCATATTCTTCTATCGAAGCTAAATTAACTGATCCAATTTCCATTCTTGTTTTTTCATTTATTGATAATTTTCTTTTTATTGATTGTAACTCATTTTCATCTTCTAATATCTTATATTCTTCACTTAACAACACCTTGTCTAAATCTATCTTTTCTAATTCAATATCCATGTACTCTATATCTTTTTCAAGTTTAGACTTTAATTCTATTATTTTTTCATGTTCATTTTTCTGCAATATTATTTTTGTTTCAACATCTTTAACTTCTAATATTAACTTTTTCTCTAGTGTTTCAAATTCTTTTATTTTTTTCTCATTATCTCTAATTTGAAGCATTAAATTATTATTTTGTAATTCATTGTTTTCAATTTCTTTTGATTTTATTTGATATAGATCATCTAATTTTATTTTATCTTTTTCTTTATTATACTCAAATTTTTCTATTTCATTTTTTTCTTCTACTAATTTATGATAATCAATATCTATCTCTTTATAACGATTATTATAATTATCGTATTTTTCTTTTAAAATAGCATATTCTATGTTAAGTTCAGATAATTCATTTATCAAATTATTAGAACCCTCAATTTCTAGCAGATTTTCATTTAATTTATCCAACAATTTATTATTATCATTTATCGCATTATCTATATTTATCAGCAATAATTTATTTTCTTCTTTTTTACTTTTCTGTTTATCTACAAATTCTTTATTATCTTTCTCTTCATAAATAAGTGTATTCAATTCTCTACTATATTTATTATATTCTATCTGTTTCTCTTCTAAATACTGATTATAGTTTCTATAATTAAGATCTAATGTTTCAAATTCAGATTTGTTCTTATCAAATTCTAGTTTAAGTGTATTAATATTTTTATCAAGTTTCTCAATATTCAAATATAATCTATTTTTATTTTTATTAATTTCTTCCAACTTAGTTTTTATTATATTAAGTTCTTTCTTCCTTTCAATAATTTCATCTTTTCTTTTTTGTAAATGACCACCAGTCATTCTCCCCCTAGATGTTATTATATCACCTTCAAGTGTAACAATTCTATCGTTGTATCCTTTTCTTAATAATTCAGTACCAATATCTAGATTTTCCACAATGATTGAATTACCATATATAAATTCAACTACTTTTGATATTCTATTATCATATTTGACTATATTTCTAGCAAAACCTATAATACCCTTTTCACCTGGAAGATTGTTAATAATTTTTCCAACTTTAATACTTTCTATTGGTAAAAATGATGCACGCCCTATTTGCTTATTTTTTAATTCTTCTATACATTTTTTTGCAATACTTGTATTAGTTGTAATTATATCTTGAAAGGAACTTCCAGACAGTACCTGTATAGCAGTTTCATATCCCTCTGGTATATCAATAAGATTAATAAATGCTCCTAGTACACCATCTTCTTTCTTGTCAAGTATATACTTTATACTTTTAGCAAATGTTTCGTTGTTTTCAATAATATTTTTATTTGCTCTCTCCTTAGAAAGTAAGTTTTCTTCCCTATATTTTTCCTCATTTATATTATTTATTTCTTTATTTTTATCATTCTCTAATTCTTTTAACCTTAATTCAATATAACTCATTTTATTACTAAAGTTGTCTCTTAATTCTAAATTTATGTTATTGTTGTTTTCTGCTTTTTCTAATTCATCTGTTGCTCTAATATATTCTTTATTTACTATTTCTATTTCAGATGAAATTGCTTTAATTCTAACATTTGCTAGATTAATTCTCTTCTCCAAGTCCTCATTTTCAGCACTTAGTTTTATTTTATCTACTTCAAAATCTCTATTAGAATTTTCCTTTATTTTTATATCTTCTGTTATTTTATTTTTACTTTCTTCAAGTTCAAAAACATTTCTCTCTATTTCTTTTTTTTGAGTTTCTTTAGATAATAGCTCTTTATTTATACTTTCTAACTCTAATTTAGAATTTTTTAAAATTGATTCTTTCTCATTTATAGCTTCTTCTAATATTTTTTTTCTTTTTTGTTTTTCATTATTTTCTGTTTCAAGATTTGAAGACTTATTCTTTATATTAAACAATTCCAATCTCAAATCTTCTAGTGATTTAAAAAGAAACATATTTTGTTTTTTTTCTTCCTCAACTTCTCTATATACTTGCTCTCTTTCATCATTAACATTAGATAAATTATTTTGTTTCTCAGAAAATTCATCTTGAATAATCTCTATATTTTTATCTAATTCATCTATTTTCTTATTATAGTTTTCTTTTTGAGATTTCTTATCATTAATAGAATATTCTAAAATCATATATCTTTGAGCATCTATTTTAGATGTCAAAGTACTATATAATCTTGCTTTTTTACTTTCATCTTTTAAACTATTAACTCTATTAAAAAGTTCTTTTTCTACGTACTCAATTTTATCTACTTCATTTTTTACTTCCTTTAACTTTTTTTCAGAATCTTCTTTTTCATATTTTGCTCTTTTTACACCTGCTGCTTCTTCAATTATTTCCTTTAATTCTTTAGGATTTGAACTTATTATTCTTTCAACTCTACCTTGTCCAATTATAGAATAAGCTTGCTTACCAATCCCAGTATCAATAAATAAGTTATTTACATCTTTTAGTCTTACTTTTCTATTATTTATTAAATATTCATTTTCTCCACTTTTATATATTCTCCTAGTTATTTTTATTTCAGTAAAATCAATATCTAAGTATTTATCGCTATTTTCTATATGTAAACTCACTTCTGCCATAGATTTTGCCTTTTTATTTTTACCACCAGAAAAAATAACATCTGAACTTTCTTTAGCTCTTATGCTCTTATAGCTTTGCTCACCTAATACCCATAAAATGGCATCTAATATATTACTCTTTCCACTTCCATTTGGCCCTACTATTGAGGTGATACCTTTATTAAATTCTATATATGTTTTATCTGCAAATGATTTAAAACCATTGAGTTCTAAAGCTTTTAAGTACATCTCATCTCCATTTTCACTAATAATTATTGCTTAGAATATTCTTTCAATCCCTCATTTAGACTATACTTTGGTATCCAAGATGTTTTTGATTTAATTTCTGCATTATCCAACCTTGAATCTCTTATATCGCCTATTCTCACTTCTCTATAATTAGCATTCTTATTATATTTAAACCATTCTTTCATGCTATTAAATAATTCATTTATAGATGTTTTCTCATTTGTTGATACATTAAATGTTTTATTTTTTATATCTTCTACAGCACATATATAATTAGCATTTGCAACATCTTTAACATACACAAAATCTCTTGTTTGATCACCATCTCCATCAATAAATATATCTTGATTCAATTGCATTCTATCGCTAAATATTGATACTACCCCAGCCTCACCATGTGCACTTTGTCTTGGTCCATATACGTTAGCATATCTAAAAATTATATAATCTAGATTATATAGTTCTGAATATATTTTTATGTATTTTTCACCAGTTACTTTTGTAAGTCCATATGGTGATAATGGATTTATTTCATCTGTTTCCTTTGAGACACTTGACTTTGGCACTCCATATGCTGCTGCTGTACTTGCAAATAATACTTTTTTTATATCATATTTTTTGCACATATCAAGCACATTTATTATTCCAACAATATTTTCTGTAGCATCATACAATGTATCACTAACTGATACTGACACTGATACTTGTGCTGCTTTATGAAAAACATAATCTATATTTTTATTTTCACTAAATACATACTCTAATGCTGCTCTATCCCTTATATCTACATTGTAAAACAAAACCTTTGACTTTATTGACTCAAAATTATCTACATTACCACCGATAAGATTATCAACTATAATTATTTTATATTCTTCATTTGAATTAGCAAATCTATCTGCTATGTGTGATCCTATGAAGCCTGCACCACCAGTTATCAATATAGTTTTTTTCATGAGCTCATCTCCCTTTACCAAATATAACAATATTAATTGTTTTAAGAATAACCATTATATCAAATACCATATTATTATGTTTTATATAATATAAATCATATTGTAACTTTTTATATGCATCTTCTACACTTGCACCATATGGATACATAACTTGTGCCCAACCAGTTAGTCCAGGTTTTACAGTATGTCTCAAATTATAATATGGTATTTCTTTTTCCAACTGTTGAATAAAAAATTCTCGTTCAGGTCTTGGTCCAACAAAGCTCATTTCACCTTTTATAACATTCCATAACTGAGGTAATTCATCTATCCTAGTTGCTCTCATTATTTTACCCCATTTTGTCACTCTATTGTCATTTTTACTAGCCCATTGTGGTCCATGTTTTTCAGCATCAGTTGTCATTGACCTAAACTTTATTAT
>RRZU013067968.1_pt1 | contig 27967 bp, 24 predicted proteins | sample 2165561 | NCBI WGS metagenome assembly RRZU01 (sample SAMN10456909, study PRJNA506462) | wastewater metagenome | isolation source: wastewater sludge | place: USA: Moscow, Idaho | reverse complement strand
TTTTCAGTAGGTGAAGGCCGTCCGATATCGAAGATTACGATCATTGTATCAATCGTATTGCTGATTGCGGGCGCTGCTGCTTTTATGATGATGCGTAAAAGTAAAACTGAAGGGCAAAGCACAGCAGCTTAATGAGTAAATTTGGAAGAGTGAATTAAGGATGAGTGAATGAACTCATCCTTACGAAGACCATCCAACAATTATTGGAAGAATAATAGTAAAGTATCGAGGGAAAATTGTGCGAAATAAGCGATTATCAAAATACGGTGTTGGAAGAGTGACAGCTTTTGCTGGATTGGTAATTTTACTTTTTTTATTATTTCAAGTGAGTTCTGTAATGGCTCATGCGACTTTAGTTAAATCTGATCCGCCCCGCAGAGCTACGCTTTCTACATCACCGAAACAAATACAGCTCTGGTTTAATGAGAAAATAGAAGGGTCTTATGCATCAGTAACAGTAGAAGACTCGAATAAAAAATTGGTTACTGAAAATATTCCAGAGACAATTACGGATGATCCGAAGTCTATTGTATTAAATTTGCCTCAGATCCAACCCGGTCGCTATACAGTCCATTATCGCGTGATGTCGGTAGATGGTCATGTCATTGAATCAGAATATGATTTTAGTATCAAAAAATAACTCGTCGCAATAAATGATAGACATAATTGCAGCATTAGCACGTTGGGTTCAGCTTGTAGCAAATCTAATCTTACTTGGCAGTTGTGTATTTTTGATAATTACAAGTACTGCAAAACGAGCTCAGCCCGAGGTGTGGATAGAACGACTAGAGCGCCTATTTCCTTGGCTAGCTGTGAGTGTCCCGATAGGCTTGATTGTAATTCTAAGTACAACCATAGTGCAGGTGACTGGAAGTCCAAGTAGTCTAGGAGAGTATGAGATCTGGCTGGGGCTGTTGGGAGATACACGTGTAGGACAAATTTGGATTTTACGTTTTACAGCGGCAATACTCCTATTGCTGGCAGTTTTATACCTTTGCAAAGCATCTAGAGCGCAGTGGCGGTATGCTATGTGCGCTGCAATTGCGGTTTTGCCGCTCGCTGCAAGCTCATTAGCTAGTCATGCCGCAGCGGAAGAATTCTCAGTGACAGCTGTAATGCCATATGTGCTTCATCTCATCCTGGCTGGTATATGGTTTGGAGCTTTACCAGCTTTTATATTGCTAATTCTTGATAGACAGAATGAGACAAACGAAAGGGTTGTAAGCTTCGAATTCGAGACACTGAAAAAGTTTTCAGCAATTGCATTACCAGCGATGCTACTGATTATATTCACTGGATTAGTGGTCGCTGATCAAATATTTGATGGTTACTATGCTGCATTAGTTGCGACTCCCTATGGTTGGCTTTTAAGTGCAAAAATATTCCTATTAGCTATTATTCTTTTGATTGCTGCACGAGTACGTTCTTATTGGCTTCCTTTATTGAATTGTAAACAAGATTCTGAAGTGAGTAGCGGTAAAAGTGGAATCAAGAAATGGGTTCGCATTGAATTTATTTTGGCGTTACTCCTACTAATGTTAGCGACGATAATTACCAATACAACGCCTGTAAAGCATGCGCTTATTGAGAACTGGCCATTCTCATTCCGATTCTCAGTTATTGCTACTTGGAATCAACCTAATGTTGCTATCCAAGTCTGGATTGGGTTGGCGGTTCTGGTGCTTGCTGCGGTGGTCTTGCAACTAGGTCGACTACGAAACTGGGGAATAAAGCGTCTAATTTTTATTCCAGCTATATTGTTTATATCTGGGGGGGCGATTGCATTGCAGCCTCTGACAATTCAAGCGTATCCTGAAACTTATCGGAGACCACCGGTACCTTTTGATGCAACTTCTATAGCGCATGGTGCTGCTTTATTTGAACAGCTTTGTGTTGAATGCCATGGCCTTCAGGGAATGGGTAACGGTATCAAGTCACGGACTTTATCCACCAAACTGCCGGATTTACTCATTGAGCCGCATACCGTGGAACATACGCCGGGAGATTTTTATAACTGGATTACGAACGGTATGGTGAATACGGATATGCCGGGTTACGCTGAGAAATTATCCGATGAAGATCGATGGGACTTGGTTAATTATATTCATGCATTGTCGCGCGGCTATCAGGCACGGATTTTAACATCGGAGATTGTGCCCAATAAAGCATATGTAAAGCCGCCAGTTTTTTCATACGGAGCTCATGATGGAAGCTTTGGCACACTGCAAGAGTTTCGAGAAAATAAGACCGTCTTTCTGGTTATCTTTTCATGGCCGCAATCTAGAGATCGTTTGGAGCAGTTAAAACAAGCTTATGAGCGATTAAAGGAACAAAACGTTGCGTTGCTTGCAGTGCCCAATAAAGATCTTGCTACCGAAGATATGGAGCAATTAGTGGCTGAAGAACTGCCTTTCCCAATTGTTACGCAAAGCGCTGCTGAAATTGCAGAAAGCTATGCATTGTCACGCAGAACATTGAGTCATCCTGATATTATCGGGCGAGGAACAAATCCTGATCATATGGAGTTTATAATTGATAAGAGTGGTTATTTGCGTGCACGTTGGATTCCTTCTGTAGATCACTCGGGATGGACAGATATTGATCATCTCAGCCTGCAGATAAGTTTGCTAAATCGCGAGAAATTGAACACATCCTTTCCAGAAGATTTTGTTCGATAACTCATTAGCCATTTAAGAGATAAACGCAAATATCTGAGAGTATTTAACCGATACCGAGTTTCGGTGTAGAAAAAAAACCAAAACTTGCGCTATGAAAGCTCCTAACGCTGTCAGGAGCTTCGGTAAATTATCAGTTAATGTTTTGCAATAAAATCAAGGACATGCTGGACTTGGGCAAAATGTATTCACTAAAGGAACAATATTGCCGCTCGTAAAAGGACTAGCTCCTTGCACCTTAGGACTAGGGCTTACATATCCCCAGCTTGTTACGGCAACAACAACATTCTTTTTTGCACCTAAAACTGGAGCATCAGGTGTTGCTATGGGATCGATACCAAAATTAATAATCCAGGGCCCACCACTAGAACCTCCTGTCATTCTTGAGCCGATCTGTATGTTATTAAACCATTCGGCATCCGTTATTGTGTAACCCAGTGAATCAGTGCGTATCATATTCGAGCCTTTACCCAATCCTACCGGATACCCTAATTGAGTAATTTCAGTCGCATTGAGTCCCGCAAAAGAAGTAAAGCCAAAATTATTCCAACCGTAGGCTAAGAAACCTGTGCGGGTACCCGGATATTTGCCATTGAGAGGAGCTGCTACCAGTACAGCAACATCATTGGGGCAAACTACATTACATCCATCCGTTCCATTAATCCATGATGTCATTACCGCCGCACCTGTGACTCCATATATTCCATAAGGCGCATTAGGAGTGAATCTGTCAGTCAAAGCAGGTACATATACCCAGTTGCTATAAAAAGCACTGGTACCGTAGCCTGCCACGCAATGAGCAGCCGTTACAATAATTCCCGTTTTGATTAAAGATGCTGACAAACGAAAGTGCTGGCGCCTATATTGAAATATAGCTTGCCGGATGCGCTGAAAGGATATTCCTTTGACGCGCGTCCTTTTTTGGCTTCAACACGTGATGTCGTAAATGGGTGATTGAATGAGCCATATTCTTGCGTCGAGATGCCATCATTCACGTCGATTGAATTTGATAAGGGAATTGACATGGGGTTTTCTTGTCCGCTTCCCGTCTTGCCTGCGGAAAAACCAGGTGTTCCTTTAAAGGCTTGTTTTGCATTGCGAGAAATGTCCGAGGGTTCCGGTACGATATTTAGCGGCTCCGGCATTTTCATCGTGTGTGCACCAGCAAAATTAATGAGAGCCACTTGAGGCTGTAAATTAGTCGATGAGACTGTTAAAACAGTTACCTTGCCTTTCTGCTCTATTTTGCTGACACTGGGAGTTGCAGCATTACTCGTGGCAATAATAAATAACAACAATATAACCACTGAAGCTTGCTGAAGAAGCCTGATTTTTCTCATTTTTGTTCCTTATTTTATAGATAAATAAAACTAAATTTCAGGTAAAGCGCATCTCATCAAGATTGAAATTACTTACTTAATTTATACAATACAGAATGGAGAAATAGCCAGATTTTAGAAATTTAATCAACTGTGTAACAGAGAAGATTAATAACCTAATTGTTTCTAATAAAACTATATAGGCCTTAAAATCATAAAGCTGTGAGAAAACTCACATTTTGAAATCGCTGATTACACCTCCGTTATTTTGGCATAATTGTGACTTTTGTCACAGCATATTTTACTTTAAATATATAGCCTAACTGTCAGTGTTATAATGATAATATTTTTAATATACTTGACAATCCATGTGGGTTATTAGAAATGCTGGATAACAAAGTTTTAATCATTCCTCATTCATTTCACAAAAATGTCCTGTTGTTATAATAGATAACTCTCAAAGTGAGTCCGATCATGTCAGAACTTAGTGAAAAAAATTCTACTGAGGCTTTTGTTAATTCGAATCCAATTTATTGGATTAATTTAGTAGATGACCAATTTCGGCAAAAGAATTTCGGACATGCTCGCGATTTCATCATTCAAGGATTGGCCAATTTCCCAGATCACTCAGTGTTATTGGATAGATTATTTATTGTTGATCAGCGATGGACTTCTCTTATTGCATGCAACAAGATTCATTTGTCGATGCCCGATGAGAGTGATTTTCCATTCTTGCAGCGATGTTATGCGAATGAAGAGTTTATGGAACAACTTCTGCCGATGGGTCGTAAAAAACAAAGCACTGAATCGATCCTTATTGCGCTCAGAAATAATGAATTTCCAGTCGCTCAGTCGAGAACTATGCATCGGATCATCAAAAAAGAAGAGTGTGCTGATCAACTCCAAGCATCTCAAAATAACAGTTGCTTGAAGCCGATTGGGCTTGCGAGCTTAGTAGATATTCAAATTGCTCATCGGCGCGCAGAATTACTCATTGGAATACCAGATAGCGAAGATCGACAGCGAGTTTCCGGAGTTACTATGCTGCTAATCCTTGATTTTGCATTTAATCTAATTGGATTGCATAAATTAACTTCATTAGTTCTGACAAACAACCCCCATTCGCAAAAAAGCACCGAAGCCATAGGATTTGTCCGTGAAGGATTGCGTCGGCATCATTTGCGCGATCCTAAATCACGCGTGTGGTTGGATTGCTATGAAAATGGATTAGTGGAAGATAGTTTCCGTGCAAATCCAGTCATCGCACGTGTGTCGAAACGCTTACTTGGACGAGATATTACGCTGCAAAATGTTTGAACTACTGATTGCAATGCAAATTAAAGGGAGTGATCTTATGGATACTTCTTAGCTACAGACAGAATGTTGAAGTGTTTCACGAACAAAATTACGCGCGAAAGTATTTTGTAATACCATTAACTTAAAGGAAATACCATGGCTAGTTATATTGGCACAAATGGAAACGATACTCTGATTGGCTTGGATGATGATTCTGATGATTTAACAGGTAAACTAGGGAACGATGTATTAATAGGTGGAGATGGTAAGGGTACTGATTGGGCTTTATACACACATGCGCCTTCAGCTGTGACAGTCAATCTTGTTGCGGGCACAGCTTCGGGGGGAGACGGCAATGATACGCTGTTAGGAATTGAGAATATTAGTGGTAGCAGTCATAACGATATTTTGATAGGTGATGCGAATAGCAACACGTTGAAAGGCAATAAAGGTAATGATACGTTAATAGGTGGAGATGGTCTTGATACAGCTGATTACTCTGATGCATCAGCAAAGGTGACAGTTAATCTGGTCACTGGCGTTACCTCTGGAGGAGATGGAAATGATGTTTTGAATGGAATTGAATCAGTGATTGGTAGTAATTTCAACGATACATTAATCGGCGCTAATGGTGGTGGCGGCACGTTGTCCGGTGGTAATGGTAATGATACGTTAATCGGCGGTGATGGTGGTTCTAATGTATTGGATGGCGGTAGTGGCAATGATTCGTTACTGGGTGGAAATTTTGACAATTATTTTTACGGTGGTGAGGGCAATGACTCTTTGGTAGGAGGTGAAGGCAACGATACACTGATCGGAGGATTGGGCAGCGATATATTGACAGGAGGGAATGGATGGGGCCGTGATAGCGCGTATTATTCTGACGCATCATCAGCAGTGGTGGTAAATCTTGCTAATGGAACTGCTTCAGGAGGGGATGGTAGCGACATACTTAAAGGAATTGAAGATATTTGGGGTAGCTTCTATGACGATACTTTAATAGGTGATAATAATAATAACTTCTTGGTAGGTTTTGATGGTAAAGATACGTTAGTGGGTGGATCAGGTGACGATTATCTGTTGGGTGACGCAGGTAGTGATTCGCTAATAGGAGGTGATGGTTCTGATGTGCTGGTCGGCGGAATTGGAAATGATGCATTAAATGGCGGATCAGGCGATGATTACCTGTTAGGTGAGAATGGTAACGATACATTAGTGGGTGGCGATGGCAGCGATCTGCTGAGCGGCGGATTTGGAAATGATATATTGACAGGGGGCGATGGCGGCGATGTGTTAAGCGGCGGATTTGGCAATGATATATTGACAGGTGGTGATGGAAAGGATTTTGACTGGGCAGATTACTCTGCAGTATCTTCAAGCGTAATAGTCAATCTTGCTGCGGGCACCGCTTCTGGAGGCGACGGTAACGATACGCTTAGTGGAATTGAAGGTGTTACTGGTGGTTCCAATAACGATAAGCTGATTGGTGATGCAGGTCATAACACTTTGGAGGGGGGCGAAGGTGATGATTGGCTAATGGGGGGGCTAGGCGACGATACCTTAATTGGAGGCAAAGATAGTGACTGGGCCAGTTACAATGATGCCGCTTCATCTGTGACAGTCAATCTTGCTGCCGGTACTGCCACTGGAGGTGCAGGCAACGACTTCCTGCAAGCAATTGAGAACGTGGAGGGAAGCAAGTATCACGATACTCTGAAGGGGAATGCTGGTGATAACGCCCTAAAAGGGGGGGCAGGTAACGATACGCTCGATGGAAAAGCGGGTAATAATGTATTAACCGGTGGAGTCGGTAACGATATTTTCAAATTTACGACAATTGGTCACGCTGATAAAATCACTGACTATGATGTAGTCGATGACACTATCCAATTAGAAACTGGAGTTTTTACGGCATTAACAACGACAGGCACGTTAGCTGCCAGTCAGTTTAAGATTGGTGCGCAAGCGTCGGATGCGAATGATTTTATCATTTATAACAAGACGACAGGTGCATTGCTCTATGATGCGGATGCCAATGGCGCTGGCGCTGCGGAGCAGATAGCTATGGTTGGTGTTGGATTGGGCATGACACATGCGGATATTGTGGTAATTTAATCTGTGCTGGTCTTGATCTGACAGTTACCCGGTTTGACGCAATGGGCATCAGATCGGGTTACAACTACTGCATTTTGCAATTGACCTACCTTCTCGGTTTTATCCTATACTTTCTTCGCTGCGTTCGACAGAGAACCGGTAACCAGTTCCCCGCACGGTTTGTACTAGATTCTCTTTACCTACCGTTTCAAGAATTTTTCGCAGCCTGCGGATATGCACATCGACGGTACGGTCCTCGATAAAAACATGATCACCCCAGACACGATCAAGCAATTGGGCACGCGTATGTACGCGTTCCTTGTACGCCATCAGAAAGTGCAGTAAGCGAAATTCTGTTGGTCCTAGTATGACTTCTGTGAGCTTTGTAGAATCATACTCGGGGAACATATGTACTCTGTGCGTGGTAGGGTCCAGCTTCAACCCACCAACCTCGATAATTTCATCGGACATCTCGGGTAAACGACGACGCAGCACCGCCTTAATCCGCGCAAGTAACTCACGGGGTGAGAATGGTTTAGTAATGTAATCATCTGCTCCCGCTTCCAGACCGGCAATTTTGTCGTTCTCTTGAATCCGGGCTGTCAACATGATGATCGGAATGGTTTTGGTGCGTTCCTCACGGCGCAAATTTCGGGCAAACTCTAAGCCGGTGATATCAGGCAACATCCAATCAAGCAACACCAGATCAGGCAGCACATTGTTAATCAAAAGTTTTGCGTGTGCAGCATCACTCGCACATAAAACCATATGACCGGCTTTCTTTAAATTAAGCGCGATCAATTCCTGAATTGCAAGTTCATCTTCGACAATCAGTATAGTTACAGCCATCAACTACTCCATTGATATTCACTATCAGCTAATAGATGTTGTAATAATATTAATAAAGCATGACATATTTATGACAATCTGATGAATGTCATAAATATATCTCATAAAAAATTGATTGATACACGCGATTTCAATCAAGTGAATCAACCGCATCGGGTGAAAAACGAATAGAAACAATCCGCAGTAACGTCAATATTGTAATGACAGCAATATGAAGCCCCACTTCCAGCAAGGTGTACTCTTTATACCAAAGTCCGATCAATTCCCCGATCAACACGACCAGTGCGACATCCAGAATGAAAGTTACTTTTACACGCCCGAGAACCAAGTAGGAATGCAAGATACGTATCAGTTCCAGTAATGCGAGGATCAGCACGACATCTACAATGATGCGCTCGGCAACATGTGCCCATCCATTTTTTACAATATCAAGCAGACTCAATATTAAATTCAAAATGCCCGCACCTATCCATAAATAGAGTGCAAGCATCAGGACGCCCACAATCGACTGAATCGCACGTATGTGCCAATCGGTATTATTTAACTGAAATGCACCACCTCTGTTTATTCTCTTGGGATTAATAATTCTGCGCTTCCTGTGTTGAGTGACATCAATGCTTATCTTAGTGAAGCAATATGAAAGATGTATGACATCGCAAAAGATTGGGTTGCTCTAGCACTTAGGTTGACGCGCTGATCAAAACAATTTTGATTGATCCTAATAGGAATTGATTAAATGACATTGAACTGTCATGAAAGTGAAATATTCAACTTGTAGTATGCATGAGCATTGTTGATGAGGAATTTATGCATATCCATTTTTCAAAAAAAATAGCTTCAATCTCCAGCTTGTTGATCTTGCTGTTAACTACTCCAGTAGTGATGGGGAGTAGCCTGGAAAACTTGGCTAAATCATTGGCCAAAATTCGCGGCGAGGTCGAAACGCTGCAGACGCAGTTGGATCTTGATAAGGAGAAACATGGCAGCAGAATGACTGCGCTTAATTCGCAGCTGGCAGACTTGAGCGTTGAAGAACGACGGCAAAAACTGAGTATTGAGAAGCTGCAACATTCCATCGAGAAATTGGGTGTTGTAGCGAAACAGGCAGAGCAGTCAGGTGAGAGTCTGAAGCCAGTTCTGCTGGCGGCGCTGGGTGATTATAGGCTGCATATCCAAACTGGATTTCCATTCAAAGTGGATGATCGTGTCAAGGCTATTAGTGATCTGGAAAATAATTTGATCAACCAGCAAATAGATCCCAATAAAGCAGTCAACCAAACTTGGTCATTGATTGAGGATGAAATTCGATTGAGTAAAGAAAATGGCATTTACCAGCAAACAATAATGCTCAATGGAGAAAAAGTGCTGGTGGATATCGCAAAACTGGGTACGGTATTTCTTTTCTTCCAAACCAAAGATAACCAAAGCGGAATGGCTAAAAAGCTGGCACAAGGTGGTTGGCAGTTCGAGATCATGGATAACGCCAGTGATAGGGAGCGAATCAGAAATTTATTTGATTCATTGAAGAAGCAAATTCGCCAAGGTTATTTTGAATTACCGAATCCGTTGAAAAAATGAAAATAATATTATCCATCCTGACACTGTTAATAGTCTCATCCAGTTCAGTTTTCGCGCAAGATCAGAAAGAAGCTGGAGCCGCCGAGAATGTATCGGCTTCAGTGCCTGAAAGAAAACCTGAATCGGCTTCTGCCAAATCACAAAATTCAGCCAAGCAAAATACCGTCAGCTTGGAGACGGCTTATAAGCGTGAATATGCTTTTCTGGAGGCACAGAAACGAGAATTGACTGAGCGCTTGAGAACCTATCAGGTTAGTGCCAATCGGGAAGAGCAGGCACTAAGTGGGAAAGTCCATGCACTTGAACGCAGCTCAGTTGAACGTTCGGCCAAAATTGATCAGCTAAGTGCACAACTTACCGAGTCGGAGCACAAGGAGGCTGGGGTTGTCGAACGTAACGATGCTCTGGAAGCAACTTATTTGCAAGCAGAAGCAACCTTGAAGAATCATGGCATAGAAATGCCCGAAGCGATGAAAGAAGCTAAGGATAATGATCCAATCAAGGTTGATTTTTTGTTTAAGCAAGCGTTGTCTTTACTCCAAAATCTCGGTGCAATTCAGACAAAAGCGGGACATTTTTTCCTAACTAGCGGTAAGCAGGTTGAAGGATCATTAATTCATCTGGGTAATATTGCAGCCTATGGCATCAGTAACGACGGTGGTGGAAGTTTGGTGCCCGCGGGTGGCGGCGATTTCAAGGTTTGGAAAAATGCGGGTGCTGAGAACGCGGACACTTTGAGCAAAAACGAACAACCAGATGTTTTGCAGTTGTATTTATTTGAATCACGTACCAGTGCAATTGATGAATCTCCTGAAAAAAACATCATAGGCATTATCGATTCTGGTGGCCCAATTGGTTGGATCATCGTGATGCTAGGTGGTGTTGCGGTCTTGTTGGTTCTGATCAGAGCGAAGTTGTTACGAACAAATAGCTCTAACAACCAGCAATTGACGGAACAAATTATTGGTCAGTTAGCTTCCGGCGATCTGGAGGTTGCCAAGAAAAGCTGCGAAGACAATTCATCCGCGATCGGGCGCGTGTTGCACTATACCCTGCGGCATTTGAAAGATGACCGGGATCACATGGAAGGCATTGTATACGAAGCCATTCTGCAAGAATCCGGCCCATTAGATCGTTTTGGTGCGGCGATATTGGTGATCGCCTCCGTGGCGCCCTTGCTGGGTTTGCTGGGTACGGTAACTGGCATGATCGAAACCTTTGACATGATTACCGAGTTTGGTACTGGTGATCCTAAGTTGTTGTCGGACGGTATTTCAATTGCCCTGGTAACAACGCAACTGGGCTTGATCGTAGCAATTCCAATATTAATGCTGGGTTCATTGCTGTCCTCCTGGGCCAAAAATATTAAACGTGATATGGAGCATTCAGCACTCAGAATCATCAATGTTTTTTTGGGTGGCGGGCTTGATATCGATGAAGTGAATGTGCCCACCATGGACGAGGCTGCTCTGGCTTTAGGTAATACTTGAAATGGACTTGTCGGAATACATTCTAATAATAAAACAATTGCTTGCCTCTGGTGGGGTTGTGATGCCTCCTTTGGTGCTGTGTATCCTGTTGCTTTGGTATGGCCTAGGTTATCGATTTTGGGTGATGAAATCGCCTAAAAGAATCGGCGTGCGCGACTTGTTGAAATATTACCAGCAGCATGATGACAAACCGGCCAGAAGTATCGTTGCTCAGGCTATTAAGCAAGGCGTTCAGTTGCAAAAAAAAGGTGTGAAAAATCTGCGGCGTCATTTGGACGCGGCTTTTTATAAACATGAAAGAGAAATCCGCAAATTTTCTGTTTTGGTGCGCATTGTCATCATCATTTCCCCTTTGTTGGGTTTATTGGGAACTGTGATTGGGATGATCGAAACATTTGATTCATTAGCAACAATGACTTTGTATTCCCAATCTGGGGGTATTGCGGGGGGTATTTCACAAGCTCTGTTTACTACCCAGATGGGTCTTACAGTTGCCATTCCCGGTTTGTTGGCACACAGCATCCTAAACCGAAAACAGCACCAAATAGAGTTGGATCTTTCACAAGCCAAAGATTTGCTGTGTCACCAAATCCATAGTCATCACCCAACCAAGAGTCTTTCATGATGAGAAACCAAGAATCTGCCGAAGTTGAAGCCACCATCGATATGGCGCCACTGATCGATATCGTTTTTATCTTATTGATCTTTTTTATGGTGACAACAACTTTTGTTAAAGATATGAAGCTGGAACTAGAGCGGCCCAAGGCTAATAGCGCCGTAGCAGCATCGAGCAAGGCGATTCGTTTATTTATTGATCGCAACGGAGATACCTATATGGATGGCGAACCCGTGCGGTTGTGGTTGATACAAAGCAAGTTACGTGATGCGCTAAGTACTGCCTCCAACAAAATTGTTCTGGTAGTAACGGATGAAGGTGTACCGGCTGGAAGATTAGTGGAAGTAGTGGATCAGGCGCGTTTGGCAGGGGCCGAAAGCGTTGGTGTTGCAACTAAAAAAGAAGCGGGGTAGAGAAAATGAGAACAATTAATATGAAACAACATTTTGCTGGAGCCGTGTCAATGTTATTTGGCCTGGTGTTCGTGTTTGGGTTGCTCGTGATATTAAATCACTACATGGGAAAGATTGAAAGAACACAACCTCAGGAAGTGACAGAAATTTCCATGACGCGGGAGATCAAACAAGAGCCCAAGAAAGAAATTAAGAAAGTGGAGCCCAAAAGACAAGTATCTCGTCCACAAGCACCCACGCCTTTCAAAGGGCTGGATACTGCACTTTCCGGCATAGATCTGGGCTCGCTGGGCTTGGATAACGGGCAACGCGACATTGACGATAGTTTGCTCGGGAAAACCGGTAATGCTGTCATGACAGCCGATTTGGTGGATATTCCACCCAAGCCGATTGCACGAGGGTCGTTCAAATACCCACCGACAGCCAAAAGGAATGGCGTCAAGGGTTATGTTGTTCTGTCGGTATTGGTTGAAACTGATGGTTCTGTCAATCAGGTACAAGTGCTGGAATCCAGTCCATCCGGAATTTTTGATGCGGCAGCGCTGCAAGGCATTCGTGCCTGGCAGTTTGAACCGGCTAAGTACAAAGGTGACATCGTTCGTGTCTGGGCCAAACAAAAGATTCGCTTTGATTTATCGTGATAGTTGATATGAAAAATCGTTGGACCTGGCGGTTTCATTGTCTGATCTGTGCCGCTATCGTGCTGAGTTGTTACGCTCACTCCGTTGGAGCGAACGATAATAAGACACAGCCAACCGATTTTATTGAATTGGCTGCCGTGATGCTTAAAGACGGTCATCATGACCGTGCTTTGCTGGCTCTGCAAAGTGTCGATCTAGGAAATAAAAAAACCGACCTGTCTAGATTCTATACATTGCAAGGTTTATCGTATCTGGGACTGAACGACCTTGAGGCAGCTAAAGACAGCTTGCAACTGGCAGTTAAGAATGGGCAAAAAGATCCCTCGATTTTTGTCTATTTGGCACAAGCTTACTTCGGGGTTAAAGATTACAAAAATACCATTGGTGCCATTGAAAAAGCAGGTGCGCTGATTAACAAAGAAGCGGTTTTAATCAGCATGAAAGCGGAATCCTATTGGTATTTGCAACAAGCCACGGCGGCGATCAATACCCTGAATGAAGGGCAACGAGCTTTTCCATCCGATTTCCGCTTTCTCAAGCGCAAGGTATTTTATTTTGTCGAGCTGGGACTCTATCAGGAAGCGATCAGGCTAGGTCGGGAATATTTTAAACGCTCTAACGCAACCGCTGCGGATTATGTCGCATTCGGTAATGCGTTGCGTTTGAGCCGGGAATATAAGGAAGCCATCAATATCCTGGAAGTTGCACGCTTGCAATACCCGCATGAAGAAATGGTGGCAAAACTGCTGGCGCATACCTATCTTGATCAAGGGTATTTGAATTCTGCGGCATTTATCCTGGAACAGGCCGCGTTATCGAATCCTAATTTGCAGGCTGAAGCTGCTGAAATTTATCGGCGTGCAGGTCGCTTACACAAGGCATTGACACTTAATGAAAGCATTAGTGATCAAAAAGTGAAATTGAAACAGCGATTATCGATTTTACTGGCATTAAAGCAATTCGAGCGCGCCGCGAATATGGAATCCAGTTTGTACCGTACCGGTTTATTGGAGGATCAGGACGTGCGCTATGCATTGGCTTATGCGTTTTTCTCAAGTCGCCGTTTTCCTGAAGTCAATAAACATTTGGAGCATCTCAAGAGCCCAGAACTTTTTCGCAAAGCCACTGAACTTCGGCGTTTGATGGAAGTATGTAAAAACGAACCATGGCAATGCGTCTGATGCATCCGCTGATTATGCCGCCTTAACATCCGCTCGAGACAGCTCTTTCCGTCATTTAATAATTAAAGAATTTTCTCCATGAACCAGTGTGTTGTATGTGGAGAGGGGGCTTGATACGCCAAATGAATATAAATTTTGAAAAAATCTTCTGGTTTTGCAGCTTATTCGCGATTACTGTAATCAGCACTTTTGCTTGGGGAAATGCCGAGAAAGCTGAGTTTTCTGTTCATTTATTTCAGAATGGATTACCTATTGAAAATGCAGAGCTATTGATTACCAGTGAATCGTATGATAAATCCAATGCAGCCTTGATATTTGAAGCTACGCCATCAACTTATAATTGGCTTTCAGACGTTGATTCACCGCTAAGAACAAATGCCAACGGCAGTATTGCCGGAAAATTGCCGCCCGGATTTTATCAGTTTTCTATCCAAACGCAGGATCAGAAATTCACTTTCGACTTGCCTTTGGATCCAGCTGAAAACGTGCAAATTCTTGTGACATTTTATGCCGGGGAAAAGAAGCCACTATTGAATATTGAAAGTTCAGTTACAGGAACGATGGCGGGTGTTGAGGCAACAGCAAGCAAACCCCAAGATCAGGGAGAAGGTGCTATTGCTGTGCAAGTGATATCTGCAGAGACGCAAAAACCGCTCAAGGATGTGCAAGTTTTTCTGAGTGGATCCACTCAGAAGTTAAGAACAGATGAACAAGGCCGGGTAACTGCGACTGTCCCTGCAGGTAGTTACAGTATCTCTTTGTTACATAGCGCGTATAGTAGCCAAACGCAGGATAATGTAAAAATCACTGACGAAAAAACCACTGAGCTAAGCTTCAAACTTACTCCTGCAGGGGTTGAATTGGCTGAATATGTGGTTCTGGAACCCCATCTGGCGGGTACTGTTGCTTCGGTAATTGAAGAGCAACGAGCCGCAACATCCGTTTCTACTGTATTGGGCGCTGAACAATTTAGCCGGGCGGGCGATGGTGATGCTGCCAGTGCGTTACGAAGAGCATCCGGGCTCACTCTGGTAGGCGGTCAGTTTATTTTTATCCGTGGGTTAGGTGAGCGATTCTCAACTACATTGGTGAATGGTGCAGCAGTCCCTAGTCCGGATCCAACTCGGCGCGTGGTGCCATTGGATCTTTTTCCGACCAACATTCTTGAGAGTGTATTGGTTCAAAAAACCTACTCTCCAGATCGTCCGGCAGAGTTTGCTGGGGGAACAGTGGAGTTACGAACTCGCGGTATTCCCGATGCATTCTTTTTCAATCTCAATTTGCAGACGGGTATTAATGACAATACCACCTTTCGTGATGGTTTGACGTACAAGGGAGGGACAACTGATTTTACCAGTTATGACGATGGTGCGCGTGCATTACCGGATTCACTTGCAAATGCAACTCAAAATGGAAATTTACAACCAGCATCTGTGTTCAATCCAAATGGCGTTACTCCTGAACAACTTGAGGGACTTGGTGAGGATTTATCAGGGGTATGGGATGTTAACAGGAATAAACAAGGACCCGATACCGGCTTTCAGGCATCCATGGGAGATAGCTTTTCTTTTGGTGACTTCAGGTTAGGCTATATTGCCGCGGCGGGTTGGAAGCAGGAATTCAGAAGGCAAAATGAGATCAATCGTGAATTTGCTTCTGCTAGATTGATTGAGACTCAAGACTTGGATGTGCAGCGATCGTTGCGTGAAGTAGCCGTAACGGGTTATGCGGCGACCGAGCTTGAATACAAAGATACTCACAGGTTATTTGCCAAGACAATGTTTCTGCGTCAATCAATTGATGAAGCAAGGATTTCTCAGGGTTTCGTTGATGCGGAAACGACTGAGGTTCGGAGGACGAGACTGAGATTCTTCTCTAATCAATTATTGACGAACCAATTTGGCGGTGAGCATCGATTTGATTGGTTGAGAGATTTCTCTATCAATTGGTTATATACCGATGCTACTGCCAACAGAGATGAGCCTAAAACGAGGGATTATCGCTACGATGCAAGTCCTGCGACCGGTAATTATATATTCTCTCAAAGAGCGGATAGTAACGTCACTACGTATGCAGATTTAATCGATAAAGATCAAAGCTGGCGGGTGGATGGAAAATTGCCATTACAACTTGCACCCAATCATAAATTAACGTTAAGTAGTGGATTTATTACTCAAACCAAAAGTAGGGATGCAAGTGCACAAAGGTTTAGTTACTTTAGATTTGGCCCTGATGCTTCTAATACTGCCATTACTTCACAATCATCTGTTGAAAGTATTTTATTACCGCAGTATATCGGTACAACTGGATTTCAGTTGCGCGACGTAACACGTAAAAGTGATCAATATACCGCTTCCCAGAATTTATTGGCTTATTATGGTAAGTTAGATTTGTTGTCCTATGACAGGGTTAATGTCACTGGCGGGTTGCGCTGGGAAGATAATGATCAGAAAGTTAATACATTTTTAAGAAATCAGCCTACTACAGCACGATTAAATCGAATTGATATGCTACCGTCTGTAGTGACTACTTTTTTTCTTACCGATAAGCAGCAACTTCGGGCAGGGTTTAGTCAAACTTTATCGCGACCGGATTTTAGGGAATTATCCTCAGCTCCCTTTTTTGATATGAATACTAATCAGGAAACTGTTGGTAATCCTCTATTAAAACAAACTGCGATCACCAACTGGGATTTACGCTGGGAATATTACCTATCTCCGACTGAAAATATATTTGCCGGTTTTTTCTGGAAGGATTTAACCAATCCTATAGAATTGGTCGCTCAACCTGGCACCGGAGCTTTGAATACCTATCAGAATGCTGATAAAGCTAGTGTTTACGGATTTGAGTTGGAGGTATTAAAGAAACTGGATTTTGTACATCCACAGTTGCGGAATTTTTATGTAGGTGGCAATTACACGTGGTCTCAATCCAATGTTAAATTAACTGCTCAGAATCTTATTGCCCAAACGACAAATGATAGGCCGTTGCAAGGACACTCTGAGCATATTGTGAATTTCCAGATTGGATATGACAATCCAAAATGGAAAACACAAGCAACACTTCTATACAACGTTGCTAGCGAGCGGATCATGGCAGCAGGTGTGCTTTCCGCGCCAGACAAGTATGAGCAACCCTTTCAGCAATTGGATTTTGTCGTTAGCCAGAATTTATATAAAGGATTGTCGACGCAGATCAGCATGCAGAATTTACTCGATGATGATGTACGTATCATGCAAGGAGACGAAATTAGTCGTCAGTTCCGTCGCGGGCGTTTTTTTAATCTTAGTGTTCGTTTAGCATATTGACTGTTAGACCATAATAAGATTTTAAGCTTCATTTCATGTAAAGTGTCGTCGGAATCCACTGCACTTTATTTTGTTGCTCATGACATCTGCTGAATCAATCATAATCTCTACGAATGCTTGTCCATTGCTTTGCGTATGCAGATAAACCCTGAATCTGAATTTTATCCGGTATTAGCGTGTTGCAGAAACTAACGTTATTGTTCCCGCTCTGGATGATTTTGCTGTGCGCTACTGCATTAATCTGGCCGGAGTGGTTTGTTTTTTTGAATCAAGGTTCCATCGTAGTACTAATTCTGGCATTTGTCATGCTGTGTATGGGGTTGACACTCACCTTCGAAGATTTTCGCCGGATCGCCCGTATTCCTAAAGCTGTAGCTATTGGTTTTGCGGCACAGTATTCCATTATGCCCTTGGTGGCTTTTGGGATAGCTTATGCACTCAGTTTGCCCGATTATTTTGCGGTTGGATTGATTTTGGTAGGCTGTTGCCCTGGCGGAACAGCTTCAAATCTCGTGACTTATATCGCTAAGGCAGACGTGGCACTTTCTGTTGTCATGACGGTTTGCTCCACTCTGGCAGCAGTCATCTTGACGCCGTTACTCACGCAATTATTCGCAGGTGCACTTGTTCCGGTGGATAGTTGGTTGCTATTCAAGCAAACGCTGCAAGTCGTAATACTGCCCGTTGTGCTCGGGGTTCTGCTCAATCGCTGGGTGCCCCGACTGGTGCAAGGCGTGATGCCAGTTGCACCTTTGCTGTCCGTACTGGGTGTGTGTGTAATCTGTGCTATTGTGTTTGCTGCTCATGCTGAATCCATTCTAAGTCATGGTGCTGAATTGCTACTTGCTACAGCTTTGTTGCATGGCAGTGGTTTTTTTATTGGCTATCATCTGGCAAAACTATTAGGTTTCCATTCACAGACTGCGCGCACGATTTCAGTTGAAGTTGGCATGCAGAATTCCGGTTTGGCTATCGTACTGGCTAAGCAGGCTTTTCCAATGTTGTTGTTGACACCCGTTGTAGGTGCAGTTTCAGCGCTCATGCATTCATTGATTGGTAGCTTGCTGGCTGTTTTCTGGCGTACTCGAATTACACCTTAGTTGCATTCAACACATCCAGATCAAAGTGGATTATTCCGAATCATTTGATACAAATCCTTTTATTTGCTTGGTTAATCAAATTTTTAATTGACATGAGAGTGTAATATCCCTGTCATGTTGGCCTGTTAGATTTGCTTACCTTATAAAAAACTTGGAGGGGGTAAATCATGTTCGAATTAAAACATATAAAAGAAAAATTATTAGTTGTATCAGCAGCGCTATTGGGTGCTGCAGCATTCAATGTACAGGCCACGGCCACATACGATCCAGCGTCAGGTATTGTTGATCTTCCCGTTGTCGAGGTCTTAAACGGTGGAACGTCAGCATTCTATAATGCACAGTTACAGCTTATTGGAAACGAATTGCAGCTAATTTCGGCCAACCCTATTGCAGCTACAACAGGACAGCGTAACGTGTTTGACTCCGATACGAGTTCAGTCCATGTGGCTTCAGTGACGGTTGGAGCAGACAGTTTTTATGCTAAGTTAAAGTTGGTGCCCGGATCAAACCCAATGAGCTTCACGGTTGATCAACTGACTACAAATACGTTTCAAGGTTGTCCAGGCTTTGCGCAACAAGGTCCAACAGAAAATTCTTGTATTCTGGGCGGTGAGATTACTTCAAATATTACTTTAACCAAGAACATTGTGTGGTTATTACAGGGTCCTGTCTTTATCGGAGGTGACAATGCGTTGAGTGCCACACTTACTATCAATCCCGGAACAAGAATTATTGGTGTAGGGGGTCAGGGCGATCAGGCGGCGTATCTGTGGATCAGACGTGGCTCAAGAATTATGGCCGAAGGAACACCTGACAATCCAATTGTCATGACCGGTCCGAATGAGGCGGCAGCAGGAGAATGGGGTGGCTTGCTGATTTCAGGCAATGCACCAGTCAATGGTTGTAACGAAGGCGTGCCTGTCTGCGAAGTTCCATTTGAGGCGATTGTTAGTGAGCTCTATGGTGGCAACAATCCAGCTGATAATAGTGGTGTGATTAAGTACACACAAATTCGTTTTGCAGGTACTGCGGTACGTCCAGATGAAGAGCTCAATGGGTTTACGCTCAACGGTGTTGGCTCAGGAACGCTTATTGATTATGTGCAGGTTCACGAAGGTTTGGATGATGGAATAGAGCTTTTTGGTGGCACGGTGCAAATGAAGCATCTGGTAATAACTAACGCCCAGGATGATTCTTTGGATTGGTCAAATGGCTGGCAAGGACGCGTGCAGTTTGCTTTGATAAAACAAGCAGCAACTATTGGCGATCGCGGCATTGAAGCTGACAATAACGAGAGAAACCAAGATAGCCTTCCTCGTGCTCAGCCTATTCTTTCCAATCTGACGATTATAGGTCGCACAGGCGATTCGGCGACACAAGGCGTATTATTGCGTCGTGGGACAGGTGCCAATATCTGGAATTCCGTTATTACTGGTAGCCCTACATGCCTAATGATCGATGGCGAGAGAACCTTTGCCAATGCGGGCGCTCCCGGCAGTTTGAGCGGTGGTTTAACCATCCAAAATTCGTTTGTCAATTGTGCCAGCAACTTTGCTGATGGCGAAGGCGCCACGTTCACAACCTCTGACTGGTTCTTATCTCAATCTGAGAATCAAGCAGGCGATCCTTTGCTGAATGGTTATTTGCCAGCCTCTGGCTCGCCACTGACACTGGGTGGTGTTGCAGTGAACGATTCTTTCTTTACCGTGGTTGACTATGTGGGTGCATTCAGGGATGAAAATGATGACTGGACGAGAGAATGGACATTTAATTTCAATTAATCTGTGCCAGTTTTGAAAGTTCTATTTCCGTTGTATCCAGGCTGAAGTTTTCGATCAAGATTACCCAGCTTGTTTGTTCAGAAGAAATCGCTGGATTTGCCTTTCGGGGAGCCAGCGATTTTTTATTTAGAGCTTACTCAAAAAGCATAAATAGCTGATTGAATTGAATAATGGCGTATATTTTGGTGGCATAGTGCACGTAAATATGTGAATTAACACCAAAAACCGTGCACTATGATTCTTATATCAGCCAAAAGCAACTGCCACTCGAAGGATTTGATACACCGCCGGGCATGATTCTTGATTCCAATAATCGCTGGATAAAACTGAGAGATTTCCTACCGTGGGATGAGATGTTCGAGAGTTACTATAAGACGTTATGTTCAAGAGTAGGCCGCCCAGCCAAAGATGCTGGAATCGTGATTGGAGCGGTGATTATTAAATATAAATTGTCGATTCGGATGAAGATAGTGTTGAGCAGGTTCGAGAAAATCCGTACCTGCAATATTTTATTGGTCTGAAAGGTTTTCAAGCGAAGGCGCCTTTTGCGTCATCATTACTCGTTGAGATACGCAAGCGCATGGGTCAGTCGGTATTTGTCGAGACGGGTGAACCTGGAAAGACAAAGAAGTCAGTCTGAGGTGTTTATATTTCATAACGTTTGATAATTAACTTCCGTGACTTCTAGCTCTTCCATTCCACCCGGAGTATGCAACGTTACAACATCACCTTCACGCGCCTTGAGTAAAGCTTTAGCCAGCGGTGAAATCCAACTGATACGACCACATCCGGGGTCTGTTTCGTCCATGCCGACAATACTGTAAGTATGTTTCTCGCCTCGGGCATTGCAGACCGTCACGGTGGCGCCAAAAAAAACCTGGTCGCATTCACCACGCTGAGAGGGATCCACTACCGCCGCATTATCCAGTCGTTTGGATAAAAAGCGCAGGCGGCGATCAATTTCACGTAAGCGCTTTTTGCCGTATATGTAGTCACCATTTTCTGAGCGATCACCATTGGAGGCTGCCCAGGTAATGGTTTTTACCAATTCCGGGCGTTCCACTTTCCATAATTGGTCGAATTCATTTTTTAATCGCTGATAACCGCCTGGTGTAATATAATTTTTGACACCCTGCGGTAATTTCGGCGTATCGTCCAGATCATCGTCGTTTTCATTTTCCTTGGTAAACGCCTTGCTCATATTTGCAAATCTACATTAGTAAAAAGATATCAAATCTTGCAACATAATATTTGTTATTGTTCAGACTTGTTAAAAACCTGGTTGATAGCAGTGTGATGAAGGAAATTACTCCAAGGCCTTTCCTTAATTTCAGCGAATTGAAGAATAGTACATCTTGCTGCAATGAAAACCGCGACACCTTTGATTCCAAAGTGTCACAGATAATCTTTATTAGTAGTTTCTATTTTTTGCCAGAAGCGTATTTGCGACGGTACTATCAACAATGGCGTCAACTTTTTCTAATGCTCTTCTACCTAAAAGCATAGGTGTCGAGAAACGAGAGCGGTCAATTAAATTAACCATGATTTTGTAGGGTTTTCCATCAAAATGAATTTGTAAATTCACGACAGGGCGTGAATGGTATTTTTGAGGTTGAGTGCCATCGATAGCGCGTCTTTTTATTTTTGAATAACGAACAATAGGTAAATTATAATGGAGCGTTTTCTCCAGTTCGGGGTGAGAGACTTTAAACTTCACATACTCTTCACCTTCTTTTTCATATAATTGAATGTCTTGTGCGGATATTGAAGCAGTTTCCGCACCGGTATCCAGCTTTGCCGTCAGTGTAATCTTGTCTGATGTTAGCGTTACCGGCTCAAGATAACCATAAACGGATTTTTTTGCTATAACAGGCGTCGAAATAAGAAAAAAGACCATGCCACCTAAAAGCAGCAGAAAAACAATATAAAATGAGTAGGTTTTTTTGTGTGATTTCATAGCATGTATGTTTTTATGTAAATATTTATCGTTACATGAGCCCAGTACGAACTCATATTTTGGACTGAAACTTAATTATTTCTGCTACATTTATTGATGTGGCTTGTGATGAATCAGCGCAGAAGATACATCATCGCTCTTTTAAAAATACCGAAAACTGGATGATGTGTCAAACATGCCAATTAGTGATCAGAAATGCATGCAATTTATATCAGCTTGGCAGCTAGAGGTTTAACCTATTGATATTGCTTTTCTATCAAGCAAGAAAGAGCCAAGAGCCAAGAGCCGCGCGGGGGGAAGACTGGCTAAGTGGTGAAAAGGATTACCCGTTTGTAATCCATCATGCGAGCTGAGTGCTTAAAGAACAAAGGATTATTTATGTGAGGGCCTTACGGTCCCAGCACTATTCAGATAAGTGCCGAGGTGTTTTGCTAAGTAAACTTCCACGGCGCCTGTGGTTGTGCTGGTCTTTGTTTCCAAACCAATGCCGCAAGCCCAATGTTGAGCATCTAAGATTGCGATGCGTGAGTTGTGGTTTTCATTGATTGCTTTAGCCTGAAAATTGGCGTAGGTATTGTCTGTACTTTTCGACGTATCAACCACTACGGTGCCGTCTGGAAGCGTGATTAGAACACGGCCATTGGCTAATAGCGCTGCCATTGTATTGGCTTCGTTGCGCAGTGAATTGTAAGTAGGATTGTCTTTAACTGCATTGAGTTTGTTTTTGAATTTTGTTACTTATGCCGGTGTCAATATTGCATCCAAATTAGCATAGGCAGGTGCGGACAATTTAGCTAAAACCTGGTCTCCGCATGCGCATATATCACATTCATCACACAGGTAATGTATGCGAGGAGCATGCTAGCAATGGACCGTGCATGCTGAGGTCATCCATATTGCAGTAGCATTAAACTTTTGATAATTAGTAGGGCTATGGCGTTGGAGGTTGAGTAATTTATCCGTAAAACATTTCTTCGGACAAATTCGTAATGTTTGATGTCTTAATGGATACTCGCTAGATTGCAGCTAAAATAGCTGGATGGCTGGCTTCATGTTTGTGCGTTAACACGAAAAATATTTTCCCTGGCAGGGTTGTGATGAAGTCCTAAATGCACAATATTGGTATTGTATTTATTAATAAAGAAAGAGAACTTTTATGTCTAAAGTGGCAGCTGTAACCCAAAAAAATGATATTCATAATAGTGCAGGCCTAAGTGCACAAGCTATTAGCGAATTGAATGATCGTTATCGTCCGCTCAATTTTGAGGAGCGCTTGCATAACCTTTATTTGGATTTTCATCCTGAGAAAGTAATGGTGACATCTTCTTTTGCAGCAACCTCTGCCTATTTTTTACACATTATTTCCCGCATTCGTCCGGAGCAGGTTATATTTTTTGTAGATACGGGTTTCCATTTTCCAGAAACCTTGTTGTATCGGGATTATTTGATCGGGTTGTACCATCTTAAAGTCAAGGATCTGAAAGCGGATGAATATCAGCACTGGTACAGTGAAAAAGAAAAATTATACGTGGTGGATCCGGATTTTTGCTGCACGATCAATAAAATTGGCCCCTTAGATGAAATCAAACCCAACTTCGATGTTTGGGTGTCAAGTTTGATGAAGTGGCAGACAGATCACCGCGCAAGTTTAAGTATTTTTGAAGAACGTCGCGGAATTATCAAATTTAATCCGATGATTGATGTGACTCGTGAAGAACGTGACGCCTATATTCTCGAACATAAGTTACCTTTCCACCCACTTGTGGCAGAGGGATATTCCTCGATAGGCTGTACGCATTGCACTGTGAAAGGTAATGGTCGCTGTGGGCGTTGGGCTGGAAAACCTAAGACCGAATGTGGCTTGCATCTTTAAATCTCCAATCGATATACAGCTGTTCTGGTGAGCTAATTAGTAAGCTATTTGATGATAGTTTTAAACCGATCGGTGGTTTTGACCAAGGCCGATTGTATACCAGGTTCCCAAGCCGAATGACCGGCGTCATCAATAATGATGTATTCGGCTTGTGGCCAGGCCTGATGCAGATCATCGGCACTGACGATCGGGCAGACTGCATCATAGCGTCCTTGTACAATGGTGGCGGGAATGCTATGAAGTTTGTGCACGTTTCTCAGCAAAGAGTTTTCCGGTAGGAAAATGTTGTGGCTAAAGTAGTGCGCTTCCATACGTGCTAAGCCCAGCGCGACGGTATCACTGGCGAAATAACTTATCGTGGCTGGATTCGGCAACAATGTGGAGCAGGAGCCTTCGTAGGTACTCCAAGTACGCGCGGCAGGCAAATGTACGGCTGGATCAGGGTTCATCAAGCGTTGATAATAAGCCGCGAGAATATTGTTACGTTCTTCCGTTGAGAGCGGTGCGACTAAAACATGCCAAGCTTCGGGAAATAAATTGCGTAGCCCGTAAAGAAACCAATCAATTTCCTGTGTGCGGCAGAGAAAAATTCCCCGCAGAATAAAACCCAGGCAACGTTCAGGATGTGCTTCGCCGTAGGCAATTGCCAACGTGCTGCCCCAAGAGCCTCCAAATACCAACCATCGATCAATTTCCAGATGTCGTCTGAGTAATTCCAGGTCGTGAATCAGGTGTGGAGTTGTATTTTCTCGAATTTCACCGAGTGGGGTCGAGCGGCCTGCACCTCTTTGATCATAAATGACAATGCGATAATAGTCCGGATCAAAAAAACGCCGGTGCGCCGGGGTTGATCCGGCTCCGGGGCCGCCGTGCAGGAATATTACAGGAACTCCGGCAGGATTTCCGGATTCTTCCCAATACATGGTATGAATTTTGTCTAAGGATAGTTTTCCTTGGCTATGGGGTTCTATTTCGGGGTATAGTTCAGCAGCTAAATGATTGTTCATATGTGAGCGAATAATGGTTTCTGATTAATGAATCATGAAATTGAAAGAATAGCGTGATAAACCGCACAGAGTTTAAAGCTTAAATGAATTATAGTTCTGATATATTGCTTGAAAGATTGCATAGGTTGCATACTGTATCAATGTTTTAAGGAATAATATATGCCCAATACCATACTGAAGGGACGGGAAGTTTCCATGTTACGGGAAGAGATGGAGATTTTAATGAATGAGCGTCAATGTCTGCTGGATGCCACAGGAGCCGCAGCCATGTTTGTAGCCAAATTGGACAGTACAGTATTGCCGAAGTCGGCTTGTCAGGCGGCTAAAATTTTATCCAGTTCACTTAATAACTTACCCGAGGAGACCTTGCGGGATGCGTTGGAAAGAGTGAAGTTAGTATCTGCTGTCCGTGCATGAAAAAAAGAAAGACCTAGTCGCGCCAAAGGTCGGGCTTGTGCTGACCGGAGGGGGCGCGCGTGCTGCCTATCAAGTGGGCGTATTGCGCGCTATTGCAGAGATGTTGCCGGATAAGTCGCGCAATCCGTTTCCTGTTATTTGTGGAACATCAGCGGGCGCCATTAATGCTGCCAGCATCGCCGTTGCCTCCAACAATTTTGCTGAAGGTGTAGCGCAGTTAGAGGATGTCTGGTCAAACTTTCATGTAAATCAGATTTATCGATCGGATCTGGTCGGCGTGATGCATAACACTTTGCGGTGTATGTTGTCGCTAGTATCGAGTGAGTACGGTCAGCATAATCCAGTTTCCTTGCTGGATAACGCTCCTTTGGAAGCATTGTTAAGCAGCCGCTTTTCCTTTCGCGCCATTCAACATTGTATTCGTTCCGGTTCGTTGCATGCCTTAGGATTGACCGCATGGGGTTATACCTCGGGACAGTCGGTTACTTTTTATCAAGCAGCAAGAGAGGTCAGGCCTTGGAAAAGGGCACAGCGGTTGGGTGTCCCGGTTGAAATCGGAGTTGAGCATTTAATGGCTTCTTCATCAATACCGTTCATTTTTCCAGCGGTAAAATTAAATCGTGAATTTTTTGGTGATGGTTCTATGCGTCAGATGGCGCCGATCAGTCCGGCACTTCATCTGGGTGCTGATAAAGTGCTGATAATTGGTGTGCGTAAACCAGTAACAAGTGAGCCCAAACGTACTAGTACTTCAAGTTATCCACCTTTTGCCCAGATCGCGGGACATGCATTGAACAGTATTTTTGTCGATAGCTTGGATGTTGATCTGGAGCGTTTGCTGCGCATTAACGAAACGCTGAAGTTGATCCCGCATCAAGTGTTCAAAGAAAAAAATATTTCACTGCGCCCGGTTGAGGCGATGATGATTGCACCCAGCGAAGGCATCAACGTGATTGCGCAGAAATATGCTTTTACTCTGCCATGGATCATGCGTTCTCTATATCGTGCTATTGGTGCCATGGGGCCTAATGGATCGACTTTATTGAGTTATGTGTTATTTGAAGTGCCTTTCTGCCAGCATTTAATTGAGTTAGGTTATAACGATACTTTGCAGAAAAAAGACGAGCTGCTGAAGTTTATTGGTGTTCAAGATAAGGTAGAGAACAATAGCAATTAAGTTTCTTGTGATTCTGATTTGAATTTTAATCGGGAAGGTTTAAATGGCTTTTGATAGTCCGCAATTCTGGATTGCTGTTATGCAAATCATTGCGATTGATATCGTACTTGGGGGCGACAACGCGGTTGTCATCGCGCTTGCCTGTAGGCGACTGCCGGAACATCAGCGCAAGCTAGGCATTATGTGGGGCGTTGTGGGCGCCATTGGATTACGCGTTGTGCTGATCTTTTTTGCATTAAGTTTGCTTGCCATCCCTTACCTGAAGATCGTTGGCGCGGTTTTATTGCTTTGGATCGGTATCAAGCTACTGCAGCCGGAACCCGAACCCGTAGGAATGCACGAAGTTGGTGCCAGTACAACTTTATTAGGCGCGATTAAAACGATCATTGTGGCCGATGCCGTAATGAGTCTCGACAATGTGATTGCTATCGCGGGCGCAGCCAAAGATAGTATGGGTCTGGTAATTTTTGGCTTGGTCATCAGTGTGCCGATTATCGTATGGGGCAGTCAATTGGTGATGAAAGTCATGGATCGCTATCCGATAACGATTGTGATCGGTGCCGGATTGTTGGGATGGATCGCGGGTGATATGGCGGTTACCGATGTGGTTACCAAAGATTGGATCAGCACCCAGGCAAAATATTTACATTGGATTGCTCCGGCGGCAATGGCTTTGCTAGTGATTATGCTGGGTAAAACGCTGGCTGCCCGGCATCCGGTGAAGATTGGTCCTGTCATTGATCTGGTTAATGAGAAAAAATCCAAATAATAATTTCTAGGATTAAAAATAAAGAGATTGATCATGCTAAAAATCCTGCTACCTGTTGATGGCTCTGATAATTCCAATAAAACAGTTAATGTGTTTATTCAATTACTGGATTGGTATAAGGAGAAACCGGAATTGCATCTATTGAACGTGCAATATCCTCTGGATGGCAATGTTTCATTATTTATTAATCAGGTGGATATCAAGCAATATCATCAGGAAGAGGGATTAAAAAGCCTGCAATCCGCGCGTGATTTACTGGATCAAGCCGGAATTTCTTACCAGCATCACATTACTGTTGGAAATCCGGCTGAAATGATTGTTCGTTTTGCGGTCGAAAAGCAATACGATCAGATTGTCATGGGGCCGCGTGGTAAGGGCGGCATACAAGGCATTCTGCTGGGGTCGGTGACGAACAAAGTGATGCAA
>RRZU010703632.1_pt1 | contig 27979 bp, 23 predicted proteins | sample 2165561 | NCBI WGS metagenome assembly RRZU01 (sample SAMN10456909, study PRJNA506462) | wastewater metagenome | isolation source: wastewater sludge | place: USA: Moscow, Idaho | reverse complement strand
ATCTATTGTATCCATGAACTGGCCTTCCAGCCGGACGGTATCGATCAAGCAACCCAGCAGCAGGTGCGTGCCGATCTGGCACGGGTCATGAGGGTCTCTCCACAACCGTTGGCGATTCGGGAATGGAGGACACTTCTGGAATCGCATGACTTCGAGGTGATGGACCTGATGGTCCGGCCAACTCGAATATTGCAGGCAAGGAGGAACATCGAGGACGAGGGACTTCGCGCCTACCTGAAGGTTCTGAGCAATCTCCGGGCCGATCCCGCCGCGAAGGAACGGGCGGTGGCGATGGAGAGTGCCTGCAAGAAGCACACCGATCATGTCACGGGAATGGCCATCGTGGCACGCAAGCGCGCGTAGCCAGCCGCAACCCAAACACCCGCGCACACCGCATCGAGGCCAGCCTGTCCAAGATGAGGTCAGGCAAGCGTCGCCCCTGCTGCTTCAACCTCTCCTCGTGCACGGATCCTGAACTCTTGAAGAACGGAAAGCTGCTCGGCATCCAGTGACAGAGCCCGAGCCACATTCAGCTCCCCCCGCGCGGTCCACGTACACGGGATCAGCTGCGGATGTAGTTCTCCAAGTGCTCCCGTTCGGCCTCAAGCTCGTCCAAGCGCCCCTTGACGACGTCACCGATCGAGATGATGGCCACGAGCCGCCCCTGATCGAGCACTGGCACGTGCCTGATGCGCTTGGCAGTCATGATGCGGGCAAGTTCCGCAATGTCGTCGTTCGGATGGCAGCTCGTGACGTCGGAGGTCATGATGTGGGCGACTGGATCGGACAAATTGCCCGACTCCTTGACGAAGCGCACGATGTCGCGCTCCGAGACGATCCCGGCAAGCCCTTGGGGTTCCACCACCACCACGGCGCCAATTCTGCGGTCCGCGAGGAGCCGCACCAGATCGCTGATTGTTGCACTTGGTGGCAGCGTTACGACGTCGCCACCCTTTCTATTTATGATTTCTGACACACGCATGTGATGAAGGTATCACGTCAGCTGCGAGAATTCCGAGGCCGCGCAGAGTTTCTCAACACAAGTGGCCACACAGCGTTGGGCGGTGCCAAATGGGTCATGAATCAACGCTGTGCAGCCATCAAGGAAATCTGACGAACTTCTGGACCCTCCGGCGCGCCCAGAACGTGGCCCATTCCGGGCACAACTGGAACCGAGCAGACCCGAAGTCAATCATTGAGGCCGGCCCGCGGGAAGATCGGCGGTGTCCGCTCCTCAACCCACGCCACGAGGGCGCGGAACGCCTCGGAATCATTGGCTTCAATGCCGTCTCCACGCGTCACCTCGTGCTGCCGGCGCCCCACGGCTATCCACAGCCGTCTGGTGAAGCCGTCCATGATGATCGTGGTCGGCTCAACATTGGCCACATTGAAGAAGTCCGCCTCAGTGATGAGGCGGCGCAGGTCGGCCTCCTCGGTGTCCGTCAGCTGGGTGCTGTCCGTTTCGTACTTGGATGTCCAGCCGCCGATTCCACCCGACACGATGTAGGACAGGCGAATCTCGGTGTCCGTTCGAGGATCGCCACCACGAGCCAATCGAACGTTGCCGGTGTGGTCCGTGTGATAGATGAGCCCGTCCGCCAGGCGAATGCGGTAGCCCGGCGTCACGACGTCCGCGCAGGCTTCTCCCGGAGCGGGTACCCCCAAGCAGGCATCGGGCCATTCGACCCCTTCAACGAGTTCTACGACAAGGTCTTCACAAGGAACGCGCAGTAGCCCACTGGCATCCGTGAGGGCGGCTGAAAGTGCGGAGACAAGGGGGTGGGACGGGGAGTTCATGTGACTTTCCTCTCCAATTTTGCGGCAATTGCAAGAAGCCTAGCCGCTTCCGCGGGCGAAAGGAAGGGTCCCCCGGGCGTCAGTTGCCCTCGGCGCGCCCCAGACGCCAATATCCCATGAAGGCCACGGCGCGCCGGTCCACTCCGTGCTCGGAGACCAGAAACCGGCGCAGGGACTTGATGACACCCGCCTCGCCCGCCAGCCACGCGTACAAGGGGGCGGACTTGAGAGCGGCACCTCCCTTCCGTGTGCGGGGCACCTCCCACAACAGGTCCTCGTCGATGTCCACTTCCTCGACCTCGCTGCCGCGGCCGGCCGGGCACAGATCCGGGAGAACCTCGCGCACCGTGCGCTCCAGGTGAGCGTGCCGCGGGCCGTCGCCCCGCCCCGCGATGTACCGCGTGAAGCCGGGATGGTTGGGAAGGTAGGAGGCATCGTCATCCTCGGGCAACTCCACGATGACCGCTCCCCTCGCATCGGCCGGCAACTGCTCCAGAATGACGGCAATTGCGGGGGCCGCGGTCTCGTCGCCCACCAGCAGGTAGTGCCCGACCGCCGCCGGTGGCACGAAGTCGATGCCGAGGTGAGGCGGTTCGTCGTCGACAGAAGTCGCAACGATCATCAGGTCATCACCAACGACGGCGTCGCGGATCCAGCGGGAGGCCGGCCCTCGGACGTCGTGGACCACCATGTCGACGTCGACCTCGAGAGCCTCGCGGCGCACCGCCCTGGTCGTGTACGTCCGGAACGGCGGCCGCGTCTCGGGATCGAGTTCGCGCCAGGTGGAGTACCAGTCCGGCCCCGTGGGCATGGATTCCAAGCTCCCGGAAGAGTTGGGGAACACCACCTTGATGCGTTGGTCGTAGCCGGGATCACCGTAGCGCTCCAGCGACTCGCCGGTGACGGTGAAACGGCGCATATTCGGTGTCAGATCGGTGACGGTGCGTACGCGAACGGGGAAAATATCCATGGAGTTCCTCAGGAGATGCGGTTCTTGACGTGGTGCCGGCCACGCGGAAGCACCAGCGGGCTGTCCGAGACCGGGTCGGGAATGACGATGGCGTCCAGATCGAAGACGTCACGCACCAGATCGCTTGTCATGATGGCGGACGGAGCGCCACTGGCGACGAGCTTGCCTTCACGCACAGCGAACAGGTGATCGGCGTATCGGGCCGCGAGATTGATGTCGTGGAGCACCATGACGATCGTGGTGCCTCTGCTCTGGTTGAGGTCGGTCAGCAGGTCGAGCACCTCAATCTGATGCGTGACGTCGAGGAAGGTGGTCGGTTCGTCCAGCAGCAGGACGTCCGTGTTCTGGGCGAGTGCCATGGCGATCCACACGCGCTGGCGTTGGCCGCCCGAGAGCTCATCGACGGGCCGATCAGCGAGTTCGACGACCCCGGTGGTGACCAGCGCCTCGGTGACCGCGCGATCATCCTCCGCCGTCCAGGAACGGAACATCTTCTGGTGCGGGTGGCGCCCGCGCCCCACGAGATCGGCAACAGCGATGCCCTCCGGTGCGATCGGCTGCTGGGGAAGAAGGCCGAGTGTGCGGGCAAGCACCTTCGTGGGGATCTGGTCGATCCTCTTGCCGTCGAGCAACACGCTGCCGTTCTGGGGCGCCAGCAGCCGCGACAGCGTCTTGAGCAGAGTCGACTTGCCGCAGGCGTTCGCGCCCACGATGACACTGACCTTGCCCGCCGGAACCTCCAGATCGATTCCATGGACAACGGCCCTGTCACCGTAGCCCGAGACGAGCGAGTCCGCTCGAAGAATATGCTGTGCGGTCATGAGGAGCCTCCGCGGCGACTGTTTCGGACGAGAAGAAGGAGCAGGTAGGGGGCACCGAGAATGCCGGTGATGACGCCCACGGGGAACTTGGTGTCGAACGCGAACTGACCAAGCAGATCGGCGGCGAGCACCAGGCAGGCGCCCGTCAACGCTGCCGGAATGACGAGCGAAACCCCGGGCCCCACGAAGCGGGCCGCAATGGGCCCCGCGAGGAAGGCCACGAACGCAATCGGACCGGTGGTCGCCGTCGCGAAACAGGCCAGGGCAACGGCTGCGAGGACGAGCAGGATGCGTGATCTGTCAACTCGAACTCCGAGAGCGGTTGCCGAGGCATCCCCCAGTTCGAGCGCGTTCAGGTCGCGCGAGAGCGAAACGACCACGGGGAGCAGGACCAGAATGGAGATCGCGAGCGGCGGGACCGCCTCCATGCGCGATCCGTTGAGACTGCCGGTGAGCCAACGCATGGCGACGGCGACGTCCCATTCGGCCGCACGTTGCACCAGGAATGCCACCACGGAATCGAGCATTGCACCGATTCCGATACCGATGAGGATCAGCCGGCCACCGGTCGACTCCCCACTGCGCGCCATGAGATAGATGGCGGCCGCGGTGGCCACACCCGCCACGAGCGCGAAGAACATCGTCGCACTGGTGGACCAGTGCAATCCCACGAGGCCCAGCATCGCTGCGGCGCTCGCTCCGGAGGTGATGCCGATGACGTCGGGGCTCGCAAGAGGGTTGCGCAGCATCGTCTGGAAGGTGGTTCCCGCGATGCCGAACGCCATGCCCGCCAGGGCGCCGGTGATGGCGCGCGGAATGCGGAGCGTGCCCACGGCGAAGGAGGCGCCCGGGACGTCCTCTCCGCCAATCACCGCGAGCACGTCGGAGACGGGGTAGATCGTGTTACCGAGCATGAGCATGGCGAAGATCAGCGCGACGAGGAACGCAAGAAGGGCGACGACGGCGAACGTGGCCCGGCGGCTCCGCTTCAGCCGTCCTGCTCGTACACGAGCCACGTGATCGTCGAAAGTCGGGGACGTCGGCGAGCTCGCGGGGGAAAACGTTGCAACAGCCATCACAGGGCCCTCATTCTCGTTCGGCGTGCAATGATCACGAGAACCGGCGCACCCACGAATGCGGTGACGATGCCTGCCTCGACCTCGCCGGGATACCCGATGACCCGCCCGATGGTGTCGGCCAGCGTCAACAGGACTGCGCCGCCCAGTGCGGACAATGGAAGAAGCCACCGCTGATCAGGGCCGGCCGCGAGGCGCACCACGTGCGGCACCATGAGGCCCACGAACCCGATGGGGCCGGCCGCCGCGGTCACGGCCGCGCACAGGGAGACTCCGGCGAGTGCGGCAATGGCGCGGGTGCGCCCAACCTTGACGCCCAGGCCCACGGCGACGTCGTCGCCCAGGGCCAGTGCGTTGAGTGAGGAGGCGCTGGCCAGGGCAACCGCGGCGGCGACAGCGATGAGGGGCGCGATGGTGGCCATGGTGGACCAGTTGGCGCCGGCCACACCTCCCACCTGCCAGAAACGAAACTCGTTCATCGCGTTGGCGCGGGGCAGCAGAATGGCGCTGACGACCGAGGAGAGTGCGGCGGCCGTGGCGGCGCCGGCCAACGCCAGTTTGATGGGTGTGGCGCCGCCGGCGCCTATCGATCCCACCACATACACGAACAGCGCCGCCACCATGGCTCCCAGCAGCGCCAGCCCCAAGTACTGGAAGGCCGAGGAGATTCCAAAGAATGCGATGCCACACACGACGAAGAGCGAGGCCCCCGTGTTGACCCCGAGGATGCCGGGATCGGCGATGGGATTGCGTGTGATGGCCTGCATGAGGGCGCCCGAGAGGGCCAGCGCCGCGCCTGCCATGAGAGCGAGGACGGTGCGGGGAATACGCTTTTGCACGGCGAGTGGACCCAGTTCCGCCGGGGTCTGCCCGCGCAACCACGATGCCAGCCCGTCAATGATCTCCGGCACGCTGACGGGCCGCGATCCGAAGGAGAGGGAGAGTGTCACCGCGACGGCAACAGCGGCGATGGCGATGGCGATGAGCGCCAGATGCCGCCGCGCGCCCACCGTGGAGGCAGGCGCGCGGCGTTGCGCTACGGCTGATGCAGTCACTGAACCTTGCCGGCGGCGTCGTTGAGTTGAGCCACGTAGTCCTCGAGGATCCACGGGATGGACAGTGCCGTCGGGGTGGCCGCGGCGCTGAACGCATCACCTTCACCAACGGCCACGACCGCGCCGTTCTTGACGTCCGGTATGGTGTTCCACATCGGGTCGGCCTGGAGCGCGGTCACGAGTTCGTCGCCACCGTAGGAGACGATGACGTCCACGTCCGCGAGCTGGTCCGCGTTCTCCGAGGTGATGTCGAGGTAGAAGGAGCCCTCCTTGGCGGCGTCGACAGCCACCTGGGGCATCTCGAAGCCGAGGTCCTCAAGGAACCCGGTGCGAGGATCTCCACCGGTGTAGAGCGAGATCTTGGAGAGATCGGCGGAGTTGATGTAGAAGAACGCGGCGCTCTTGCCCTCGATCGCGGAGGCGCCGGCGGTTGCCTCATCGATCTGCTTGTCGATGTCCGCGACCAGCTGTTCGCCTTCGGACGCAAGCCCGAGACCCTTCGCATTGATCAGAATCTGGTCGCGCCACGGCGTGTACCAAGGGATTTCGGGGTAGGCCACGACGGGGGCGATCTCACTCAGAGTGTCGTAATCCTCCTGAGAGAGTCCGGACTGCGCCGCGAGAATCACGTCAGGGTTGGTGTCCGAGATGGCCTCGAAATCGACGCCATCGGAGCTGGAGAAGATGACGGGGTCATCGGCGCCAAGTTCGGTCAGGGCCTCGGTGGTCCAGGGGTAGAGTCCGAGATCGGCATCGTTGTTCCAGTTCCAGACCTGTGTGTCGGTGCCGACAGGAGCCACGCCGAGCGCGATGGCGACATCCTGGTTGCCCCAGGCGACCGTCGCAACACGCTCGGGCTTCTCCTCGATGGTGGTGGTGCCGAGCGCGTGCTCGATCTCAATGGGGAATTCGCCGGAGGCAGCCGCCTCGCTCTTCGAGGACGCCGCGGCATCATCGGCGGACTTGTCCGTGTCGGAAGAGCAGGCCGCGAGGCCAAGCGCTACAGCGCCGGCCACCGTGGCCGCAAGTACTGGACGAATGCGCATATCGGGTATCTCCGCTTCGTTGGAGGTACAGGCGGGAGGCACCACGCCCGGCCTCATCCCGGTCAGGTAAGGCGTACCTAACTCTAGGACCGGGGTCCCGCCCACGCAACGCTCAACCTCGTTTTCTCGCTGTGACCCTCGCCAAATTCACGCCCGGACATGTCCGAGTTCACTCACGCGCCCCTGACCTTTCGTTCGGGGGTCGCGTAGATTAAGGAATTGGAGAAGCGGGCACCACGGGTTGGTTGCCAGTGGCCTGCTTGCGTGCGGCATCGCACAGCAACGAACGAAAAGAGATTCACTTGGACGCGCTACACAACCTCCTCAACGCGGAAGCTCTCCTCGAGTCCTTCGGACCCTGGGCATTGGCCGGAATCGCCGTCGTCATCTTCATCGAGTCCGGCGTACTGTTTCCCTTCCTCCCGGGTGACTCGCTGCTGGTGACGGCCGCGATTCTCTCGTCAAGCCTCGGCCTCACGCACTGGGAGATCTGGGGGGTTGCGGCGGTCGCGGCGATTGCCGGCGATCAGGTTGGTTATCACTTGGGCCACTCGTTCGGCCCACGGTTCTTCAAGCCGGACGCGCGCGTCCTTCGCACCGACCGGCTTGAGGAGGCCACCGCCTTCTTCGTGAAGTACGGAGCACTTGCTCTGGTTCTGGGACGATTCGTACCCATCGTGCGCACCTATGTTCCCGTCGCCGCAGGCACCGCCAAGATGCCCTTCCGGCACTTCCTCGTCTGGAACACGCTTGGTGCCCTCACGTGGGTCTCGTCCATGGTGCTGGTTGGCGCACTCCTCGGAGGCATCCCGGGCATCGCCAAGAACATCGAGCTGCTCGCCCTCGTGATTGTGGCGATCTCCGTTCTGCCCGTGGTGATTTCCGTGCTGCGCAAGCGTTCGGAAGCAAAGGCTCAGGCACGGACTGAAGCAGAGGACGTACCGGTCTCCGCCATCTGAAGGCACTCGGGCACCGAACGCCGGCGCTCTCCCACCACCATCATTCGGCCCCGGCCAGCAGACTCGCATTGATGAGTCCGGCATCTCCGGCAACTCGCAGTGCTTCCGCGCGGCCACTGACCCCGAGCTTGCGATACACGCTCTTGAGGTGCGATTTCACGGTTTGAGGGCTGAGGAAGAGCGCCTGTGCCGCAGCGGCAACGCTTCCGTGCACCGCCACGGCGGTGATCGTGCGTTGTTCGGCGGGCGAGAGCTGAGCCATGGCCACACCTGGTGCCACCGCCCCGAATTCGGGTCTCAACCGCCGATCGTATGTTCTCAGCCGCTCGATGGAATCCCTGCTGAGTGCGCGCAGCGGCAATCCGAGTTGGTATTCCTCCAACAAATCCGCCGCGTGGCGGGCTGCCTCTTGCGCAGCCCGGGCGTCACCGTCAAGCCGGGCGGCCTCCGCCTTGAGAAGCAACAGCTCCGCTCTTTCGCGCGGATACTCGGCGATGTCGGGCTTTTGCAGCAACCTGCCAATGATTGCCCGGGCGCTCGCATGATCGTTCCACGAGAGGGCCCAGTAGACCGAGGCGGAGCTTTCGTGGAGCCGTCCGCGAACTCGTGGAACAGCTCGTCCCACGTGCCATGCGAGTCGGGCCCTCATCTTCGCGAACTTCTGTTGGGCCGTGGCCAATGCGGCATGCGGCACGCGCCGCGCCAGTTGACCGTCCAGATGGGTCAGCGCTTCCTCGGGACCGGATCGAATGTCACGGATCAGGGTCTCCACCACCAGAATGTGTGGCCAATGGCTGTTGTTCTCCCCGGCAGCGCTCAAGGCGGCGGCGTTCTCCTCCGCAACCTTGAGATCGCCACGGTCCAGCGCCTCGATTGCGATCGCGATGCGATACGCGGACTCCGTTTGGACATCGGGCCATCGGGATCCGGGATTGATGCGCTCACAGCGTTCGATGAGCTCGTGGGCCCAGGGGATGTCGCCTCGCAGGGCCGCACCGAAAGCGGCCAGCGCGGCCGCGTGGGACCGACTGCGCTCGTCGAAGCGCTCGGGCGTGGCCTCGATCCAACGAAGGGCGTGCTCGGCCTCGTCGAAGCGATTGGTGTGCAAGAGGGTGATGGGCCGTTGCGTGGCCACCAGTGCAAGTGCCCCCTTGTGGCGCCGGGCATCCTCCTCACTCATTTCTTCGACGGCGGCTTGAGCACGATCGGCAAGCGAGACGGCCAGTTCCTCGTTGCCACTGCATCGGGCCGCGATCATGCGCAACACAATGGCGACGGCCTCGGAGGGGCCACCCCTCGTGGACTCGGTGGTGAGAGTGCGATTCGCGAGCATTTCGAGGTCCTGGAGAACCTTGTCCGGGCGTCCGCCCGGGACCGCGTACTCGTCGAAGAGGGCGAAGGCCGCCAGTACCGGGAAACGTTGACGCACGTTTTCGGGTATGTCCTTCAGCCAAGGGGAAAGGCGTGATCTGGGGCCTGTCATGATCGCGTAGGAGTCCAGCAACAACACTTCGGAGAGTATCTCCCAGGCGTGCGCGCGCAGCGCCGAACGTACGGCCTCGAAGAGGTGCGTGTCGATGAGGGTCACCGCGCCGCCGCGGTAGCAGGCCCGCAGCCGTTCCTCACCGAGTTCGTCCCGTGCCCTCCTGGCCAGCTCCTCGCGAACGAGGTCGTGGTGGCGGTACCAGCGTTCGCCGTGCTCGTCATCCCAATAGACGATGTTGACGCCGGGCAAGTTGTCGAGCTGCTCGCGAGACCATTCGACATTCTCCCCCAGCATCGCCGCGAGTACCCGCGGCGATGTCTCGGGCAGGAGCCCCGAGACCAGCAGGGCCCGACGTTTCTCGGATCCGCAATCCTCGAGCATGCGGTTGACGTAGCCCCGGATGTAGCTGCCGCGAGCGGTCACCGGCCTTCCCTCGTCTGCGATGTTGTGTTCAACGATTGCGGCATGAGCGGCAATCGGCCAACCGACACTCTCCCGCATCACGTTCTCCGCAACATGGCGCAATTCGCTTCCTTCAAGCTGTGGGATGCGAGTCCCGAGCAGGCGCTCCACCTCCGGGGAAGTGAAAGCCAGATCGCTCTCGAGCAGTTCGATGACGGGCACCCGCATGCGCGCAGCGATACTCGTGAGCTGCGGGATCACACTTCTGGTGGTGGCAATCACCCGGAGTCCGGCGATGGATTCCAACGCATGCAGCAGGCTCTCGACAACGTCCTCGACGTCGCCTCCCAGCACGTGGTGCAGATCGTCAATGACAACGGTGAGGGGCTGCGGGCACTGCGCCAACGCCTCCACCGGGATCTCGATGTCCGGACCGGGCAGTCCCTCCCGCACCAGGGTGTGAATCACGCCTTGCTCCGGAGCAGTTCCGGCTTCCACGAGTGACTCGAGCAGACGCTGCCAGAAGATGCGGTACTCGCCGTCGTCGGCCGTGAGCCTTGTCCACACGACGTGCTCGCCTCGTTCGGCCAACTCCGTGGCCAGCTGGGCCGCTGCCACCGTCTTGCCTGCGCCCGGGCCACCGCTCAGGAGGGCAAGGGCCACCTCACTCCGCAGTGCTCGCTCGAGCAGGCGCGGTCGGGCCAGCATGGAATGGCGGCTTGTCGGTACGAAGTGTGTTCTGTTCATGGGCCCCAGCGAGAATGTTCACAGACGGATCCGCCAATTCGGCGGGAGAACGATGAATCCAAGTGCACCCGCCAGCGCGCCCGGCACGCGAAACCCGGCGATTCGCGTAGTTTCGGCGTCCGTACATGTACCGTTCTGATCAGGTGTTTGACCTCTCCATCCTAGAGGATTGATCCCCGGGGATGGCGCGTGGGCTTTCTCTCCACACGTAGTGATGCAGCGTCTGTTCGGCCGAGTGACACGTACCCAGAAGCACTCGGGCGGGTGATCCGCTGAGCCCCACGAGCCCAAGCGGCAGGGCAACGATGCGGCCCTGCCGCGGGATCTGCCCCACATCGCAGCGGGTGTCCTCGAGCAGAAACTTCCCACAACCCGCCAAGTGCCGATGAAAGTACAGCGGATCCGGGTGCGAGACAGCGATCTCCCCGAGAAGCACCACCAACCGCGGCACGCACCTCCCAAGGGCCTCGACCGCCGCGGACGCGATGGCAACCGGGGCTCGGGCATCGAGGACCAGGGCTGCAACACCCGCCCAGTCCTGCTCGCCACATCGTTCGGCCTCGTCGACTCGCAGAAGGCGGTACGCGCCCACGCAGTCATCCGGGCGCAGCGACTCGATGGTGGCTCCCTCGGGGTCGAAGTGGCGTGGGGCATCGATGTGCGTGCCCGTCTGCGTTCCCAGCTCCAGACGCCACACCTCGTAACCCCGGGCTTCATGATCGCTCCACCTCACCGCATGGAACTCGGGGTCGCTGTACGTTCCATCCCGATAGATCTCGGTTGATTCGGTCAATGGCCTGGTCAGATCGATCCACTCGGTCATCGCCAGTCTCGCTCTCTCGCGCTCGGCTCCGGCCCTCCGTTGGGCACGGCCATCGCACACCGAATCCGCACCGCGCCGGCGGGTCCCCTCCCAAAGGATTCTCGCGCACCGACTGGTCCTTTGAGCGACGACACACGTGAGCAGAAGCTGGCGCGGGATTCTTCGACGTCGTCAAACGCGGCACGGGCGCGCGAGTGGGCGGTGGGGACATGTGGGAGACTTGAGCAGTAACAATCGTTGGCGAAAGGTTGGGAGATCCGTGGCTGGCTCACTGGCTATGATCGATGTGGACGGGACACTCATGCACCGGGGTGAATGGAACGCTGGTGCCCACGAGCTGGTCACACACCTCGCGGGCAACGGATTCCGGATCGCGTTGTGTTCGGGCCGCCCGACCGGCGGTCTCATCACCCTCGCTCGGCAGATGCCGTCAGTCTCGATGATCGCCAGCAGCAGCGGCACCACCGCACTTGCCCGGCCTTCGGACGACGACGCGCCCTGGCAGTTGCTGGGCCACCGCACCCTCGATCCCGACGTGGTCGAGGAGGCCGTGGCGCTGGCAGATTCAGCAGGAATCGAGACGTGGGCGTACAACGATCACCAGTGGTTGGTGCGGCAGATCACCGCGCGGGTTCACGAGGAGGAGACCTTCATCGGGGACACTCCCCACGTCGATCCCCTTCTCGGGAGGCGGGACATCGGCAAGGTCTTGTTTCTCACCGATGGAATCGACAACTCCAGCATTCTGGACCAAGTCGATGAGTGGGACGGCGTGAACCTCGTCATGTCCGGCCAAGCCTACGCCGATCTGATTCCCGCCGTCGCCGCCCACACCAAGGGCGGCGACTTGTTGATCGAGCATCTTGGAATCGGATGGGACGATGTGTTGGCGATCGGCGACGGCCAGAACGATCTCGGCATGCTCACCAGAGCCGGGCAGGCCATCGGCGTGGCTCCATTTGATCCGCAACTGCTTGCCGCTCCGGCCGGGAGGAAGCGGCGCGGTCACGCGGAGGACACCGCCGGGGCGCTGGACCTCGTCCGCTCCTGGGTCTGAATCCGGCACTGCCACCGCGGCCGACACCCTTGCGAAATCCCACTATCCGTCCACCGCGCCCGCCTCTCCTTGCATGGGACGTTCACCTGCTCTGTGGCGTGAATCGCCGCCCGGATCGCACCCTCGATGTGCCCTCCGTAGGCGGTGTCGATCTCCGTGGATGCCCAGTGAATCCGCCCGTTGCCGGTAGCGACGCGAAGGTTCGGATTGCCGAAGCCTCCTTGGACATTGCGCCCCACTACCTCCTCCGGATTCGTATACCGTTCATTGGCCCAGTTGAGGACATGGATGGCTCGGGGCTCTGCAGCCCGCCGCCCGAACAGGCGGCCGAGCTGCTCTCGGAACAGCCCAGCCATCGCAAGATCGTCGAGGTTCCACAGCTGCGCGGCGGGCGCGAATCCGAAGATCGCCCCACTCCCGTTGGCCTCGAAACCACTGTGGTCGTGGAACTCCCGGAACGGTCCCCGGTAGCTGACCGCAGCACCTGCGAGGCCATCTGCACGCCAGAACGGCTCGTCGTAGACCGCAACGGCTTTCACCACATCGCCCATCCAGACCGGCGTTGTACCAGCGGCCTGCTGCACCTGCACCGGGAGATCCGGTGTGAAGTCGATGGTTGTCACGGCCAGTGCCGGTGGCAGCGCCACAATGACGTGCTCGGCCGACCCAGAACTGTGTGCCGCGTGGACCACAACTCCATCAGGTCGGTACTCAATGGCCCGCACCGGATCGGAGAGCGAGAGGACACCGTCGGGAAGACTTGCGGCCAGAGCCTCCGGAAGTGACTGTGCACCCGCCGTGAATCGGAGCGCCGGCGTGCCAAGAGGGTTTCCTCCCAGACGGTGGGGTGGGCGTTCCTGCGGCTCGAACATTGCCTCACCACCGTTCTCCTGTGCGAAGCCATCCAGGGAAAGCTGGCGCATCAGTGACGCGATGAGTGGCTCATTGTTCCAGTACCACGTGGCTCCCAGATCAAGGTGGAGTCCGGCGACCTCGACTGTGAGAGCACGTCCACCCACTCGGTCACGGGCCTCGAAGCACTTGACCGCACAGCCATCCTGTGCCAACGTGTGGGCGCAAGACAGTCCCGCAATGCCGCCGCCAACGACGACGACGTCATGATGCTCGGTTGTGTGATTCACGAACGACTCCCCGGGTCAAGAACGATGCGGAAACGTGCCTCACCCGCGCGAATGCGGGCCAGCGCCTCATTCGCTGCTTCCATCGGCATCTTCTCAGTGACGGGGCGAACATCGTTGAGCAGAGCAAAACGCATTGCTTCCTCGGTGTCGCCAGCGCTGCCGGTGAGGTGACCGCTGACGACGTGGCCCTTCATGACAAGTTGGGCAACCGGAATCGCCAGCTCTCCCCCGTCAGCTCCGATCAACGTGAGCCTTCCGTTGATGGAAAGCCCCGGAAGCAGTCCGGCAACCGCATCCGTCGACGACGCCGTCGCCAGGATCAGGTCCGCGCCGCCCAGTTCGGCCAGCGCTTCGCCGGGGTCAGAGCTCACCGAATCGATGTAGTGGTGCGCTCCGAGCTGCCGGGCGAACTCCTCCCGATGCGGACCACGTGCGATCGCCACCACCCGGTATCCCATTCTCGCAGCGAACTGGACAGCCAAATGACCGAGGCCGCCGATCCCGAAGACCGCCACGATGCCGCCCGCGGTCACACCCCCGCGCCGGATCGCATTGAAGGCAGTCACGCCCGCACACCCCATGGGTGCGGCGGCGAAGAAGTCCATTCCTTCAGGTATTCGTGCAAGCGCGTCCGCCGGAACCATGACCGCCCCGGCCCAGCCCCCGGGATATGACTGACCCGGGATCATGCGGGAGGCACGGTGGACCACGTCACCCCTGCGGCAAAAGGCGCAGGTGCCACAGCTGCCACCGAACCAACCGACGGCGGCTCTGTCTCCCAGTCGCCATCCGGACGTTTCCTCACCGAGCGCGGCAATGGTGCCCGCGATCTCGTGTCCGGGTGTCACGGGGAACGTCACGTCTCTGCCTCTCGCCGCTGCGGTGCCGATATCGGCGTGGCAGACGCCACTCGCTCGCACCTCCATCCGGACCCAGCCGGCAGGTGGCTCGGCAACCACCATCCGTTCGGCCGCGAGTGCTTGGCCCGGCGCGTTGACCCTCATCACAAGACTCTCGGAAGCTTCCTCTCCGGCCATGCGGTGAGCTCCTTCCCCGTTCACGCGACTCGGAGGGATTGACCGCTTGCCCGCGGGAACACCGTCAATGCTATGACCGGGCCAAGCAGACCGGTAGACGAGACTCTCGAATAGTGCGATAACATACCGTTATGTCCAGCCGATTCAGTCTCGAAAGCGTCAGGTACGTGCGCACCGTTGCGCAGACGGCGTCGTTCAGCGCCGCTGCACGTGCGTACGGAGTGACCCAACCGGCACTCTCCAACGGCGTCGCGAAACTGGAGGAGCAGCTGGGTGCCAAATTGTTCAACCGAACGAGCCGTGGAGTGACTCCAACAAACTTCGGCACGCAGCTCCTCCCACTGATCGAACGGGCACTGGACCAACTTGACGCCATCTCCGCGGAAGCCAGAAGACTGATCGGCGCCGAAACCAGCAGCGTTCACGTGGGAATCTCACCGCTCATCAATCCCCAGCTCATCGCTCGCGCCTACTCCGCGGTGTGCCGGTTGCCCGAACCTCGCGACCTCGTGCTGCGCGAAGCCAACATGAAGCAGCTGCAGGAGGGGCTGTCCGGAGGCGAGCTCGACATGATCCTCATCCCAGCCGTTCAGCCCCTCGCATCCTTTCACCACCGCATCATCGACTCCGAGCCGGTTGTCGTGGTGGATTCCGCAACGACGGCATCTTCACCGGTCGAATTGGACGAGACCGCCGCCAATCCTCTCATTCTGGTCCCGAATTCGTGCGGCCTCACCACGTTCACCAGGAACCTCTTCGCTTCCCACGATTTGACGATGAACACCTATTCCGGCGAAGCATTGAGTTACCAGGTACTGGAGCAATGGGCCAGTCTGGGTCTCGGAACCGCGATACTCCCACTCTCCAAGCTCAGTTCGCCCGAGGCTCCTCACCGGACCCTCCTCGAGGCGGGAGAACCGGTGGAGATTTCCTACGAAGCCGTGTGGCATCAGAATTCCCGCCTCACGAGTGACATTGAGGTGCTGGTCGCAATGCTCGCCCAGAACGACTGAAACTGCCGGCGCGGTTCATCGCCAACCCGCTGACCATAATTTTTTCTTATCGCACCATCAGCCAAGATCCTCTTCCGAAGATCCCTTTCTCTCCATAACGTTGAGTGGTGGCTCGGCACCGTCGGCTCTCGTGAGGAGCTACCCGAGCGCACCCGTCCCACGACGATTGAGGAGACCCACCATGGCCGCTTACCTGGAAATCACACTGAAGATCGACGACTCGGATCGTGCTGCCGCAGCAGGCGTCTATCAGCAGTTCAGACTGCCATTCCTGGACACCATTGCGGGCGCAACCAGCAAGGAACTACTCGTACGGGAGGAGGACGTGCAGGTCCTCCACGGATTCAGCACAATCGACGATGCCAACGCTTATCTGACCAGCAAACTATTCACCAACGACGTCGTCACCGGGCTCGCTCCACTACTCAAGGCGGACCCCGAGATCCGTATCTATCAGGTGGCGTGAGTCGATCCGGACTGAGATCAAACTCGAGGAGCAGCCTCCCCGCGAGCCAGGGAATCACCCCCGTGGCCGTTGGGGAAGAATTGAGGGGCCCAGCCCGGACGGGTCCCTCAATTCGCCGTCTACGCGCACCGAGGATCGCCAACACATTGTTCACCACCAGAAGGACATCGAATGATTGGCTCAAGAACCAGCAGGACTCACAACAGCCACGCCAGCGAATCCATCGCTTCCATCCAACGGCGCACGATGATCGTCCTCGTCATCACCCAGATCATCGGGACCATCGGCGTCGGAGTTGCACCATCGATCGGCGTGCTGCTTGCCGGCGAGGTGACACAGAATGAGGCGTGGGCCGGGCTGGCTCGAACCGCCAGCACACTCGGAGCTGCACTGCTCGGGCTGCCCCTGGGACACCTCGCCGCACGCCACGGACGAAGAGTGGCGCTGGCGGTGGGATGGCTGCTTGCGGCATCGGGCAGTGCGATATTGGTGGTGTCCGCCCAGTGGAGCCTCGTTCTACCGCTCTTCGCCGGGCTCCTGCTCATCGGATCCGGATCAGCCATCGCATTGCAGTCCAGATTTGCCGCGACCGACATGGCCGAACCGACGAAGCGTGCCCATTCGTTGGCGCTCATCGTTTGGGTCGGAACGATCGGTTCGGTTCTCGGACCCAACCTCGGGACTCCGGGCCGAATCATCAGCGCCGGCACCGGTCTGACGGTCTATGCCAGCGCCTTCCTCATTGCGGCGGCATGTCTCGCTCTGGCTGGAATCATCGTGTTCCTTCTGCTGCGCCCCGATCCCCTCATGGTTCAATCCTCTCGATTGCAAGACAGTCGAACCGAGATCCCCACGAAGAAGCCGAGACGCATCCTCACGATGATTTCGAGTGTTCGGGGCAATGCGCAGGCCCGTCTCGCCGTCTTGGCAATTCTCACCGCCCAAGTCGTCATGCTTGCGATTATGACGATGACCCCCGTGCACATCGTCCACCACGGCGGTTCCGTAGATCTCGTCGGGATCACGATCAGCCTCCACATCCTGGGCATGTACACGATGGCTCCGATTGCCGGCTGGATTTCGGATCGGTTGGGGCACCGGGTGTCCATCTGGATGGGTGTGGCGCTGTTCGCCTTCTCGGTACTCTGCCTCTGCTCCCTCGGATTGCTGCTGCCTCTCGTGATGGCACTGTTGCGGCGGACGCGCGGTACCGAGGCAACCGCCTGAAGGCATCCGACCAAGCGACTGTTGCGCGGGTGTCAGATCAAGCTCGGATGTGCCGTCGTCGTTCACCTATCGAGCCGACTCTCGCGAATCCTGAACCAATCACGACAAGCACGATCATCATGCACGGCACACCATCAGCCCGTGCACGGTCGAATCGCTTCTGTTTCGAGCAAGCCCATTTTCGCGCCTCGGGAGCGTCAATGCGGCTTCCGTGGATTGGCGAGATCCAGATTGCCGACGCCCCGGGGGCTGCGAATATGCAAATGTGGCGAGAGCGCTCCGTGACATGGGCTACACGGGCGTCGTCGCGATGGAGGATTGGGCAAAGGCCGATTCCGACGCCGCACTCGATGCCTTCATCGCGGCGTTCAGCCATTCTCACCAGAGTGGTGTGAGTTCTTCCCTGGAACTCACACCTCTCCTCGTCCATGGCGGATGAGTAGCCGAGAGCGCCCCACACGAGACCCGATCTGGTGGGAGCCCGTGCGGGGCATGCCGTTTGGCTCAGTTCGTCATTCGGCAAGCTGAGGCGGGCGGCCGACGCACATCGGCTACCGCAGTCAGAACTCGGGCCAGTTCCGCTCCAAGCCGGTGAGGATGAACTCGACCTTCATGTCCATCACCTTCCGGCCCGTCCAGGAATCCTCCGGTTGGAACAACGCGTCAGATCCGGCAACGGCGTCGCGCACCAGATCAAGTCCGGACTTGCCGTCGTCGTTCACCGATCGCATGGATTCCACGCCGAGATGGCAGGCGAACACCGTGTCCCCGAGGAAGTCCAGCGCGAACATCGCCTGTTTCAGTGTCCTGCCCTGCTCCGTGAGGTTGTCCGCGTAGGCGGAAACCACACTCGCGATGCGGGTGGGCGCCGCAGGATAGGCGAAGATCAGGCGGCTCAGGCCCGGGTAGTCCTCGCACAGCCGCCAGCACTCGTTCGCCCACTGCCGCAGCGTCTCGCGCCAGGGCTGGCCGGGGCCGGGAAGCGCGATGGTGCTGCCGGCACTGCTCAGGCATGCGGTCACCAGATCGTCGCGCGACGGGAAGAGCCGGTAGATCGCGGCAGTCACCACCCCGAGCCGCTTGGCCACCGCCGCTAGGGTGAAGTGATCGATCCCCTCGGCGACGGCTGCAGCCACGGCCTCCTCGGCGGTGAATGCCGGCCTGCGGCCCAGCTTCGGCCCGCCCGCGAGCGCCCGCCCGGTGGAGGTGGAGCCCGGTTGTGAGACTCCATCCTCCCGGCCGGTGGTCGCACTACCAAGAAGGGGCACACCTTGCCTGCAAGGCTCGGTATGCCCTTCTTGAACTCCCAACGAATCACTCACCACGTCAGGGTATCGGATCAGGCTGGTGTGAGCTGCCATCCCTGCGCGCTGTGCAACCGTTCCCAGAACTTGGCGTATGTTCCGCCAGCCGTGAGAAGTTCGGCATGCGTGCCCTGGGCCTCCACCCTGCCGTCGTCCGTGAGCGAGACGATCTGATCGGCAGCCACGATGGTGTCCAGGCGATGTGCAATGATCAGGACCGTCGCGTGCTGACGCAACTTCTCGACCGCGGCAACGATGTTGGTCTCATTCTCCACATCAAGGGCCGAGGTGGCCTCGTCGAGCAGCACGATCGGCGATTGCTTGAGGAGCGCTCGAGCAATCGCGACTCGCTGGCGTTCGCCTCCCGAAAGCGCACGTCCACCTTCTCCGACCCGGGTCTCCCAGCCGTCGGGGAGCCGCTCGGCAATCTCGGTGACACCGGCCAGATCAGCAGCCTCCCGGATTTCCTCCCGGGTTGCGTTCTGGCGGCCGACGGCGACGTTTGCCTCCAGCGAGTCATCGAACAGGTAGACATCCTGGAACACCATGGACAGCTGACCCATCAGCTGCTCGGACGTCTGCCCGGTCACCGCCGTGCCACCGACTCGTACGATGCCCGAATCTGCGTCATGGAAGCGGCTGACCAAACGCGCGATCGTCGTCTTTCCCGACCCGGACGAGCCAACGAGGGCCACCATGTCCCCTGCGGGAACGGACAGGGACACGTTCTTCAGAACAGGTTCGGTGCTCGCTCCGTAGGAGAAGGTGACGTCGTCGAACTCGATGGTTCCCGGCGCCGGAAGCTCGCCAGGAGCGGACGGCTCCGGCAACGGCTCCGATGTCAGCACCTCATCGATGGCATCGAGTAGGGGGCGCCGGGACTCGGCCGCCATCGCGGACTCCGTGATGGCGGACAGCGTCGATGTGAAGCGAAGGGCGAGTCCGATGAACGCCAGCGCGGGAATCGGCTGCAGCGAGCCAGAGACCGCCAGTGTCCCGGTCACGCTGATGAGCGCGACGATCACACCCTGTGTCACCGCGCCACTGAGCAGCATTCCAATCGTCTCGGTCCACTGCGCACGGACCTTGGCTGCGCGCGTCCTCTCCATGGCGTCGCCCAGCGGTTCGAAGTCGTCGCTGCGCCCGCACGAGCGCAGCGCGCCCTGGCACTGCGCATACTCGACGATGCGGTTTGCCAGATTCACCTCTTCGGGTTCGTGAATCGCTGCGCCGCGACGCATGAAATGCGTGGACGCCAGCGTGATGAGCACGAAGACGGGGGCCGACACCGTCAGGACCAAACCGAGAAGCGGATCCCAGAACCAGGCCGCAACCACAATCACGGCCGCTGAACTCAGTCGGGAAATGAGGGGGCCAATCATGTGGGCGAAGATCTCGCCGGCCATCATCAGTTCGGTCGACACCATGCGCGACAGCCGGCCGGACAGTGGGCGAGCAAACCACCCCAGTGGTTGCTTGGAGACCTGATCGCCGATCAGGCGGTGGATGCTGTACAGGAAATCGAGGGCGATCGCGTAGGTGCCCGACGTTTGCAGGATGTTGCTGACGAACGAGGCGAGTGCGAGTGCTGCGAAAACCCACAGCCAACCGGCCGAACCCACACCCCAGACCGCTTCGCCCGATGCCAGTGAGCTGATCGCGGGTAGCAGTGCGGCAAGGGCAAGTCCTTCCACCAGGCCGCACAGCGCCGCGACTCCGAGCGCCGGACGGAGTGATTCAGGCTTGGAGATCATTCGCCTCAAACGGGGCACGATGTCAATGAGTGGGAGATTCATGCGTTCGCTCCTCTGTCCGGGGTTGCCGTGGTGGCCTTCCACAGATGCGCGTATCCGGGTTCGTTCAACAGTTCGTCGTGGGTGCCGGTGGCAACCACCTTGCCGTTGTCCACGAGGACAATCTGGTCAACGCCCTTGATCACCTCAGGGCGGTGGGCGATGAGCAGGACCGTCTTGCCTGCCACCAGGTCGGACAGCGCCTGCTGGATCTGGTGCTGTGACTCCGGATCCGTCAGAGCGGTCGCCTCGTCCAGAATGAGGACGGGAGCATCCACGAGAATGGCCCGCGCGATTGCAATGCGCTGAGCCTGGCCACCGGACAGGCCGGTGTCCGCACCGTAGACGGTCTCGAATCCGTTCGGGAGAGCTTCGATCTCCTCCAGGACTCGGGCCGCGCGGGCCGCGTCACGAATCTGCTCCTCGGTGGCGCCCGGGCGCCCGAGTGATATGTTGTCGCGGATGCTGATGGACGGCAACTGTGGATCCTGCAGCACGAATCCCACATGGGTGTACAGATCCGCGATCTGATCCAGCGGGGTACCACCCAACCGGATCTGCCCGGAGTGCGGATCGTCAAAGCGGGCAAGCAAGGTCGCAATGGTGGACTTTCCGGATCCGGATGGCCCGATCAATGCGGTGATGGTTCCCTCCGCGAGCGTGAACGAGACGTCGTCGAGTGTGAAACCCGGAACGTCCTGCGAGCCGTAGGAATAGTTGACGTTGTCGAAGATGACTTCGTGGCCTTGGGCCACCACGCGCTGTGCATCGTCGTCGAGTACGGGCGTCTCCAGAAGGTCGATGAGGCGGCTGGCCGCCGCGCCAGCCAGCTGCGCCGACCACGCGGAGTTCATCATGACTTCCAGGCCGTAGGGAATGAGCAGCGCGATGAGCGACGTGGCGAGCACGTCTGCCGTGCTCACGTAGCCGGCGTGAACCAACCACGCGCCGCCACCAAGGTTGATGAGCAGAATGAGCGGTGCGGCGAGCAGTGAGGTACCCACCGAGCTCACCTTGATCAGAGGGCGAACCCACGCGTAGTAGAAGTCCTGGAACTCCTCGGCCGATTCCTGGTAGGCGCTGTGGGCCCGCCCGACGCGACCGAATGCCGTCACCACGGTGATGCCGGTGACGAACTCGACCATGCGGGCGGAGACCACGCCCAGCTTCTGATCCATCTGCACCGTCTTCTCCCCCATGCCTCGCATGCTCATGGTCATGGCCGCGACGTAGAACGGAAGGGTGGCGATGGCCAGCAGCCCGAGCCGCCAGTCGATCACGAAGGCGTACCCCATGAGGGCCAGCGGCATCACAGTGGCAACGGTTCCATCGACAGGTTGGTGCGCGATGAGGTGGTGAACCGTCCCGATGTCGTCCTGAAGTGCTTTGCGCACGCGGCCCGAGTTCGTGGACGTGAACCACACGAGCGGAACACGGGAGAAGCGGCGCACCATCCGTTCGCGGATCAGGTGACCGAGCCTGATGTCCGCCAAGTGCGTGACGAGCAGGGCAACAAAGTAGAACACCAAGCGAAGAGTAAAGGTGAGGATGAGGATCATGATCCACCGGTTCACGGCACCGGCATCAACCGCGGTACCGCTGCTGGCCGCCGCAAGCAGGACCCCGCCGATGTTCACCAGGGCGATGTAGGGAACCACCGCAAGGCCCGCGGAGAACACCGCGAGTATTCGGCCGATTGTGAGGCTCGGAGCCACCGGCCGCATGATCTCCTTCAGTGCCCGCGCATCCGCCTTCTGTTGTGCCTTCGGGTCAACAGGGTTCGCATCGCCCGGTTGGTTCGGTGGTGTGCCCGCCTTCGGCTCGACTGCCGTTGTGGTCATGACTCTCCTCGGTCCGCCTCACCTTCCCAAGACTCTTGGGTAAGGTTTACCTAACTCATTAATGAACACGATTCAGAATATGACGCCGGCGAGGTGACCACAAGAGGACTTCAGTCCGGTTTCATTGGGTGGGACAAACAACGCGCAGGCCACATCAAGGGGTGTTCGCTGCCCACGTGGGAGCACAGCGTTGAGCCGTGCCCATATAGGCGTAGCTCAACGCTGTGCTCCCACCAAGAAAATCCAGACGTCCGCCACGCAATCCGTTCTGCCCAAAACGGAACCAAGCCGAACCCCGCATCCCGGAATGGTCCGGGATGCGGGGTTCGGCTTGCAGGATTGGCTCAGGTCCGATCGACCGTGGTTGCTCGCCTCAGGCGAGGTCGTCTCCGTTGGAGTCGATGACCTTGCGATACCAGCCGAAGCTCTTCTTCTTGTATCGGTTGAGGTCTCGCTCCTCATCGTTGGTGCGGTTGACGTAGACGAAGCCGTACCGCTTGAGGAAACCGTCGTGAGTCGACAGAAGATCGATGGCGGACCACGGGTTGTACCCGAACACGTTGACACCACTCTTGATGGCGTCGCGCAGGGCCGCGATGTGGTCCCGGAGATAGTCGATGCGGTAGTCGTCCTCCACGGTGCCGTCAATGAGCTCATCCGTGGCACCCAAGCCGTTCTCGGTGACCAGCAACGGCAGGCGATATCGCGATTCGATCTCCTGCAAGGTGGTGCGGAACCCCAGGGGATCAATCACCCTGTCCCATTCCGACACCGGGAAGCTCGGGTTGAAGATGAACTCGCCGGGTCCGCGAATCGCACCGTCACTGTCCTGAGGAGTCCTCCCGGGCACGAACGTCACGGTTTCGGTGTTGTAGTAGTTGAACGCGATGAAGTCCGGCTTCCCGCTTCGCAGAATCTCCAGATCCTCCTCGGTGATCTCCAACTCATGGCCCGCAAAGCGAATCGCGTCAAGCGCGAGCGTGTTGTAGGTGCCGAACACTGCCGCATCCAGATAGAGCCAATTGCGCAGGGCGTTGCCGTATTGGGCGCACAGGACGTCCTCCGGGGAACCGTTGAGAGGCGTCACGTAGTGAATATTCGGCGCGGGCCCGATCTTGGCGTCCGGCAGAACCTCGTGGCACAGCGCCATCACCGCCGACTGCGCCACCAGCATGTGGTGGTTCGCCTGGTACACAGGATAGTCGGCAGAAAACCCACCCGTGACGTCATCCGGCACCAGAGTCATCATGTTCTGTTCGTTGATCGTCTGCCAATAGGTGACGCGATCACCGAAGTTCTCGAACAGGACACGTGCGTACTCGACGAAACGGTCCGCCGTCGCCCGATTTTCCCAACCGCCCTGATCCTGAAGCGCCTGCGGCAGATCGAAATGGAACATCGTCACGATGGGTTCGATGCCCTTGTCCACCAAGGCGTTGATGAGATTGTTGTAGAACTCGATACCCTCCGGGTTGATCGGGCCCGCGCCGGTTGGGAGGATTCTCGTCCACGCGATGGAGAATCGATAGCCCTTGAGGCCAAGCTCGGACAGCAGCTCCACATCCTCCACGTAGCGATTGTAGTGATCGGAGCAGACCGAGAAATCGGGAGTGCCGGCCGGCACCGTCTTCACATCCTGGACGCTCGGTCCCTTGCCGCCCTGCTTGACCGCACCTTCCACCTGATAGGCGCTCGTGGAAGCTCCCCACAGGAAGTCCTTGGGAAATGTCATGCGCTGATCTCCTTCTCTGAATCGGATTCCGCTTCAGCTCCTGCTTCTGCGGCTGCTTGGGCAAGCTCGTCACGGTACTGCATCGAGTCGAACTTCCTGACAAATGGGTAGTAAATGACAATCGACATCACGATCGCCACGAGTTGCATGAGTGCCGTGCGCCAACCGCCGATGATGAATCCTGAGATGATCGGCGGAGTGGTCCACGGTGCGACGACTCCGGTGTACAGCGGCGCCAGTCCTGCCGACATGCAGAAGTACTGGAACAGGCCGGTGATCACCGGAACGACGACGAAGGGAACGGCCAGTACCGGATTCATCACGATCGGTGTTCCGAAGATGACTGGCTCGTTGATGTTGAAGATGGCGGGTGCACCACCCAACCGCCCGAGCGCCTTCATCTGCGACGAACGCGCCCACACCATCATGTAGAGCACCAGTCCAACGGTGACGCCCGTTCCGGTCATCACCATGAAGTTGTCCCAGAACTGCACGGTCACGATGTGGCCACCGTTGGCCACGGTGAGCTCGAGCCCGGAATCCACGATCTTCTGGTTGTCCGCCATGTTCGCCTGGAACATCGGTTGGAGGATTCCGCCGATGATCGAGGATCCGTGGACTCCGAACAACCAAAGGAATGGGGCCAGGAATCCCATGAGGATGACCCCGCCGATCGAGTCCGTCATCCCTTGCAGCGGCGTCTGGAGAGCCGTATAGATGCCTTCCATCATTGTCGTGCCGAACCGATCGAACACACCGAAGATGACGGCGGCGCCGCCGAGCACAACAATTCCGGGAATGAGTGAGGTGAATGCAGTCGCGACGTTCGGGGGAACACCGGCTGGCATCTTGATCGTGATGTCCTTCTTGAGGAAGTAGCAGTAGACGGCGCCGGTGTAGAAGGCAATGAGGATGCCTCCGATCATTCCCTTGGAGCCGGTCCAATCGAGTGAAATGATGTTGCCGATGGTGACGCCGCTGTCCGGGTCGGTCAAGTCATGCGGCATGAGGAGCACCATGGTGCACATGCCCCAGACCGCCGCGGGGATCGGCTCGTACCCGGCATGCTTGACGTAGTTGTACGTGATGGCAAAGCACGCGACCATTCCGAGCATGTTGAATGTTGCCACATAGACGCTCAGGATGCTGTCGCGGATCCCCACGGCATCCAACCAGTTCACGAAGGCTTCGATGGGGAAGTTTCCGATGAGCAGGAAGATTGCTCCGACGATGGTGAGCGGCATGACCACCAACATGCCGTTCTTCAAGGCGGTGATGGGCCGTGTGTTGACAAACTTCAGGATTGGGGGAATGACCTTCTCATTGAGGATCTCTCCAACTCTCTGGGCCATTTGGCCCTCCTCTCGTATTCTGCAAAATTGAATCAGCCACATTGCCGCATGCCCTCACGCCGGGTGTTGCGCGAATCCGGCGAACGTTGCCGCGACTCGCCCGCATGCGGGGAGAATGCATTGCTACCACTATGTATGGGCTGGTCCGATGATCTCCACCAGCGTCTCTTCCTCGAGGGAGGAAGAAGGGCACATGTGATCTCCCGCCGGCGCTCACCTATTCTGGTTGTGGCAGATGTGACATGGTCACGCACGAATCCAATGAAGGGTCGTTAGGAAATGAATGAGGCCGACTACGCCGACGCATTCAAGATCATTGCTGCAGCCGGGAATGCGAAATCCTGTTCCATGATGGCAATCAAGGAGGCCAGGGCGGGCAATGCCGAGAAGGCGCGCGAACTGCTGGATCAGGCGGATCAGGATCTGCTCACGGCGCATCGCTCCCAGACCGATCTCCTGGTCATGGAGGCGAAGGGGAACCCGGTTCCCGTGAACATCATTCTGGTCCACGCCCAGGACCATCTGACCGGTGCAATCCTCACAAGGGATCTCGCCGGTGAGTTGATCGAGATTCAAGGACTCATCGCGGGGCGAGGGTGACGGCGCCGTTCCCAACCATCCGGGCGACTGCCGCCCGAACGCGTCCATCGATCGTTTTTCACTCAGACTCGGCAATTGAAGGAGTATTCAATGAAGGTTCTATTGGTTTGTCAGGCCGGAATGTCCACAAGTCTTCTCACCGTCAACATGCGCAAGTGCGGGGCGCCCGATGATGTCGTGGATGCAATTCCGGAGTCGGAACTCTCGGGCAAGATCGACAAGTACGACGTCGTTCTGCTCGGACCGCAGATCGGCTTCAAGCTCAAGGAGGTTCAGAAGATCGCCGAGGCACACGGCAAGAAGGCCGCCGTCATCGACATGCGCGCCTACGGAATGATGGACGGAAAGACCGCCATGGAGCAGGCTCGCACGTTGGTGGACTGAATACTGGCTCATGAGACCGAACCGAAAAGATGACCTCATCGGGATTCTGCTCACATCGTCTCAACCATTGTCGGGTTCCGAACTGGCTCTCAGGCTCCGCGTCTCCACTCGGAGCGTGCGCGCCTACGTGAGCCAGATCAACCGCGGCTCACAAGTGATCGTGGCAACGCGTGCGGGATATTCGCTGCACGCCTCGGCACGCAAGGACTTGGCTCGGCGGCTGGCCACCAAACAGTTCGGAACTCCGGACCAGCGCATCGTGCAGATCTGCCGACGACTGGCGCAGGCCGGCGAGCCCACGTCAGTCTACGATCTCGCGCTGGAACTCTGGGTCAGTGACTCGACGATTGAAGCGGATCTTGCCCGCGTGCGGGGCCTGCTCAAGCAGTTCGAGCTGCGTTTGGTGCGCCACCAGGACAAGGTCCAAATCGAGGGTCCCGAGCTCAACCGCAGGCGTCTGGTCCGCCACTTCATCTATGAATCAACCGATGGCCTCGTGCCCGCCACGTGGAATGCACTGGCCACCGAGTTCGCCACCATAGATGTCATGGCACTGCGCGACGGCGTTCAGGAGATCCTGAAGGAATCGCACCTGAGACTGAACGAGTTCGCCTTGAGTGACGTGGTGGTGCACCTCGCGGTCACGATAGACCGTGTCGCTCACGGCTATCAACTGCCGCAGTCACCCGAGTCGGACGGGAAGCGCAATGACGCGATCGTCCGGACAGTGGAGCGGATCTCCTCCACGGTCCACCGAACGTCCAATGTCGAACTCCCCGCCACGGAACGCGACGTCCTCTACAACGTCATCGCCGTGCGCGGCGTCGTCGAACCGAAGGACGGGGTCATCGCGTCCGTCGTCGACCCCCGGATACGCACTCTGGTGGCGCAGATACTGGAGGACTTCTCCCACAAGTACCATTTGACGGCGGCCTCACCTGCCGCGATCAACAATCTGGCACTGCACGTCCAAGGGGTTGTTGCGCGTGCCAGAATGAGGACGCCGCTACCCCGGCCGCTCGGGGCCAGCTTCCGGAGTTCGCATCCTCTTCTTCATGATCTGGCGGTCGATTTTGCCGCGGAGATCGAACGAATGACGGGCCTGACGGTCTCCCCCGACGAGTTCGACTATCTGGCCCTTCACATGGGCATGCAATACATGTCCGCCTTCGAGGATCGCGACATCGTGCCCATCACCTTGATCGCACCGCACTACTACGACTTGGCCTCACGGATACGCCAGGAGCTCGAAGTGGCGCTCGGCACGTACGGTGTGATCGAGGATGTCAGCCATTCATTGGACTTCGACTTCACCGCGCCATCCACGGATCTCGTAATCTCCACCGTTCAGCCCGCGGTCGCCTGTCCGGTGCCCGTAGTTGTGGTCAAGCCCGTGCCCACGCGCGAGGACATCGCCCGAGTTGCGGATGTCGTGCGCTTGGAACACGAGCGCGCAATCCGGCGAAGAATCAAGTTCACGCTGTCCACACTGCTGGACCCGAGCCTGTTCGAGTACCGGCAAGAATCCGTCAGCCAGCTCGAGGCGCTCGAATTGCTCACACACCGGCTGTCGGATGCGGGGTACACGGACGAATCCTTCCTCGATGGCGTTCTGGACCGCGAGCGCAGGTTCTCCACCGCATTCGGCGGAGACTTTGCCATCCCGCATTCGATGCGGATGGACGCGCACGGAACGGCGATCGCCGCCCTGTGCTGCGCCGAGGGAATCGAATGGGGCGCCTCCCGAGTACATCTTGTTCTACTGTTCTGCCTGAGCCCTGATGGAAGCATCAAGTTCCGCGACGTCTTCGACGAGGTCACGCGCCTCCTCTCGGACGGCGGCAACGTT
>RRZU011601357.1_pt1 | contig 28008 bp, 44 predicted proteins | sample 2165561 | NCBI WGS metagenome assembly RRZU01 (sample SAMN10456909, study PRJNA506462) | wastewater metagenome | isolation source: wastewater sludge | place: USA: Moscow, Idaho | reverse complement strand
TCTTTCATCACTATAACTTTTATAATTTACCGGAAGAAACCACTCGTCTAAAAAATCTCCATTGATTACTAGCTCCCTAACGTCAGCAGTTTTTTGTAGTTTTTGCAAAAAATCAACTAAGAATTTACGGTTTTTTAGCGTTTCAGTATATTTGTCATCAATCCCAAGATGAAGGTCACTGATAACAACTATTTTATTTCTATCACCATTCCCCTGCCACAAGGGTTGCTCACTAGCACTAGCATTTGTTACACAAACATCTACATTTAAAACCATCAACGAAGATACCATACTGAGAATTAATGCTAAAAAAACTATTTTTGTTCTCTTATTCATCCCTCCATGTTTATATCGCGACCGTTCGTGCTAACATCATTTAAACAACATGCCTTTAGAGCATTGCAGTAATATCAAAACCTCCTTTTATCTTAAAAGGACATTATAAAAAATAATTTTTAAAAATAATCAAACCATATTTTAAGATTATATCCCCTCTAACAAAAGTTGGGAGCACTACACTTTATATCGCGATAACAGAGAAAATAAAACCATAGTTAGCATCATATCGGAAAGAATACTGAACATTCCCTTTTATAGTTTTATTATTTGCTTGATAAATATTTTTATCTTTTGCAAAACCTAATTCTTCTAAAACTTTTAATTTCTCATCATTTGATAATTCAGGACTAAACATATCAATCAATACTCCCATTGCCCCTACTAATTTGGGATTATCATTTTTATTAGGTACACATACAATATTGATGTTTTTTATAAAGTCATTTTTATCAACATAAGCAAACAGTTCTAAATTTTCAGTAAAAGCATACCGAAAAGAATTAACGTTTTCCATCTGTTCAATACTGATAGCTTTAATTTCTAAATTCATTGCTTTAGCATGATTACTGCCATTAAACTTATCTTTGAAATCATTTGTCTTTATTTTTAACGTATGGGCTGATTTTGTTTCTTCTACTTTTTTGACTTTACTAACAACCTCGCGGGTAACCTGATTACTTTGTGGAGAAAAACTAATGCCAAACACCCCTACGATAAAAACCACTGCTACTACTGCCATAATTACCGAAATAATTTTTTTGCGTTTAGCAGGATCAGCAGGCTTATCATTTTCTTCAATATATCTACCACAACTACTACAAAATTTTTCTGCTTTTTTCATTTCTCCGCCACAATATTTACAATTCAACTAATACACTTCCTATTCTTTTTAATTATAAAAATAAGGCAATAAGACTAAGAATCACCAATATAGTCATGCCATTAATTATCTTTTTCTTATCTTTGTCAGTTTTATTATATATTTGTTTTAAAGTTGCACGTTTATTATACTTTTTACCTTCCATATACCAACCAGCCAGCGATAAAATTAAAAAAACCAATACCAATGCAATTATTATTTTCATATTATCCCCCACCTTTAATACTTCTTAAATTATTTTATTATAATTCCTTAACTAATAGCAACCTTAAAATAATAAAAATAAAAAAAGACCTCCAACCTGCCAAAATGCAAGTCAAAAGTCTTCCAATAACAAATGGTGATCCACCCGCGACTCGAACGCGGGACACCCTGATTAAAAGTCAGGTGCTCTACCGACTGAGCTAGTGGATCAATTATGGCAGGGGCGGCTGGACTCGAACCAACGCATGCGGGAGTCAAAGTCCCGTGCCTTACCGACTTGGCTACGCCCCTATGGGGTGACTGATGGGGCTCGAACCCACGCATACCGGAGCCACAATCCGGCGTGTTAACCACTTCACCACAGCCACCATATTAATAACAACGAAATAAATTATATCAATACTTATTTTCATTGTCAATAAGCAATTTTAGATTAGATAAAAAAAGAACTGCCAACACAGTTCTTTAATTTTAAATGGTGACCCCGGCAGGATTCGAACCTGCGACCCTTTGATTCGTAGTCAAATACTCTATCCAGCTGAGCTACGGAGTCTTAATTGCTTATACATTATATAATTTTTGATTAAGCTAGTCAAGAGATTAAATATTATTATTATTAATTTTAACAACTTTATTCATAACAGTACTGAAAAAAGTTAACGGCACATATGTTTTACCATCTTTAAGAACAACAGTACCACTTAAGGGTACTTCCTCATTATTATAGTAAGTATTAGTATCAATTTTAATTTTAAAGGTTTCACTACCTGTTAAAATAACACAGTTATTATCGGCATCCCACTTTACATTATAACCTAAGTTTTCAGCGATAACGCGAAACGGTACCAATAACTCCTTCCCTTGTGGCGCAACCTGTAGTTCTTTATTATTTATCGCAAATACTCCAGCTTGCTTAGTATAAATAATATCTGGTTTTTCATTAACAATTATTAGTTTGTTAGGATTAGTCTGACCCGGCATACTCAAGGCTACAACATCATACCATACAAGTAGCTCACTATTATCTGTTATTTTATTTAAATCCCTATAAACACTTTTATGTATTGTAAAAATAATATCTTTATTAGCAGATAAAAATTTTACATAGTCTTCAGTTCTTTCCATTACAGTCCCTTTTATATACTCAGGAATCTTTGCGGTATTTTTTAAAACAACGGCAAAAGAATTGGTAAGCGGAGGTAAACTTTTACTCATTGTTGCACCATGGTAAGCAACAACATCTTCATTTTTATTAAACTCATAGCCCTCCAGTAAAAAATTTTGTTTAGAATCATAGATATAAGTGTCAGGCGTTAAATTTAATCTAATTTCAGGATAAACACCTTTGCCTTCAACAGTTATTTCTTTATCGTTCACTTCATTAATACTTCCGTCAATCGATAATATTTCATTGTGGTAAGCATTAGTAACCGGCATAAAGCTCACAAAAAAAGCAATCAACAATGTCAGAAAATTTTTCTTTGTTTTATTCATATAATCACACCTCATTACAGTTTTTATTATTATTTAATAATAATTTCTTTTTTATTTTAACACAACGGCGACTTTGTTTTAAATTCAACTATATCTTTTTATTACAAGTACTACTCATAACTAAGCTTTATATAAAATCATTATTTTTATATCGTCACCATAGCAGTGATGATCATAGCTAAAACTATTGTCCACCAAAACAACTGATTGATGCTATAAACTTAATATAATTTTGTTAGTTATTTTTATGTGGTTTGTTAGTTATGTGTTAGTTATGTGTTAGTTATAGAAAAAAACATTGAGTTTTAAGCCGAATTATTGGAAATTCAAAAAAAGAAAACCCCCGCAAATACTGAGTTTGCAGGGGTTTTAATTTCCATTCGGAAAGACAATTCTTAACGTTTCGAGAATTGTGAAGCTTTACGAGCTTTTTTCAAGCCGTATTTGCGACGTTCTTTTTCACGCGGATCACGTGTTAAGAACCCAGCTTTTTTAAGAGCCGGACGATACTCAATATCAACTTTTAAAAGTGCTCTAGCAATACCATGACGGATTGCACCAGCTTGTCCTGAAGGACCGCCACCTTCTACTTTTGCTAAAACATCGTATTTACCGATAGTTTCAGTTAAGTTTAGAGGTTGTTTGATGATTAATTCAAGAGTTTTTAGACCAAAATAGTCTTTAAGCTCACGATTATTAATAATTACATTACCTTCTCCCGGAACCAGACGAACTCTAGCAACCGAGGTTTTTCTGCGACCTGTGCCGTAGTAGTTAACCAATGCCATTTATTTGTTCCCCCTTCCGGTTTATCTTACGTTAATTTCTAATACTTCTGGCATTTGAGCAGCATGTGGATGCTCTGCACCAGCGTATACTTTTAATTTTGTAAACATTTTGCGACCAAGGCTGTTTTTAGGCAACATACCTTTAACTGCCATTTCAACTACTCTTTCCGGTCTTGTTTCTAACATTTTACCAGCAGTAGTAAATGTAGTTCCTCCTGGATATCCAGAATGACGGAAATAAGTTTTTTGAACTAATTTTTTACCAGTTAGTACTACTTTATCAGCATTTAATACGATAACATGGTCACCAGTATCAACATGCGGTGTAAAAGTAGGTTTATTTTTACCACGAAGTACTTTTGCAACTTCAGCAGCTAACCTACCTAAAGTTTTACCTTCAGCATCGACAACGTACCACTTACGTTCTACAGTGGCTGGATTTGCCATAAACGTTGTTTTCATTCGATTCCCTCCTTGTCACAAGTTTCCTTATGATTGTTTCTTTAAATCTTACGCAAAGCTTTAGTCTGATTTTCGGGGCTAGTGAAAACCACGTCAAAACCTCATAAAGATATTTTAATTAAATAAGCACTCAATGTCAAGTGTTTTATCTTAGATATTGTTTTTTTAGTAAAAAACTTCTTCTAGAAATAAACCTTGTGGTGGTGCTGTTATTCCAGCTTTTTGTCGATTTTTCGCCTCAAGAATTTCTTTAAATTTTTCCGGTGTTATTTTCCCCTTGCCAACATTAACAACCGTTCCAACAATATTTCGAACCATATGATACAAGAAACCATTGCCCCAAAACACAAACACTAGCTCATTATCACTGTTTTTTTCTACTGTTGCTTGGAAAATTGTTCTTACCGGATGATGTAGTGGCGAACTGCCTGTAGCTCTAAATGAAGAGAAATCGTGTGTTCCTTCTATGTATTGCAGTGCTAATTGCATCTCTTGAACATTTAAACTTTTCCTAATATACCAAGAATAATTTCGCTGAAAAGGATCTAAATTATCACCTTGTCTTATATAATATTTATATTTTTTACTAACAGCTGAATGTCTTGCACTGAACTCAAGTGGCATTTCAGTTGCTGCTAACACAACAATGTCTTCCGGCAATAAACTATTTAAAGCTAATTTAATATTAGCTATCGGAATACTTCCTGTCGTATAAAAGTTAATAACTTGACCTCTCGCATGAACCCCAGTATCTGTTCGTCCTGATGCCGCTAATTTTTCAATCTTATGACCTACTAATTTCTCTAAATTTTTCTCAATTATTTGCTGAATTGCAATAGCATTATTCTGTCTTTGAAAACCATGATAATTACCACCATCATAAGCTAATACTAATTTTATATTTCTCATCATAAATATTTCACACCAACATAATTGTAGTACACTATTGCTATCAATCCTAATATCATTAAACTAATTACAATATAATCTTTTAGACTAACTTTTAGTTCGTTCATTCTAGTCCTTCCCTCACCACCACGATAACAACGTGCTTCCATCGCTGTTGCTAATTCGTCAGCTCTTCGAAAAGCACTGATAAATAGTGGTACTAAAATGGGAATTATATTTTCTGCTTTTTTGATAATATTTCCTGATGAAAAATCAGCACCACGCGCTTGTTGTGCTTTAATAATTCTTCCTGTTTCCTCTAACAATGTTGGAATAAATCGTAACGCAATCGTCATCATCATCGCCAATTCATGTACTGGCAATCCTACTTTTTTACAAGGATTTAACAGTTTTTCTATTCCATCTGTCAGTGCTATCGGTGATGTTGTTAAAGTTAAAATAGTGGACATTATAATCAAAAAAGTTAGGCGAGATGACATAAAAATAGCTTGTTGCAAGCCTTCTTTGGTTATAGTTAAGGTGCCAAACTCCCATAAAACAAGTCCATTAGTTGTAAATAAATGAATCAGAGCTGTAAATAAAATAACTACCCACAAAGGCTTTAACGATTTAAAAATCAGCTTAAAACTTACCTTAGCCAGCAATATATTGAATAGTATAAATAATCCTAATAAAGAGTATAAAAAATAATTGTTAGCTAAAAACACTGCAATAATGAAGATGGTTAAACTGATTATTTTAGTCCTTGGATCAAGCTGATGAATTAAAGAATTTCCCGGGAAATATTGTCCAATAACAACGTCATTTAGCATTATTTTTCACTCCCCAAGCTGTTTTAATATTAACAATAGCATCATCAAGCTTTATAATGTTTTCTTCAACAGCTAACCCTTGTTGCTTTAATTTGCTCAAAAGTTCGGTTATTTGAGGCAATGCTAAACCTGCCGCTACTAGTTTTTCTTTATATTTAAATACTTTCTCAGGCTTATCATCAATAGAAATCTCGCCATTGTTCATCACAATTAGCCGTTGAGCTAATCTAGCAACGTCATCCATATTATGCGATATTAAAATAACGGTCATTCCAGTTTCTTGATAAAGCTTGGATATTTTTTCAAATAAATCATCTCTTCCCACTGGGTCTAAGCCCGCTGCCGGTTCATCCAAAATTAAATATTTGGGTTTTAAGGCAATAACACCTGCAATCGCCACTTTTCGCATTTGTCCACCACTTAATTGAAAGGGTGAACGATTTTTATATTTTTCGTAATCTAAGCTAACAAATTCCAACGATTGTTTTGCAATATTTTCAAGTTTCTCTTCTGGCATCCCCATATTTTTCGGTCCAAAGGTTACATCTTTATATACAGTTTCTTCAAATAATTGTTGCTCAGGATATTGAAAAACAATCCCTACTTTATTTTTTGCAGTTTTAGCCGAAACTGTATTTTGATTAATATTAACATCATCGATAATGACAGTTCCACTATCAGGTGTTAGTAACCCTTTTAAATGTTGTACAAGGGTCGATTTACCTGATCCAGTATGACCTATTATCGCAACAAATTCACCTTCAGAAATTTCTAAATTTATATTTTTTATCCCTGTTTTTTCAAAAGGGGTATCTTTCATATAGGTATAATTAACATCACTTAATTTTATCGACATAGTGCCTCCACTAATTCTTCATCGTAAATAATATTATTTGCTCTTATAATATTATCTTCTTGTAGACGATAAGAGACCTCTGCTGCAATCGGTACATCTAACCCTAATTTTTTAATTTTCAATACTTGGCTAAAAACTTCTTTCGGTGTTCCTTGTAAACATATTCTGCCATTTTCCATTACAATTACTTTATCAGCCATTATAGCTTCTTCCATAAAATGTGTTATATATACTATTGTAATATTATCTTCACTATTAAGCTTTTTAACAGTACTTAAAACCTCTTGTCTACCAACCGGATCAAGCATTGCCGTAGGTTCATCTAGCACTAAACACTTTGAGTTCATCGCTAATACACCAGCCATCGCTAACCGCTGTTTTTGTCCACCTGACAGTAAATGTGGTGCATGTTTTCTATATTTATTTAACCCAACAGCATTTAATGCTTTTTTTACCCTAGCTTTTATTTCTGTACTATCAATACCAATATTCTCCGGGCCAAAAGCAATATCTTCTTCGACAATAGTTGCTACAATTTGGTTATCTGGATTTTGAAAGACCATTCCGATCTTTTGTCTAATTTTCCATAAATCAACATCATTTTGTGTATCAATATTATCAACGATACATCTTCCACTAGTAGGTTTTAATAAAGCATTCAAATGCTTTGCTAGCGTTGATTTTCCAGAACCATTAGTGCCAATTATTGCAATAAATTCACCTTGATTTATTGTTAAATTAATATCTTCTAAAGCAATAAATTCATCCGGTGTATTGATATGATAAATATGACTCAAAGATTCTATTTTTATTAATGCACTCATACCTTCTCCTATTAATATTTAAATTAAACCATAATAATCTAAAGTAACAGTTCACCTTTATTGACAAAATAAACTTTATTTATTTTGCCAATAAAGGCGACCTATCGGCCGCCTCTTAGTTATTGTTTACACCAATTCAATTATTGCCATCGGTGCTGCATCACCACGGCGAGGTCCAAGTTTCAATACACGAGTGTATCCACCTTGACGCTCAGCATATTTAGGTGCAACAGTATCAAATAGTTTTTTTACAACTTCTTCGTCCATAAGACGTGCTAAAACTTGACGGCGAGCATGTAAGTCGCCACGCTTAGCTAATGTAATTAATTGATCAGCAAGACCACTAATTTCTTTAGCTTTAGCTTCAGTAGTTTCAATACGCTCATACTTAAAGAAGGAAGTCAAAATACTGCGGAAAAGTGCTTTACGAGCACTGGAATCACGTCCTAGCTTTCTGTAGGCCATAATCTTTCCTCCTTCTATTCTTCAATTTCGGTAAGTGCTAAACCCAATTCAATAAGTTTCTTTTTAACTTCTTCAAGAGACTTACGACCTAAGTTACGCACTTTCATCATATCTTCTTCGCTTTTACGAGCTAAGTCAGCAACAGTGTTGATATTTGCTCTTTTCAAACAGTTATAAGAACGAACAGACAAATCCAAGTCTTCGATAGTCATATCTAAAGTATTGGAAGTTAAATCTTCTGCCGGCTCCATGAACGTGTCTTCTAATTCTTCAACTTCTGAAACAATGCCAGCCATGTTTTGGAATAATTTTAGATGAGCAATCATAACGCTTGCTGCTTTACTGATTGCTTCTTCCGGTCTCATGCTACCATCAGTCCATAACTCTAAAGTTAATTTATCATAGTCAGTAACATTACCAACACGGGTATCAGTTACAATGTAATTAACTCTTTGAATTGGTGAGAAAATAGAATCAATTGGTATCACACCAATTGGATATTCCGGCTTTTTGTTTTTGTCAGCCGGAACATAACCACGACCACGCTCTACTGTTAATTCCATTTGAAAAGAACCGCTAGCATCAACTGTCGCTATGTGTAAATCAGGATTTAGGATTTCTACATCCGCATCAGTTATAATATCTGCTGCTGTAACAGTTTTTTCACCAGTTACATCGATCCTTAATACTCTTGGCTCTTCACAATGCATTTTTAAGCATAGTGATTTTAAATTTAAAATGATGTTAGTAACATCTTCCCTTACACCAGGGATTGTTGAAAACTCATGTAATACGCCATCAATTTTAATGCAAGTCACTGCCGCACCTTGCAACGATGATAATAGAATTCTACGTAAACTATTACCAAGCGTTGTGCCATAGCCACGCTCTAATGGCTCGCATACAAATTTACCATAACGATTATCTTCATTAATTTCAACAATCTCGATTTTCGGTTTTTCGATTTCGATCATCTGAATAACCCTCCTCATTTGCGCACTACTAAGTTACGCCATCCCCATGGCTTGAGGGCCTATTATCTTGAGTACAACTCTACGATTAAATGTTCTTGGATTGGTGTATCGATTTCATCTCTGTTTGGATAACGTACGATTTTACCGATCATTTCTTCAGCTTGAACTTCTAACCATGCTGGAGTTGTTTTTGTTGTAACTGCTTCAGCAATTTCTTTAATTAATGGTGATTGTTTACTAGTTTCTTTAACTTGAATAACATCACCAGGTTTGATTTGGTAAGATGGAATATCAACGCGTTTGCCATTTACAGTGAAATGTCTATGACGAACAAGTTGTCTAGCTTGCGTGCGACTTGCAGCAAAACCTAAACGATATACCACATTATCTAATCTTCTTTCTAATAATACTAAAAGGTTTTCACCAGTAATACCTTTTTGGCGATCAGCTTTATCAAAGTATGTACGGAATTGACCTTCTAACACACCGTATACACGACGTGCTCTTTGTTTTTCACGTAATTGAAGACCGTATTCAGATACTTTCTTACGTGCTTGACCATGTTGGCCAGGTGCATAGCTACGTTTTGTGAACGAACAGCTATCACTATAACATCTATCACCTTTAAGGTACAATTTTGCACCTTCACGGCGGCAAAGTCTACAAACAGGACCTGTATATCTTGCCATTCTTATTTAACACCTCCTGGATTTATTATACTCTTCTACGTTTTGGTGGACGGCATCCATTATGAGGGATTGGAGTTACATCTTTAATTAAGTTAACTTCCAAACCAGCCGCTTGTAATGCTCTAATTGCTGCTTCACGACCAGCACCAGGACCTTTTACAAATACTTCTACTTGTTTAAGACCATGTTCCATAGCCGCTTTTGAAGCTGTTTCAGCTGCCATTTGCGCTGCAAATGGTGTGCTTTTACGAGAACCTCTGAAACCAAGGCCACCAGCACTAGCCCAAGATATTGCATTACCTTTAGTATCAGTAATTGTTACAATTGTGTTATTAAAAGTTGAGCGAATATGAACCATACCATGCTCAATATTTTTGCGCTCTTTTCTTTTAGTTCTAACAACTTTTTTAGCTACCAAAGCTTATCCCTCCTTCTTTATTTTTTCTTTTTAGCACCAACAGTTCTTTTCGGACCTTTACGTGTGCGTGCATTAGTTTTAGTTTTTTGACCTCTTACAGGTAAGCCCATACGATGTCTTTTACCACGGTAGCAGTTGATTTCAATTAAACGTTTAATGTTTAAAGCTTCTTCACGACGTAAGTCACCTTCAACACGATAATTTTTATCAATCGCTTCACGGATTTTAGCCACTTCTTCTTCAGTTAAATCGCGAGTACGAGTATCAGCACTGATACCAGTAATTGCTAAAATTTCTTTGGAACGAGTAGGGCCTATACCGAAAATATATGTTAATGAAATCTCGATTCTTTTATCACGAGGTAAATCTACTCCGGCAATACGTGCCATATATTGTGCACCTCCTAACCTTGTTTTTGTTTATGTTTGGGATTTTCGCAAATTACCATGACGTTACCTTTGCGTTTAATAACTTTACATTTCTCACAAATGGGTTTGACCGAAGGTCTTACTTTCATTTGCCTTGTCCCCCTTTTCTAGGATACCTTTTTTTCTAGTTAATATCAATTTCCGCAATTAACTCAACTAAAAATATTATTTGAAACGGTAAGTAATTCGACCACGGCTTAAATCATATGGTGTAAGTTCTATTGTAACTTTATCACCCGGTAAAATCCTAATGAAATTCATTCTGATTTTTCCTGATACATGAGCCAAAACTACATGGCCGTTTTCTAATTCAACTTGAAACATTGCATTAGGTAATGCTTCAAGAACCTTACCTTCAACCTCAATTACATCTTGTTTGGACATGAGATACTTCCTCCTCGTCCGCTTGTCACAAATTATCCGGTGTACAATTTTGCGATAGCTTGATTAAGATTATTAATCAAAGCTTCAGCAATCCACTTGTAAACTTTGACATGCCGAATGTTTTAAAATTATTTTTTGATAGTTTTCCTTGCTACTGCAAGGACTTAACTATTGATGACACCAACAATCAAATAAATAGCTCAATTGTTATCCAATTACTATTTAACCTAAGTTATTTGTTGGGCTAGCCTCGCCATAAATATACTTCTACAATTTGGTCAAAATTTCTGTTTTGTCGTCTGTAATTGCAATTGTATGTTCAAAATGTGCAGAAGGTTTATTATCTTTAGTTACAACCGTCCAACCATCACTTAAGGTCTTTACTTCGTGTGTACCTAAATTGATCATCGGCTCTATCGCTAATGTCATACCAGATTTTAATCGTGGGCCGCGGCCAGGAATACCGTAATTAGGAATTTGAGGATCTTCGTGCATATTCCTGCCAATACCATGCCCAACATAGTCACGTACTACGCCATAACCATGACTTTCTGCACATGATCCAATAGCATGTGATACATCGCCTAGACGATTACCGACCATAGCTTGTTCAATACCGGCCAATAAAGATTGTTCAGTAACTTCTAACAGCTTTTGGATATCATCTTCTACTTCACCAACGGCAAAAGTTTTTGCTGAATCGCCATTATAACCATTAATTAGTGCCCCGACATCAACACTGATGATATCTTTATTTTTCAATTTACGGGATCCTGGAATCCCATGTACAACTTCTTCATTTACCGAAGCACAAATTGTACTGGGAAATCCATGGTATCCTTTAAAAGCCGGCTTTGCACCACAGCTTATTATATATTTCTCGGCAATTTTATCTAATTCGAGTGTACTTACTCCTGGCTTAACAGCATCTTTTAATTCAACCAACGTTTCTGCCACTATCTTACCAGCATCACGCATGTAAGCAAGTTCTCTATCTGATTTAAGGATTATCATCCTACTCGCTCCTTAAGCTTGCTACAATATCATCAAATACTTTATTGATGTCTTGTCTGCCATCAATTTCAGTATATAATCCATTGTTCTGATAATAGTCAATAAGCGGCTGAGTCTGTGATGTATATACCGAAAGACGCTTAGTCATAGTAGCTTCACTGTCATCAGCTCTTTGATATGTTTCTCCACCACATTTATCACATAAACCTTCAACTTTAGTTGGTTTATTAACAACATGATATGTTGCACCACAAGCTTTGCAAATGCGTCTGCCGGTAGCTCTAGCAATTAAATCTTCGCTAGGAACACTGATGTTAAGAACACAATCAAGTTTAATGTTTAATTCTGCTAATGTTTTATCTAAAGCGTTAGCTTGTTCTAAAGTACGTGGAAATCCATCAAGCATAAAACCTTTTTTGCAATCATCTTTGGACAAACGTTCTTTAACGATACCAATTGTGATTTCATCAGAAACTAATTGTCCAGCATCCATGCAAGCTTTTGCTTGTTTACCTAGCTCAGTTCCTTCTTTTACAGCTGCCCTAAACATATCTCCAGTGGAAATATGAGGGATAGCAAATTTTTCTACTAGCATTTCCGCTTGGGTGCCTTTACCAGCACCCGGCGGTCCCATTAAAAGGATGTACATTTATGTTTTCCCCCTTACTTCATAAACCCTTGGTAGTGGCGCATTAAAACCATCGCTTCAATTTGCTTCATAGTATCAAGAGCCACCCCAACAATAATAAGTAAGGCTGTTCCACCAAAGTATACACCTTCAATATGAGTAATTGCTGCAACAAAATTAGGTAGTATAGCTATAAAAGCAAGGAATACTGCTCCAGCAAGAGTAATTCTGGTCATAACGCGGTCTAAATAATCTGCCGTTGGCTTGCCCGGACGAAGTCCTGGGATAAAACCACCGTATTTTTTCAGATTCTCTGCCATATCCGATATGTTTAATGTTACCGCAGTATAAAAATATGTGAAGAAAACAATCATCAATGCATATAACACTGTTTGAAGAGGAGTTCCCCACGCAAAATATCCTGCCAAAGTCTTTACCCATGGAATATTAATAAATTGGGCAATGGTAACAGGAAACATCAGCACGGATGACGCAAAGATTATTGGAATTACACCCGCTTGATTAACTTTAAGCGGAATGTGAGTAGAGTGTCCACCATACATTTTACGCCCAACAACTCGTTTAGCATATTGTACTGGGATTCTCCGTTGGCCTTGTTGTATAGCAATAACTAATACAATCATGGCAATTGCAATAATCAAAAATAATGCAACATTAAAGTAACTAATCGTACCTGCTTGAAGGTATTTATAAATTACGCCAATACCTTTTGGTAAACTTGAAACGATCCCGGCAAAGATTATCAGTGAAATACCATTACCAATACCTTTTTCCGTAATCTGTTCACCTAACCACATCAAAAATGTAGTACCCGCTGTTAACGTTAATGCAATTAATAGTATTGAACCAATACTAGGGTTGATAATTGCATCTTTCAAACCATACGCCATTCCGGTTGCTTGTACAAAGCCAAGTATTACCGTTCCATAACGAGTGATTTTACTGATTTTTTTGCGACCTTCTTCGCCTTCTTTACTCCAACTTTCAAAGGTCGGCACAACCACTGTTAGTAGTTGCATAATAATAGAAGCATTGATGTATGGCGTAATACTCATTGCAAATATTGAAAATTTACTTAACGCTCCACCGGCAAACAAGTCTAACATACCGAATAAACTTCCGCTGTTAAATAGTTGCTCAATAACTTCTGCGTTAACGCCAGGAACAGGAATATGTGTTCCTAGTCTAAATACCATAAACATGGCTAAGGTGAAAAGTACTTTTTGTCTAAGTTCGGTAATCTTTAGTATATTTACTAGAGATGAAAGCACCTAGATCACCTCTACTTTTCCACCAGCCGCTGTAATTTTATCTGCTGCAGACTTCGTAAAGCCATTTGCAATTACAGTTAACGATTTATCTAATTGGCCGTTTCCTAAAATACGAACACCATCGCGAACGTTTTTCAGAATACCAGCTTCAATTAAAGCAACCGGATCAACTACTGTACCTTCTTCGAAACAATTCAATGTTGAAACGTTAACTTCAGCATATTCTTTTCCGAATTTATTATAGAAACCGCGTTTTGGTAATCTACGATATAAAGGCATTTGACCGCCTTCAAATCCAGTACGAACGCCACCGCCTGAACGGGAGTTTTGTCCTTTATGTCCTCTGCCGGATGTTTTACCTAATCCGGAGCCAATTCCGCGACCAACACGAGTACGAGTTTTTCTCGATCCAGGAGCTGGAGCTAATTCGTGTAATTTCATACGTAGCACCTCCTTGAACTAGTCTTGTACTTCTTCAACTGTTACAAGATGCTCTACTTTGCGAACCATGCCGCGAATTACAGCGTTATCATCTTGTACTACAAAAGAATTTGTTTTTCCTAAACCTAAAGCCTTAACCGTAGCTCTTTGATCTTCTTGTCTACCGATCAAGCTTCTGGTAAGAGTTATTTTTAACTTTGCCATTAAAATACCTCCTTAACCCAAAAGTTCCTGAACTGTTTTACCACGAAGTTCAGCTACTACTTCAGCTTTTTTAAGTTGCTCTAAACCTTTTAATGTAGCTCTCACCATATTATTAGGGTTAGATGAACCTAGTGATTTTGTTAAGATATCATGAATACCAGCTAATTCAAGTACCGCACGAGCTGGGCCACCAGCGATAACTCCTGTACCAGGTGCTGCTGGTTTTAATAAAACACGACCTGCACCAAATACACCGATAATTTCATGAGGAATAGTAGTTCCAACTAAAGAAACTTTAATTAAATTTTTCTTTGCATCTTCGATGCCTTTTCTGATTGCTTCAGGTACTTCGCCAGCTTTACCTAAACCAGCACCAACATAACCGTTTTCATCACCAACTACTACTAAAGCACTGAATGAAAAACGACGTCCGCCTTTTACAACCTTGGCAACCCTGTTGATATATACAACTTTCTCTTTTAGTTCAAGAGAAGTGTGATCAATTTTGGCCATTAGTTTACCTCCTTTTTCAAAACTCTAGAATTCAAGCCCCGCTTCACGCGCTGCTTCTGCTAAAGCTGCTACTCTACCATGATAGAGATAACCGCCACGATCAAACACAACTTGCTTAATACCTTTTTCTATTGCACGTTTTGCAATTACTGCACCAACTGCTTTAGAAGCTTCGATATTACCGCCATATTTTACCGCTTCTTTAACTTCTTTGTCTAATGTACTTGCTGCAACTAAAGTTACACCATTTACATCATCAATTACTTGAACATACATGTTATTTAAGCTACGGAACACGTTTAAACGAGGTTTTGTAGCTGTACCTGAAATATTTTTACGCACTCTTAAGTGACGTTTTTTACGAGAAATATTTTTATCTGCTTTACGAAGCAAGGTGTTCACTCCTTTCGCTTAAAGGTTACTTCTTACCTTTACCGCCTGCTTTACCAACTTTACGACGGATAACTTCACCTTCGTATTTAATACCTTTACCTTTATAAGGTTCTGGTTCTCTATAGCCTCTGATTTTAGCTGCCATAGCGCCAACTTCTTCTTTATTAATACCTGATACAACAATTTTATTTGGAGCAGGAACTTCTAAAGAAATACCTGTTGGTGGTTCAACCTCTACTGGATGTGAGAAACCTAATGAAAGGTTTACTTTATTGCCAGCTTTAGCTGCTCTGTAACCAACACCACTAATTTCTAGTGTTTTAGTGAATCCTTCTGTTACACCAATAACCATGTTGGAGATTAGTGTACGAGTTAAGCCGTGCAAAGATCTATGATCTTTATTGTCAGAAGGACGTTTAACTGTAAGTACGTTTTCTTCAACTTCGATAATCATATCTTGGTTAAATTCACGAACTAATTCGCCTTTAGGGCCTTTTACTGTCACCACATTGTTTTCTAATTTAACTGTTACGCCATTAGGAATCGCAATCGGTGCTCTACCAATTCTTGACATATATACACCTCCTACCTACAAAAACTGTATTACCAAACGTATGCTATTACTTCGCCACCAAGACCGTTTTTACGTGCTTGTTTATCACTCATGATTCCTTTTGAAGTGGAAACAATAGCAATACCTAAACCACCTAAAACTCTTGGAAGTTGATCATTTTTCGCATATACACGTAAACCAGGTTTTGAAATACGTTTAATTCCTGTGATTACTTTTTCGCGATTAGGTCCATATTTTAAGTTTACACGCAATAAACCTTGCTTGCTATCTTGAACAAAGTCAAAATCTTTAATGAAACCTTCTTCTTTTAAGATATTAGCAATAGCTACTTTAATTTTGGATCCTGGTATTTCTACTTTTTCATGATATACAGAGTTTGCATTACGCAAACGAGTAAGCATATCTGCAATTGGATCAGTCATTACCATAGGGCCTACCTCCTTCCGTTAATGTCTACCAGCTAGCTTTGGTTACCCCTGGGATAGCACCTTTGTAGCTTTGTTCTCTAAAACATATACGACACATTTCGAATTTACGCATATATCCATGCGGACGTCCGCAAATTTTGCATCTATTGTATCGACGAACTTCAAATTTCGGTTCGCGACTCCACTTTTCAATCATCGCCTTTTTGGCCACAAGAGTCCCTCCTTTACGCGCTAAATGGCATTCCCATTAGTTTTAAAAATTCTCTAGCTTCTTCGTCAGAATTCGCAGTAGTTACGATAATAATATCCATACCACGAAGTTTATCAACTTTATCATATTCAATCTCTGGGAACATTAATTGTTCTTTAACACCCATAGCATAGTTACCGCGACCATCAAATGATTTATCGCTGATACCACGGAAGTCACGAACACGAGGTAATGCCACATTCATGAATTTATCTAAAAATTGATACATGCGCTCACCACGTAAAGTTACTTTTGCACCAATTGGCATACCTTCACGTAATTTAAAAGCTGCTAAAGATTTTTTTGCACGAGTTAATATTGGTTTTTGACCAGCGATTAACGTTAAATCACTTACTGCGGAATCTAAAACTTTAGGATTACCTACAGCTTCGCCAACACCCATATTAAGTACAATTTTCTCTAATTTAGGAACTTGCATTATATTTTTATAGCCAAACTTTTCCATTAAAGCCGGCACAACTTCTTTAGTGTACTTTTCTTTTAATCTTTCCACTGAGTTACCTCCTTTCAGTGATTATTTATCTACGATCTCTCCGCACTTTTTGCAAGCACGAACAAATTTACCGCTAACTTCTTTTTTAGCAATTCGGGTAGCTTTATCGCAAGCTGGGCAAACCAACATTACTTTCGCTACATTCATTGGAGCTTCTTTAACAATAATTCCACCTTGTGGATTACTTTGACTTGGTTTAGTGTGACGTTTAACTTTGTTAACGCCTTCAACTACAACTTTAGTCTTTTTTGGTAAAGCTTCAATGATTTTACCTTTTATGCCTTTATCTTTACCGGATAATACTACAACAGTATCACCTTTTTTGACATGTAACTTATTTTGTGACAACTTAGGACACCTCCTAACTTAGATTACTTCAGGAGCTAATGAAACGATTTTCATGAAATCTTTTTCACGTAACTCTCTTGCTACTGGTCCGAATATACGCGTACCTCTAGGGGTCTTGTCGTCTTTTATAACAACAGCGGCATTTTCATCAAAACGAATATAAGATCCATCAGGACGACGTAAGCCTTTTTTACTTCTTACTACTACTGCTTTTACAACATCACCTTTTTTAACTACGCCACCAGGTGCTGCTGATTTTACTGCAGCAACAATAATATCTCCAATGTTAGCATATTTGCGATAAGAACCGCCTAATACACGGATACACATAATTTCTTTTGCACCAGTGTTATCACCAACATTTAATATTGTTTGTTGTTGAATCATCGTTTTCCCTCCTTCTTGAAATTTCTTGACCACTCAAACTAGTTTTGAGCTAAATTATTTCGCTTTTTCAAGAATTTCTACAACTCTCCAACGCTTATCTTTAGACAGCGGACGAGTTTCCATGATTTCAACAGTGTCACCGATATGGCTTTCATTGTTTTCATCATGAGCTTTAAATTTAACTGTTTTCTTAACAGCTTTTTTATATAATGGATGCTGAACTAAACGCTCAACAGCAACTACAACAGTTTTGTCCATTTTATCGCTAACTACTTTACCAATTCTGGTTTTTCGCTCATTTCTTTCAGTCATGCCTGTAGCCTCCTTTTTCCAGTCTTTGCATATCAACCCATTACAAGTTTAGCTTATTGAGCTTGTAATTCTTGTTCACGTTGAATTGTTTTAATACGAGCAATGGTTTTCTTTACTTCTTTGATACGCATTGGATTTTCAAGCTGGCCAGTAGCAAGTTGAAATCTAAGGTTAAATAACTCTTCTTTTAGGGAAGCAAGTTTTTGGTTAAGTTCACCTGCACTCATATCACGTATATCTTTAACCTTCATTTACTTCACCGCCCTCTACTTGGTCTGCTTGAGTTTGTTCACGTGTAACGAATTTAGTTTTGATAGGAAGTTTGTGCGCTGCAAGACGCATTGCTTCTCTTGCTAATTCTTCACTAACGCCGTCCATTTCGAACATAATACGACCTGGTTTTACTACTGCTACCCAGTACTCAGGTGACCCTTTACCACTACCCATGCGTGTTTCAGCAGGTTTAGCTGTTACAGGTTTGTCTGGGAATATTTTAATCCAAACTTTACCGCCACGTTTAATATAACGAGTCATCGCAATACGAGCAGCTTCGATTTGTCTATTTGTAATCCATGCTGGTTCAAGTGCTTGTAAACCAAAATCACCATGACTTACTTTATTACCTCTACTAGCTTTACCTTTCATGCGACCGCGGAACTGTTTGCGATGCTTAACTCTTTTTGGTACTAACATTACGCTTCGCTCCCTTCAACAACGGCAGCTGGTTTTTTACGTTCAGGTAAAACCTCACCTTTATAAATCCACACTTTTACGCCAATGATGCCGTAAGTAGTGTGAGCTTCAGCAGTACCATAATCAATGTCAGCTCTTAGAGTGTGTAGAGGAATACTTCCTTCACGATAAGACTCACTACGAGCAATTTCAGCACCGCCTAAGCGACCACCAACCATTACTTTTATTCCTTTTGAGCCCATACGCATAGTGCGAGTTACCGCTTGCTTCATTGCACGACGGAACGCAATACGACGTTCTAATTGAGCTGCAATATTTTCAGCTACTAAAGTTGAGTCAAGATCAGGTTGCTTAATTTCAGCAATATTGATTTCAACATTTTTCGCTGTCATTTTTTTAACTTCAGTTTTGATAGATTCGATACCTGCACCACCACGACCAATAACCATACCAGGTTTTGCTGTATGAATAGTTAATTTAAGACGGTTAGATGCACGTTCTGTTTCTATTTTAGATACGCCCGCAGTGAAAAGCTTTTGCTTTAAGAACTTACGAACTTTTATATCTTCATGCAAATTTTTTGCATAATCTTTATCTGCATACCACTTTGCATCCCAAGTTTTGATTACACCAAGACGCAAACCATGTGGATTAACTTTTTGACCCAATTCGTTTCCCTCCTTCTTTAATTATCTTTCTTTTACTACAACAGTTACATGACTTGAACGTTTCAAAATTTTGAAAGCTTGTCCACGTGAACGTGGGTGAATACGTTTTAAAGTAGGGCCTTGATCTACATAAGCCGCACTTATGAAAAGATTGTCAACATTCATATCATTATTATGTTCAGCATTAGCTACTGCTGATTTAAGAACTTTTTCAATTACATCAGCACCAACTTTTGGTGTGTATTTTAAGATCGCAAACGCTTCACCGATATTTTTGCCACGGATTAAATCCATAACAACACGGATTTTGCGAGGCGCGATGCGAATATATTTTGCTACTGCTTTAGCTTCCACAGCTTAGCCTCCTTTCGGCAAAAACTATTTAAGTGATGTACGTCTTTCTTCGCCAGCGTGACCTTTGAAAGTACGAGTCGGCGCAAATTCGCCAAGTTTGTGTCCTACCATATCCTCAGTTACATATACAGGTACATGTTTACGTCCATCATGTACTGCAAGAGTATGACCAACAAAACTAGGCAAAATAGTAGAACTACGTGACCAAGTCTTTATAACCTTTTTTTCATTAGCTTCATTCATAGCGTTGATTTTTTTCATTACGCTCTCATGAACATAAGGTCCTTTTTTAATCGATCTTGACAACGAGATTTCCTCCTTTCGCCGGAACGTTGAAATTATGATCAAATCATTTTATTTCACGTCCATCTGAATATTTTAATTTAATTATTTCGTACGACCCTTAACAATAAATTTGTCAGAGTTTTTCTTACGACGAGTTTTCGCACCCATTGCATGTTTACCCCAAGGAGTAACAGGATGTTTACGACCAACTGGTGAACGACCTTCACCACCACCATGTGGATGGTCATTAGGGTTCATTGCAACACCGCGGTTAGCAGGTCTTATACCTAACCAACGAGAACGGCCAGCTTTACCAATTGTAATATTTTCATGTTCATGGTTACCAACTAAACCAATTGTTGCTTTACAGTTAATATGAACTTTTCTTAACTCACCTGATGGCATTCTAAGAAGTGCATAATCGCCCTCTTTTGCCATTAATTGAGCACCTGTACCAGCAGAGCGAACTAATTGTCCACCTTTACCGATTTTAAGTTCAATATTATGAAGCATAGTACCAACTGGAATATTTTTAATAGGTAAAGCATTACCTACTTTAATATCAGCCTCTGGACCACTTACAATAGTGTCGCCAACTTTTAGACCGTTAGGTGCTAAAATGTAGCGTTTTTCACCATCAGCATAATTTAAAAGTGCAATACGAGCTGAACGGTTAGGATCATACTCAACAGTTGCAACTTTAGCTGGAATACCATCTTTGTTACGTTTGAAGTCAATTATTCTATAAAGGCGTTTATGTCCACCGCCTTGATGTCTAACAGTTAAGCGACCTTGGTTATTACGACCAGCGTGTTTTTGCAAGCGCTCAACTAATGATTTCTCCGGTTTGTCAGTAGTAATTTCATCGAAACTAGCTACTGTCATAAATCTTCTACTCGGAGCATATGGTTTAAAACTTTTTACTGCCATTGGTTTACCTCCTTTTCAAAAAACTTAGCGATTATACGCCTTCAAAAAACTCGATACGTTCGCCTGGAGCAAGCTTTACAATAGCTTTTTTGTAGTCCGGACGTTTGCCTTCGTGGCGACCCATACGCTTAGTTTTACCCATTACATTTACAGTATTAACAGCTAATACTTTAACGTTAAATACTGTTTCAACAGCCTTAGCTATTTCAATTTTGTTTGCAGTTTTAGCTACAACGAATGCATATTTACCTTCTTGCATTAACATTGTAGTTTTCTCAGTAATAAGAGGGCGAACTAAAATATCGCGTGCATTTGCCATTACGCAAGCACCTCCTCAATGCGGGTAACTGCATCTTTAGTAATGAAAACTTTATCATGATATAAAATGTCATAAACATTTAAGCCTTGTGAGCCAATTGCTTTAACACCTGGGATATTACGAGAAGATTTTTCAACACTATCGATAATGTCCGCTGTAATAATAAGAGCTTTACTGCTTGCAGCACTAAAGTCATTTAACATTTGTACAACATTTTTTGTTTTAGGTTGTTCAAAATTAACACTATCAACAACAACTAATTCGCCTTCTGTAAGTTTAGCAGATAATGCTGACTTAAGAGCTAAACGACGTTGTTTTCTAGGCATTTTAAACGCATAAGAACGTGGTTGTGGGCCAAATGTAACACCACCACCTACCCAAATAGGTGAACGAGTGCTACCCGCACGTGCACGACCTGTACCTTTTTGTTTCCAAGGTTTACGGCCACCACCGCGAACTAAACCTCTTGTTTTTGTTGAGTGTGTTCCAAGACGTTGACTTGCAAGTTGCATTACAACAGCTTGGTGAAGCAATGCTTCATTAACCTCAACACCAAATACGCTTTCATTTAATTCGATTTCACCGGCTTGTTTACCAGCGATATCATAAACTGCTACTTTTGGCATATAGCACATCCTCCTTTCGAACTCCAAAGAGCTTATTTCTTAGGTTTAATAGTATTTTTAATAACTACGAAGCTACCCTTAGCACCAGGAATAGCACCTTTAATTAACACTAGATTACGTTCTGCATCTACTCTTACAATGCTCAAACGTTGCACGGTAACTTTTTCATGCCCCATACGTCCAGGTAATTTTTTACCTTTTAGTACTTTACCGCCGCCACCACTCATCATCGCACCAGTTGAACCTGGTTCACGATGTGATTTGGAACCATGTCCCATTGGACCACGAGCAAAGTTATGACGTTTAATACCGCCGGCAAAACCTTTACCTTTAGATGTACCAGTAACATCAACTAGTTCACCTGCTTCAAATATGTCAACGCTAATTACATCACCAGCATTATATTCAGAAGGACTAGATAAGCGCATTTCACGAATAAATTTTACTGGTGCAGCACCAGCTTTCGCAAAATGACCTTTCATTGGACTTGTAACCTTTTTATCTTTAATTGCGCCGAAACCTAATTGAACCGCATTATAACCATCATTTTCAATTGTTCTGTTTTGAAGTACAACAGTTTTACCAGATTCAACAACCGTAACTGGAACAACTTTACCTTCTTCAGTAAATATTTGAGTCATACCAAGTTTTTTTCCTAAAATTGCTTTAGCCATTAATGCCACCTCCTCCTACAGTTTGATTTCGATATCCACACCAGCCGGTAAATCCAAACGCATTAAAGCATCTACCGTTTTGGATGTTGGCTCAAGTATATCAATTAGACGTTTATGAGTACGCATTTCAAATTGCTCACGTGAGTCTTTATTAACGTGTGGAGAACGTAATATTGTGAAAATATTTTTTTCCGTAGGAAGTGGGATTGGACCTGATACCATTGCACCAGTTCTTTTAGCAGTATCAACAATTTTAACAGCACTTTGATCAAGAGCTTTATGATCGTATGCTTTTAAACGAATTCTAATTTTTTGTTGTTTAGACATTTTATTTCCTCCTTATCGCCCAGTTTCTAGAACGGACATTTCTCCGTGAAAGTTCCCTTACCCCGTAAGCAATCTTTCACGTCATCGCATTAGGGTCTTACATAACTTTATTGTAGGGACGAAAATCGTCCCTACAATAAACATTGAATTACTCTTCAATTGAAGTTACAACACCAGCGCCTACTGTACGGCCACCTTCGCGGATAGCGAAACGAAGACCAACTTCTACAGCGATTGGAGTGATAAGTTCGATTGACATTTGGATGTTGTCGCCAGGCATAACCATTTCAACACCTTCAGGTAAGTTAACTACGCCAGTAACGTCAGTTGTACGGAAGTAGAACTGTGGACGGTAGTTAGTGAAGAATGGAGTATGACGTCCACCTTCTTCTTTGGATAATACGTAAACTTCACCTTTGAATTTAGTATGAGGTTTAATTGAACCTGGTTTCGCAAGAACTTGACCACGTTCGATATCTTTACGGTCAACACCACGAAGTAATGCACCGATATTGTCACCTGCTACTGCAGAATCAAGTAATTTACGGAACATTTCTACACCAGTGATAGTAGTTTGTTTGGACTCTTCAGCCATACCAACGATTTCTACCACGTCACCAACTTTGATTTCGCCACGTTCAACACGGCCAGTAGCAACAGTACCACGACCTGTGATTGTGAAAACGTCCTCAACTGGCATTAAGAAAGTTTTGTCAGTATCACGAGTTGGAGTTGGGATATATTCATCAACTGCATCCATAAGTTCAACGATTTTCGCTTCATATTCAGCATCGCCTTCTAAAGCTTTTAACGCAGAACCGGAAACTACAGGAATGTCATCGCCAGGGAATTCATAGCTGGAAAGAAGTTCACGAACTTCCATTTCAACTAATTCCATAAGTTCAGCATCATCAACCATGTCAGCTTTGTTTAAGAAAACTACCATTGCAGGTACGCCAACTTGACGAGAAAGAAGAATGTGCTCACGAGTTTGTGGCATCGGACCATCAGCTGCACTTACAACTAAGATCGCGCCATCCATTTGAGCAGCACCAGTGATCATGTTTTTAACATAGTCAGCATGTCCTGGGCAGTCAACGTGTGCGTAATGACGTTTTGAAGTTTCATATTCAACGTGGGAAGTATTGATTGTAATACCACGTTCTCTTTCTTCTGGAGCTTTATCGATCATGTCGTAGCCTAAGAATTCAGCGCCACCAGTTTTTGATAATACTCTTGTGATAGCTGCTGTTAAAGTAGTTTTACCATGGTCAACGTGACCAATTGTACCAATGTTTACATGTGGTTTTGTTCTTTCAAACTTTTGTTTTGCCATTGTTTAAATCCTCCTTAATTATCTGCTTATTCGCCTTTATTTTTAGCGACAATAGCTTCTGAAATATTTTTAGGTACTTCATCATAATGTGAAATTTCCATGGAGTAGTTACCACGACCTTGTGTTTTAGAACGTAGGTCAGTTGCATATCCGAACATTTCGGAAAGTGGTACGAAAGATTTGATAACTTGCGCACCAGCACGTGCTTCCATACCGTCAATGCGTCCACGTCTGGAGTTTAAATCACCAATAACGTCACCCATATATTCTTCTGGAACAACTACTTCAACTTTCATATATGGCTCTAACAATACCGGTGTAGCTTTTTGAGCACCAGCTCTGAAGCCCATGGAACCGGCAATTTTAAATGCCATTTCTGAGGAGTCAACATCATGATAAGAACCATCGATTACAACAACCTTGATATCAACCATCGGATAACCGGCTACAACACCATTTTCCATTGCTTCTTTGATACCAGCTTCGATTGGGCTAATATATTCTTTTGGAATTGCCCCACCGACAACTTTGTTTTCAAAAGTAAAGCCTTGACCAGGTTCTTGAGGATAAAGTTCAAGTACACAGTGACCATATTGACCACGACCGCCGGATTGGCGAACGAATTTACCTTCTGTTTTAACTTGTTTACGAATTGTTTCGCGATAAGCAACTTGAGGCTTACCTACTGTACAATCCACTTTAAACTCTCTTAACATACGGTCAACGATGATTTCAAGATGTAATTCACCCATTCCGGCAATGATACATTGACCAGTTTCTTGGTCTGTACTCATGCGGAAAGTAGGATCTTCTTCTGCCAATCTAGTAAGCGCAATGCTCATTTTTTCTTGGTCAGCTTTTGTTTTAGGTTCAACAGCAACGGAGATAACCGGCTCTGGGAACACCATTGATTCTAAGATGATTGGTGCTTTATCATCGCAAAGTGTATCACCAGTTACTGTGTCTTTTAAACCAACTGCAGCTGCAATATCACCAGTGTAAACCATTTCGATTTCTTCACGACGATTTGCATGCATTTGTAGAATACGACCGATACGTTCTTTTTTACCCTTAGTGGAGTTAAACACATAAGAGCCCGAAGCCAATGTACCGGAGTAAACTCTAAAGAATGCCAATTTACCAACATAAGGGTCAGCCATAATTTTAAAAGCTAACGCTGAGAAAGGTAAATCATCACTAGCTTCACGTTTATCCTCAGCACCAGTGTCAGGATCAACACCTTTAATAGCTGGAATGTCAATCGGTGAAGGCATGTAATCAACTACTGCATCAAGCATTGGTTGAACACCTTTATTTTTATAAGAAGAACCACATAAAACAGGAGTCATTTTGCAAGCAATTGTAGCTTTACGAATTGCTGCTTTAATTTCTTCTGCCGTAATTTCTTCACCTTCAAGATATTTCATCATTAATTCGTCATCACTCTCAGCGACAGCATCAAGTAAGTTTTGACGATAAAGTTCAGCATCATCCTTCATTTCTTCAGGAATCTCAGCAGCTTCACTTGTTTTGCCAAGGTCATCAGTATAAATAATAGCTTTCATTTCGATAAGATCAACCATACCTTTGAAAACATCTTCAGAACCGATTGGCAATTGTAATGGAACAGGATTTGCTCCAAGGCGAGTTTTCATCATGTCAACAACATTATAAAAATCAGCACCTAATATATCCATCTTGTTTACGTACGCCATACGAGGTACGCCATATTTATCAGCTTGACGCCATACTGTTTCAGATTGAGGTTCAACCCCACCCTTAGCACAGAATACCGCAACCGAACCATCAAGTACCCTCAACGAACGTTCTACCTCAACAGTAAAGTCCACGTGTCCAGGTGTATCAATGATGTTTATACGATGATCATTCCATTGACAAGTTGTTGCAGCAGAAGTAATTGTAATACCTCTTTCTTGCTCTTGCACCATCCAGTCCATAGTAGCACCGCCATCATGAACCTCACCTATTTTATGTACTCTACCTGTATAGAACAGAATACGCTCAGTAGTAGTGGTTTTACCGGCATCGATATGCGCCATAATTCCTATGTTTCTCGTTTTTTCTAGAGAAAACTGTCTAGCCACTAACATCGCTCCTTACTATAAGGTAAATATTTTACCAACGATAATGTGCAAATGCTTTATTAGCTTCTGCCATTTTATGTGTATCTTCTTTTTTCTTAATAGATGCACCAGTATTATTAGCTGCATCTAAAAGTTCAGCAGAAAGTCTTTCACACATTGTTTTTTCACCACGTAATCTTGAATAGTTAACAATCCAACGAATACAAAGTGTCATACGACGGTCAGGACGAACTTCTACAGGAACTTGATAGTTAGCACCACCAACACGGCGAGCACGTACTTCTAAAACAGGCATTACATTTTTTAGTGCAGTTTCAAAAACTTCTAATGGATCTTTACCAGTTTTAGCTCTAATATTTTCAAACGCGTCATATACAACTTTTTCAGCAACACCTTTTTTACCAGACAACATAACTTTGTTGATAAATTTAGTAAGTACTTTAGAGTTGTACACCGGATCCGGTAACACGTCACGTTTAGTAACAGGGCCTTTTCTTGGCATATTAACCCTCCTTCTTCCAAAAATGAATATTATCTAATTAATTATTTCTTTTTAGCGCGTTTAGCACCATATTTTGATCTACCTTGGTTACGATTTTGAACACCAGCTGTATCTAACGCACCGCGAACGATGTGATAACGAACCCCTGGTAAATCTTTAACCCTGCCACCTCTAATAAGAACAACACTATGTTCTTGTAGGTTATGGCCAATACCTGGAATATAAGCAGTTACTTCTATTCCGTTAGTCAACCTAATTCTCGCAACTTTTCTTAACGCTGAGTTAGGTTTTTTAGGAGTAGTTGTATATACTCTTGTACAAACACCACGCTTTTGTGGACATTCCTTCAAAGCTGGAGCAGTAGATTTTTTTACTAAACTTTCTCTACTTTTACGTACTAATTGGTTAATTGTAGGCATACCTGCACCTCCTTCCTCAAAAAAAAGATTTATTATTTAATAACTGCATCTTTTACAACACAGTATTTAACAATCTAAAGCTACTTTGTTATCACTACTGCAGCTGCCCCAACCTCAATGGCACAAGCTTTTCCAAGCTCAGCCATCGTAATACTACAATCAATGGCAATGTTTTTTTCAGCACAAAGCTCTTTTAATTGTTTTACCACTCTTGGTTCCGCATCGCTTGCAATAAAAACTCTTTCAGCAATGTCTTTACTGATAGCTTTTGTAGCTTGTTTGACGCCAATAACTTTCTTGGAGCCCTTAAATGTGTCAAGTATCATCCACTTCACTCCCCTATTTTTATAGAGTAATGCTATACCTCTCATAGACACTTTTATATATTAACACTCGCAAAAGACATTGTCAACAAATTTTCTTATAAAAAAATCAGCTTTATCCCTTGCTATATCAGTTGTTTTTATACCCACGGAGCGGTGTGTTTCATTTCTATGTTTTGTCCATATAAATACTACGTTTATCAATATCTAGCGCAAAGATTTT
>RRZU010362118.1_pt1 | contig 28037 bp, 39 predicted proteins | sample 2165561 | NCBI WGS metagenome assembly RRZU01 (sample SAMN10456909, study PRJNA506462) | wastewater metagenome | isolation source: wastewater sludge | place: USA: Moscow, Idaho | reverse complement strand
CTTCCAACTCGTAGCTGGCCGCCAGCATGGCCAGCCGCGCCAGCACACCGTACATGTAAAAGCGGTTGGGCCCGCTGGCTCCGGGTTTGACGCCCGGCTCCGGCAATTGGCTGCTTTGATCGAACGTCAGTGGCACATACTGAGCGTTGTTCCGCTCGTCAAATGTTGCAACCTCTGTCGGCACCCGATAAGCGCCCCCCACCACATAGCGATCCATCATGTACACCACCGGCTCAACCGCAGCATCGTGCATGCGTTCGCTGGTCTGCACGCCCTCTTGCAAGAGCAGATCTGTTGCACGCGGGCCGTTTGCAGCCGCCTGCAAGCGCTCGTATGCCGCAGGGTTGCGATTCGCCAAGTCGTCCAGATCGACTGCGCTTTGCACCGCCATGATCTGGGTGCCGCTGGCGCTGTTATCGGCCTTGATCTCCACAAACGGCTTTTCCTGAATGCCATACTCTTTGTATTTGCGCCGAATGCGGCCCAGCAGCGTCTCCACATGGTTGCGCAACTGCTCCATACTCTGCGCGCTTTGCACATCCACCGCTTCGCAAGAGCTGAACAGCGGGGTAATCAGCCAATGGTCAATACCCAGCATCTTGCCAAAGCGCTTGGCCACCTCTTCATAGCAGGCCAGATGGCGGCTTCTGCGGCGCACGTGCCAGCCCGCATGCACAGGCGGCAGTACGTATTGCTCGTACAGTTCTTCCAAAATACCGGGCGCTCCTGCACTCAAATCGTTATTGACCAGCACCGTACACGGGTCAAAGTCCTGCAGCCCAATGCGCCGCTCGGTACGAATCACAGGCTCCAGCAGCACGCTGTCGCTCAAGGCATCGCCCTGTTGCAACGGGATGCGGGTCGGCTCCTTGATTTCGTTGCTGATGGAGCCCACACGCACATTCAGCCCCGCCATCCGAAAAATACGAATCAGCTGCGCCAGGTTGTTCAGATAAGAAGGGTTGTGCTGCGCGCGGTTTTCCGGTATCAGCAGCAGATTGCGCGCTTCGGGGCAGGTTTTTTCAATCACGGCCTGCGCCGCCTGCACGGCCAAAGGCAAGGTGGCTTCGCTCAGATGGTTCCAGCCTCTGGGATACAAATCCGTTTCGACCGGCGCGAGCTTGAAGCCTGCATTGCGCACATCCACCGCGCAATAAAACGCAGGCATATGCTCCATCCACTCCAGCCTAAACCAACGTTCCGTTGCCGGCATCGAGTCGATGATGCGTTGCTCCAGTTCATTGATAGGGCCACTCAAGGCGGTAACGAGGTGTGGAACCATAGGGCATCGATCAGATAAAAAGAGACAAATACACGTATCCGCATCTTACCGCAAGCATTCCACGTGTTACACGCCTCTGGAGCTTTACGCGCTTTTCTCTTGCGCGCGCTGTGTCCCATCCCTGTGCTTGGTTCCCTGCAGCGCCCGCACCACCGGCCACACGGCGGCAGCCGCCACGATATGTTTCAGGCTGTGGCCGCTGATGATTGCCCCCGTCCATTGCCACACAGCCTGATCGCCCATTTCGCACAGCTTGGCAAGCGCATAAAAAACCAGCACCTGCCACCAGGCAATACCCAAAACAGGTTGCTGCAAACCATCACGCTCGCCCTGCCTGCGCGTGACCCAGGGTGCCAGCAGCATCATGCCCGATACTCCCGCTTGAAAAATCACCCAAGGCGTCATGTTGCCATTCAAAAAATCGCTCATCACACAAGCCACCCCCAGCAACAGAGCAGCAGCCATCGCAGGCACCACGCGCACAGTTGCAAGCCGATCCGCCACCAGCAAACCCACTACGCCTGCAAAAGCGGCACTCATACCGATGCGATCAATCGCCAGCCCGGCAGCATCTGGCCGCAAGTGATAAATGCCCGAACACAGCGCCGTCAGCACCAACCCCCAGGCAGTAGCCTGCACAGCTGGCACCAAACGGTGGCGCGCAGCGTCATCCTGCATGTTGCGGCTGTACTGCATCCCTTGCCACAACAGCACCCATCCGGCAATGGCAAATGCCAGATTGGTGAGCACATCGCGCGCATAAGGCAACACACCCCACGCCACCTGATCGGCAAAATCGTGGTAACCGGCAGGCAACTGCATCCTCGGCAGGCACATGGCCAAAGCGCACAACACCAGCGTTGCCCCCGTTAGCCAACTGCCATAGCGCCACCACACAGCTTCTGCTCTCGATTCTGTATGCAAGGGCAATGGCTGAAGCGTTTTTCGCATGCGTGGCGCATATCTTTGCGCACCGTTATGTGCCGCTTCTGCTGCCATTGAAGAAAACAAAACTTTGCTGCTATTTGTCATGCATATGCTCCCATCGGTTAAACAGTGGATGCATATTCCGGCAAGCAGGGAAATCCAGCAGACAATAATGTGCAGAGTCGAGCAGCAGGCCACCGGCAGTATCGCCACTGGCTACCACACAAGGAGATTGCAATGAGCGCCAGCACCGAACTGATCCAGGCGATCAAGGCCGAACTCAAGGCCGCGGGCGTGACCTACGCCGAATTGGCGCAACGCCTCAATATGGCCGAATCCAGCGTCAAACGCATGTTTGCCAAAGCCGACATGCCGCTTTCGCGCATTGATGCCATTTGCCGTGCATTGCGCATCGACTTTGCCGATCTGGCGCAACGCACCCTGGCCACCAGCCCGCAACTCCTGCAACTCACGCTGGAACAAGAACGCGCCGTCGTTGCCAGCGACAAACTGCTACTGGTCGCCATCTCGGCACTGAGCCAATGGACGCTGGAACATATCACCAGCACCTACCGCATCAGCGAGGCAGAATGCATCGCCCTGCTTGCGCAGCTTGATCGCATCGGGATCCTTGAACTACGCCCACATAACCGCTACCGCCTCAAAGTGGGCAAAGGCTTTCGCTGGCGCCCCAATGGCCCCGTGATGGAGTATTTTCGCGAGCACGTGCTGCTCGACTATTTCAGCGGCCATTTCGGCGGCGCAGACGAATGCCTGCAACTGGTGCATGGCACCATCTCGCGCGCAGATGCCCCGCTATTTTTGGAGCGCATCCAGAAAATCGTCAATGATTTTGCCCAGCAGCACCTGAGCGACCAAAAAACCACCCCGCCTGACCGCGAAGGCTATACCCTGGTACTCGCCATGCGCGCCTGGGAATTTTCTGCCTTCAAAAATCTGCGGCGCCTCGGCACGCCACCTCGAGCCATCGGTTAAAAACTGTACGGCTCATCCTGAGTGAGATAGCGCTGGCGCTCTACCCGCACACCTGCGCGCAATATGCAGGCGAGCAACACTGCTTATGGCATACGCTTTGAGCCAGAGCGTTTCGGCCAGCCTATCGCCCACAACAAAGATCAAGCCGCCAATCCTGCAGAAACACCACGAGCGAGGCTGCCCGTTCAATCACACTGGCTTTGCCAAGAGCAAACCGCACGTTTGCTTGCAATATGAAAAAGCCCGCAAGCTAAAAACTTGCGGGCTTTTAAAAAACTGGTTGCGCGAGAAGGATTTGAACCTCCGACCTTTGGGTTATGAGCCCAACGAGCTACCAGACTGCTCCATCGCGCGTCAGATTTTTGATTATAGCACCGAAATGCTATGTCCAGCAATTACTCTTTGCCAGATTCTTGTTCGGGTGCAGCGCGATCCACCAGCTCAATCAGAGCCATCGGTGCATTGTCACCGTCACGGAAACCCATTTTCAGAATGCGCGTATAGCCACCTGGGCGGGTTGCAAAACGAGGACCCAGATCAGAAAAGAGCTTGGTCACGCTGTCGCGGTTGCGCAGACGATTGAAGGCCAAACGCTTGTTGGGCACGGTATCTTTTTTAGCCAGGGTAATCATGGGCTCGATCACCTTGCGCAGTTCCTTGGCCTTGGGCACAGTCGTCTTGATGGCTTCATGCTCGATGAGCGAATTCATCATGTTGCGCAGCATGGCCAAACGATGGCTGCTGGTACGGTTCAGTTTGCGGAGCTTCAGTCCGTGACGCATGGTGTGTTCCTTTCCTTCTCAAAATACCGGCAGCCGTTTCAGGTACTGCCGGGTCACACGCAAATAAACAAAGGGTTCAAATCAGCGCTTTTCCAAGCCGATGGGCGGCCAGCTTTCCAGCTTCATGCCCAAGGTCAAGCCGCGAGTGGCCAGCACTTCCTTGATTTCGTTGAGCGACTTGCGGCCCAGATTCGGGGTCTTCAACAACTCGTTTTCCGTGCGCTGAATCAAGTCGCCGATGTAATAGATATTCTCTGCTTTCAGGCAGTTGGCCGAACGCACAGTCAGCTCCAGCTCATCCACCGGGCGCAACAGCACCGGATCAAACTGTGCCGCACTGCGTGCCGGTGTATCAAAGGCATCCAAAGCGCTGCCTTCCAACTGGGCAAAGACGGCCAGTTGTTCGACCAGAATCTTGGCTGACGAGCGCACGGCATCTTCCGCCGAAATACCGCCATTGGTCTCGATGTCGATCACCAATTTATCCAGATCGGTACGCTGCTCCACGCGCGCGCTTTCCACAGAATAGCTCACGCGCTTGATCGGCGAAAACGAGGCATCCAGCACAATGCGGCCGATGAACTTGAACGGCTCATCTGCATGGCGGCGCATGGAACCGGGCACATAGCCCACGCCTTTTTCCACTTTGAGCTGCATGTCCAGCTTGCCGTTTTGCGACAAATGGCCAATCACATGATCAGGGTTGACGATTTCGACATCATGCGGCACCTGGATGTCGGACGCCTTGACCGGGCCTTCCGTTTCCTTGCGCAGCGACAGAGTCACTTCATCGCGGTTGTGCAACTTGAATACAACGCCTTTGAGATTCAACAGAATCTCGACCACATCCTCTTGCACGCCGTCAATGGCAGAGTACTCGTGCACCACACCTGCAATGGTCACTTCCGTAACCGCATAGCCCACCATCGACGACAGCAGTACTCGGCGCAAGGCATTGCCCAAGGTGTGTCCATAGCCGCGCTCAAACGGCTCCAGTGTCACTTTCGCCCGATTGGCGCTGATCTGCTCGACATGGATGTTTTTGGGTTTCAATAGATTGGTTTGCATTCTGGCTTCCTTCTCAATACCCCCGGCTCGTTACACCAGTAAGGCTGATAGGCCCTTCAAAACGCATGCCTGCGATTTGAAGAGCCGACAATGTGAATGCGGGGTTTTCAATACGCAACCACCGGGCGTTGGCAACAGAACACGAAATTCCGTCAAAAGCAAAAATCAGCGCGAATACAATTCCACGATCAGCGATTCGTTGATATCGGCTGCGAACTCATCACGATCAGGCGTTTTCTTGAATACGCCTTCGGCTTTGTCTGCATTCACTTCGACCCATGCAGGGAAACCGATCTGACCGGCCAATTGCAGGGCTTCCAGCACGCGCGCTTGCTTCGCCGATTTTTCACGAACGGAAACCACATCACCCGCCTTCACCATCAAGGATGGGACATTGACAGGCTTGCCATTGACCAGAATCGCCTTGTGCGACACCAGCTGGCGCGCTTCGGCACGTGTGGAGCCAAAACCCATGCGGAATACCACGTTATCCAGGCGAGACTCCAGCAGAGACAAGAGGTTTGCACCGGTATTGCCACGGCGACGATCCGCTTCTTCAAAATAGCGACGGAACTGACGCTCCAGTATGCCATACATCCGTTTCACTTTTTGCTTTTCGCGCAATTGCAAACCATAGTCAGACGTACGCGCACCAGAGATGCGGCCATGCTGACCGGGCTTGGTATCGAATTTGCACTTGTCGCTGACCGAGCGGCGTGCGCTCTTCAGGAACAGATCGGTGCCTTCACGGCGGGAAAGTTTAGCTTTGGGGCCAAGATAGCGTGCCACGTTATTTTCCTTTTCAAAACTACTGCCTTTTAACAAGACAGGAGCCGTCCAATCATGAAAACTGGACGGCGGTGGGCTTCAACAAAAAACGAATCAGATCAGATACGACGGCGCTTTTGCGGACGGCAACCGTTGTGCGGGACAGGCGTCACATCGGAAATCGACGTGATGCGAATACCAAGAGCCGTCAATGCGCGCACAGAGGACTCACGACCAGGGCCAGGGCCCTTGATTTCAACATCAAGATTCTTGATGCCCTGCTCTACAGCGGCACGGCCTGCCACTTCAGAGGCCACCTGTGCAGCAAAAGGTGTAGACTTGCGCGAACCTTTGAAACCTTGACCACCGGAAGATGCCCAAGACAGAGCATTGCCTTGACGATCACTGATGGTGATGATGGTGTTATTGAACGATGCATGCACGTGTGCAATGCCGTCAGCAATATTTTTACGGACTTTTTTACGCACGCGAGCAGCGGCCGAATTGGATGGTGCTTTAGCCATAATGAGTAGTTGCCTTCAATTATTTCTTCAAAGACTGAGCAGCCTTACGCGGCCCTTTGCGAGTGCGTGCATTGGTGCGTGTACGCTGACCATGCACAGGCAGGCCACGGCGATGACGGAAGCCACGGTAGCAGCCAATATCCATCAAGCGCTTGATGTTCATGGTCACTTCACGGCGCAAATCGCCTTCCAAAGTGAACTGCGCCAACGCTTCGCGGATTTTTTCCAAGTCCTGATCTGTCAGATCCTTGATTTTTTTGGAGTAATCAATGCCACAAGCTTCGCAAATCTTGCGTGCGCGCGGACGACCGATGCCATAAATGGCCGTGAGGCCAATTTCAGCGTGCTGATGCGGCGGAATGTTGATACCAGCAATACGTGCCATGTTCTTCCTCTGTTAAACCTTGTTTATCCTTGACGCTGCTTGTGGCGTGGATCAGAGCAAATGATACGCACCACACCCTTGCGACGGATGACTTTGCAATTACGACAAATTTTCTTTACCGAAGCCAGAACCTTCATGCCTCTCTCCTTGAATTCTTCTGCTTTAACTCTTTGAAATATCTTTGCTGTAGACCTTATTTGGCACGAAACACAATACGCGCCTTACTCAGGTCATAAGGGGTCAATTCTACCGTAACCTTGTCCCCTGGCAAGATACGGATGTAGTGCATCCGCATCTTGCCAGAAATATGCCCCAGCACCTCATGGCCGTTCTCCAGCTTGACCTTGAATGTGGCATTGGGGAGGTTTTCCAGCACCTCGCCCTGCATCTGAATCACATCATCTTTAGCCATATTTATTTGCCCGGCAACTTGAAGTTGGCTTTTTTCATCAGACTTTCGTACTGCTGGGTCATCAGGTAGTTTTGAATTTGCGACATCAGTTCCATCGTCACCCCGACCACAATCAGAAGAGAAGTTCCCCCGAAATTGAATGGGATCGAACTGAACTGCATACGCACAAATTCAGGCAACAAACACACAGCAGTGATATAAATTGCGCCCACAAAAGTCAAACGCAACAAAACCTTGTCCAGATAACGCGCCGTATGATCACCAGGACGAATCCCTGGAACAAACGCGCCGCTTTTCTTCAGGTTATCTGCTGTTTCACGGCTATTGAACACCAAGCCCGTGTAGAAAAAACAGAAAAACACAATAGCCAATGCATATAGCGCAACATAAATGGGCTGCCCCGGCATCAACGTTGCCGCAACATTTTGCAGCCATCGCATTCGATCGTTGCCAGCAAACCAGCTGGCAACTGTGGCCGGCATCAAAATGATGGAGGAGGCAAAAATTGGTGGAATCACCCCCGCCATATTGATCTTCAAAGGTAGATGGGAAGCCTGCCCCCCATACACTTTATTGCCGACTTGACGCCGCGCATAATTCACCAGAATCTTGCGTTGCCCGCGCTCAACAAACACCAGGAACACGGTCACCAAAACCACCGCCAACAAAATCAGCAAGGCAAAGGCCGGATTCATTGCATTGTTGCGCACCAAGTCCAGCAAGCTGACCACCGCTCCTGGCAAGCCAGAGGCAATACCGGCGAAAATGATGATGGACGTACCATTGCCAACCCCACGCTCTGTGATTTGCTCGCCCAACCACATCAGGAACATGGTGCCAGTTGTCAACGTAACAGCCGTCATGAACTTGAACATGAACCCCGGCGCAAGCACCAAGCCCGGCGTACTTTCCAGCATGGCAGCAATACCGAATGACTGGAAAACCGCAAGACCCAGTGCAGCATAGCGGGTGTACTGACTGATTTTGCGCTGCCCCGCCTCACCTTCTTTTTTCAATTGCTCCAGCGTAGGCACCACATAGGTCACCAACTGGATCACAATCGAAGCCGAGATGTAGGGCATGATACCCAAGGCAAATACAGAGAAACGCTGCAAGGCCCCGCCCGAGAACATGTTGAACAAGTTCAGGATGCCAGTTTGCCCTTGCCCATGGAACATCTGCTGCAATTGCGCAGGGTCAATACCCGGCACCGGAATATGGGCACCGATACGGAACACAACCAAAGCCAGCACCAAAAAGATCAAGCGCCGACGCAGCTCGGCCATTTTGGAGCCGGAAACGTTTCCGAGACTGGGACTAGTTGCCACGAAACACTGCCTCGGAAAAATTATGCGACGCTACCGCCAGCAGCTTCAAGAGCCGCCTTGGCGCCAGCTGTCACACCGATACCAGAAAGCTTGACCGCTGATTTGATTTCGCCGCTATTGATCAGTTTGACCGTTTTGATCATCTGACCAACGAGACCCGCCTCCTTGAGCGCAAGCAGATCTACTTCTGCACGATTCAGTGCAGCCAGTTCGGAGAGATTGATCTCGGCAGTGTAACGCAGCGCACGCGACTTGAAACCGCGCTTGGGCAAACGACGCTGCAAAGGCATTTGACCGCCTTCAAAACCGACCTTGTGGTAACCACCCGCACGAGACTTCTGGCCTTTGTGACCACGTCCTGCGGTTTTACCCAGACCAGAGCCGATACCACGACCCACACGGCGTTTCACATGCTTGGAGCCTTCTGCAGGCTTGAGATTATTGAGTTCCATCTTCAGACCTTACAGAACTTTCACCAGATAGGCGACTTTGTTGATCATGCCACGCACAGCGGCAGTATCTTCCAGCTCGGCCACGCTATTGAGTTTGCGCAGACCCAGACCACGGATCGTATCGCGATGAGACTGCTTAGTGCCAATAGGACTGCGCACCAGCTGTACTTTCAAAGTTTGCTTGTTGGACATGTGATTCTCCATCAGGCGGCAAAGATGTCTTCAACACTCTTGCCGCGCTTGGCTGCCACTTCCGCAGGGGTCGTCGCATTGCGCAAAGCGTCCAGCGTTGCGCGAACCATGTTGTAAGGATTCGAAGAGCCATGGCTTTTAGCCACAACGTCTGTAATACCCATCACTTCAAAAACTGCACGCATTGGGCCACCCGCAATGATGCCGGTACCCTTGGGAGCGGGCGACAGCATAACGCGCGAAGCGCCATGGTGCCCCATCACGCGGTGATGCAGCGTGCCGTTTTTCAGCGACACTTTCACTATATTGCGACGAGCCTCTTCCATTGCTTTTTGCACGGCAGACGGCACTTCTTTCGATTTACCCTTGCCCATGCCAACACCACCGTCACCATCACCAACCACGGTCAGCGCAGCAAAGCTGAGAATACGACCACCTTTAACAACCTTGGTTACACGGTTGACAGCGATCATTTTTTCACGCATGCCATCGTCGCGGGCGTCATCCTGGGGTTTAGCTTGTACTCTTGCCATTTTGTTTTCCATCCACTCAGAATTGCAGACCCGCTTCGCGGGCAGCTTCAGCCAAAGCCTTCACGCGGCCATGGTAGGCGTACCCCGCACGGTCAAACGCAACTTTTTCAATACCCGCCGCCTTGGCTTTCTCGGCAATGCGTTTGCCAATCAGCGCCGCAGCGGAAACATTGGCTCCTTTGCCGGCAGCGCCCAGTTCTTTGCGCATTTCGGCCTCGTTGGTAGAAGCCGACGCCAGCACTTTGCCGCCACAAGCAGAGATCAATGTCGCATACATATGCAGATTGCTGCGATTGACCGACAGGCGTGGCACACCTTGAGACCGAATGCGGATACGTGTTTGACGCGCACGACGCAAACGTTGTTCTTTCTTGCTCAACATGATGACAACGCTCCTTATTTCTTCTTGGTCTCTTTGATGATGACGCGCTCATCGACGTACCGGATACCCTTGCCTTTGTACGGCTCTGGCGGACGCAGCGCACGAATCTCGGCCGCAACCTGACCTACGCGCTGACGGTCAGCGCCTTTGATCACAATCTCGGTCGGAGAGGGCGTAGCCACAGTAATGCCTTCAGGCATTTCTTTGTTTACGGGATGCGAAAAACCGATAGAAAGATTCAGATTCTTGCCTTGTGCTGCGGCCTTGAAACCCACACCCACCAGAGACAATTTCTTCTCGAAACCTTTGCTCACGCCAACAACCATGTTGTTGACGAGCTGACGCATCGTGCCAGACATGGCATTGGCCTCACGACTTTCATCGGCTGGCGAGAACGTAATCTGACCATCCTTGCTTTCGATTTGCACCAAAGCATGACGCTGCAGAGACATTGCTCCGCCAGTACCTTTGACATTGACTACATCGCCTGCAACGGCGACTTCCACCCCTTGAGGGATGGCAACAGGAAGCTTACCTACACGGGACATTTTGATTCTCTCCTCGCTACGGTCAAGCCACGTAACACAGCACTTCGCCGCCAACACCGGCAGCGCGCGCTTTGCGATCCGTCATCACGCCTTTAGGTGTGGTGACGATGGCTACACCCAAGCCATTCATGACTTGCGGCAGCACTTTGCTGCCTTTGTACACGCGCAGGCCGGGACGGCTGACACGCTCAATGCGCTCAATGACCGGACGCCCTGCGTAATATTTCAGAACGATGTCGAGCACCGATTTACCGTCTTCCGTTTTGAGACGGAAGTCATCGATATAGCCCTCATCTTTCAGAACCTGTGCAATAGCCGCCTTGACCTTGGACGCAGGAACGCTGACGCTGGGCTTGTTCACCAGCTGCGCATTGCGAATACGGGTCAACAGATCGGCAATGGGATCACTCATACTCATTTTGTATTCTCCTGCCGATTACCAGCTAGCCTTGGTGACACCAGGGATGCCACCAGCAAAAGCGATTTCACGGACCTTGGCACGACCCAAACCAAACTGACGGAACGTACCACGCGGACGACCTGTCAATTCGCAACGATTGCGTTGACGCGTTGGGTTGGCATTGCGCGGCAATTTTTGCAGAGCCAAACGCGCAGCATCACGCTCTTCCAAGCTTTTGCTGACATCATTGGCAATCGCCTTGAGCTCGGCATGTTTTTTGGCGAACTTGGCAACAAGGCGCTCACGCTTGAGTTCACGCTGAATAAGTGCAACTTTAGCCACAGAGCACCTCAGTTCTTAAAGGGGAAACGGAAACCAGAGAGCAAAGCCTTGCACTCTTCATCGGTCTTGGCCGTCGTGGTGATGCTGATATTCAGACCACGCAACGCATCGACCTTGTCGTACTCGATTTCCGGGAAAATGATTTGTTCTTTGACGCCGATGTTGTAGTTGCCACGACCATCGAAAGAACGACCCGAAATACCGCGGAAATCGCGCACACGCGGCAACGCGATCGTCACGAAACGATCCAGGAATTCATACATCTGCGCACCACGCAGAGTCACCATGCAACCCAGAGGTTGACCTTCACGCAGCTTGAAGCCAGCAATCGCTTTGCGCGCCTTGGTCACAACAGGTTTCTGACCAGCAATCTTGGTCAAATCAGCCACGGCATTTTCCATGACTTTTTTATCAGCAACCGCCTCACCCACACCCATATTGAGCGTGATCTTGGTCAGACGAGGCACCTGCATGGGCGACTTGTACCCGAACTGCTTTGTCAGATCGGATACCACTTTTTCACGGTAATGTTTTTGCAAACGTGCCATGGTTATGCCACCTTGATTTCTTCGCCACTGGATTTGTAGACACGCACGCGCTTGCCCGCCTCCAGAGTTTTGACACCCACACGGTCAGCCTTGCCGGTGGCAGCGTTATAAATAGCCACATTGGACTGATGGATCGGCATGGCTTTTTCCACAATGCCACCCTCAATACCCGCCATGGGATTGGGCTTGACGTGTTTTTTCACCATATTGATGCCATCAATCACGAGATAAGAGTCGCACTTGCGCGACGTTACCGTGCCACGCTTACCCTTATCACGACCAGCGATGACAATCACCTGATCACCTTTACGGATCTTGTTCATGCCGATACTCCTTACAAGACTTCAGGCGCAAGCGACACGATCTTCATGAAGCGCTCGGTACGCAATTCGCGTGTAACCGGGCCAAAGATACGCGTACCGATGGGCTCCAGCTTGCTGTTGAGCAAAACAGCCGCATTGCCATCAAACTTGATCAGCGAACCATCGCCGCGACGAATGCCCTTGGCAGTACGCACGACTACGGCACTGTAGATTTCGCCTTTTTTGACGCGACCACGGGGAGCCGCCTCTTTGACGCTAACTTTAATGATGTCACCGACACTGGCATAGCGGCGCTTGGAACCACCCAGCACCTTGATGCACAACACGGATTTGGCGCCCGTATTGTCGGCAACCTCTAGACGAGATTCTGTTCGGATCATTTGTAAATTCCCAACTTGAATTCGCAAATACCGCAGACACACAGCGCCTGCAACACCACGAACCAGTCTTGGGCCCGTCATGCAATCGCAAACCATTTGCGACCCATGTTTGGGCAGAAAGATTCACTTCGATATGAAGCGAAGCTGGCATTATGCACCGTTTTTTCGCTTCAAGCAAGCACGAAGGCGGATTTTTTGCAAAGAATGTTTCCTCCCTCGCGCTTTACGCACAATTTCATCACCTGCAGTATTGCGAGATGTAAAAAAACAACATCCAAAGCCCTGCGCAGCTTCGCCACCGGCCTGTTGACTAAGTCTCAACTGGATCTGACACAGGCGCAGTTTTTTCCATCAAACAGTCGGAGGGGCAGAGAAGCCCAGCAGAGTGACAACCAGTTTTTGCTGACTTACCAAGTTGTGGTTAATTCCTTGGTTACAACACGCCATTTTCCAGATTGTCAAATGCTCTGGGTCATAATCAGCACTTTTGCTGCTTGGGTGTTCTTTTTCTTGGCTTTTGCACGAGTCCGTTCTTGCACTATGCATGCATGAGCGGCTCCCTATCGAAGCCATCACACCAACGCAGCCATGCCCCAACAATCACCACTTCAAGGAGTTGTTTCGTGTCCTCTTTGCTAACGCTCATCCGCGATGCCGGCTGGCCCATTTGGCCGTTGATCTTTGCCTCGATAGCCGCATTGACGCTGGTCGTTGAGCGTTTTATCAGCTTGCAAACCGCCCGCGTCATCCCAAAAAAATTGCTGGAAGAAGCCATGCAGGCCAGCCAATCGGGTGTGCCAAGCGCTGAAGTGGTGAATCAGCTGGAGCAAAGCTCGGTATTTGGCGGCGTGCTGGCTGCGGGCTTGCGCGCCGTAAAAAGCAATCCCTCTATCAGCACCGACGATTTGCGCGCAACGCTGGAAGGCGCTGGCCGTAGCGCAGCGCATCAGCTGGATCGCTACCTGTCTGCCTTGGCTACCATCGCATCGGTTGCCCCGCTGATGGGGCTTTTCGGAACCATTGTGGGCCTGATCGAGATATTCGGCGCGCACAATGCGGGCTTGCCATCCAACCCCGCAAGCATCGCCCACGGTATTTCGGTGGCCCTGTACACCACAGCGATGGGTCTGATGATTGCCGTCCCCTCGTTGTTGTTCTGGCGCTACTTTCGTGGCCGTGTTGACACGTATTTGCTGCAGATGGAAATCGACGCCGACCGTTTCCTGCGCCATTTGCTGAGCCTGCGCAAGAAATAAAACCTGCACGCGCCACCCACAGAGTAACCACCATGCGATTCAAGAAACGCACATCCGATGAGCCTTCCATTGACATCATCCCCATGATTGATGTGTTGATGGCCATTCTGATCTTTTTGATGCTGACGACCACGTTCAACAAGTTCACCGAGATGCAACTGCAGTTGCCTACGGCCGATACCGAGGCGGCGCGCGACTACCCAAAAGAGGTGGTCATTACCATCTCGAGCGAAGGACGCTACGCAATCAACAAGCAACCGCTGGACAACCATTCAACCGACGGCATTGCAGCGGCTTTGAGCGCAGCAAACGCTTCACCCGAAAGCGTACTGATCATCAGCGCAGATGCCGCCACTCCCCACCAAGCGGTTGTGAATGCGATTGCAGCCGCGCGGCGCCTGGATATGCGCAAAGTGACTTTTGCTACGCGCAGAAGCGAGTGATCAGGGCTAGCCCGATACTGCAGGCGCAACATCGCCCAACGCTGGTGATCGTCGCCTTTCCGGGCGTCGCTCACGCCCAGCCCCGCCGATAATCACGCCATGTTCCATCTGCGTGCCTTTTTGCATCGTGCCCTGCCTGCGGCTTGGCAGCGGCGCGGCTGGGTGGCACGGCTGCTGTGGCCGCTGTCTTGCCTGTATGCATGGGTTTGGCGCAGGCAACAGCGCCGAGCAGCGCTGCACGCCCATGCACCGCTGCCCGTTCCCGTTTTGGTGATTGGCAATGTGATTGCAGGCGGCGCAGGCAAAACCCCTACCTGCATCAGCGTGGTGCAACACTTCATCCGCATGGGGCTGCGCGTTGGCGTGCTGTCACGCGGCTATGGGCGCCATCCGTCCGCGCCCGCCTGTCTATCCGTCACAACGACCACTCCCGCCGAGCACGCGGGCGATGAACCACTGCTGATTCACCGCCACACGGGTGTGCCCGTGATGGTGTGCGCCCAGCGCCTGCAAGCTGCCCGGCAGCTGCTGCATCAGCACCCGGATACGCAACTGCTGATATGTGATGATGGCCTGCAACACTTGGCTCTGCCACGCACGGGCGAAGTTTGTGTCATGGATGAACGCGGCATTGGCAACGGCTGGTTGCTGCCCGCCGGCCCGCTGCGCGAGCCCTGGCCGCGCCGCACCACCATGTTGTTGCAAATCACGGCATCGCCACAAGCCATGTCTGAACACAACGCGCCCCTCATTCCCCCCGGGCAAGCCACTTTTCAGGCACAGCGCACGCTGGCGGATACGGCACTTCGTGCAGACGGGCAGCAGCATGCGCTGACGGACTGGATCGGCAGCGGCCAAGCCGTGACGGCGCTGGCCGGCATTGCACAGCCCGATCGCTTTTTTGCCATGTTGCGCACCGCCGGGCTGCATGTGATGGAAACCGCCTCGCTGCCAGACCATGCAGATGCGGCAGAGCTGCTTCAACAGGCGAAACATTTGCTGCGCCACAACGCCCCGCTGCTTTGCACGGAAAAAGATGCCGTCAAGCTCTGGCCGCAGCTGCCGCATGTGTGGGCTGTGCCTTTGGTTCTGCAACCAGAGCCCGCCTTTTTCGCCGCATTGAACGACTGGTGGCAGCAGCAGCACACGCCGCACAATCCGCATCGCCCCGTAGAATGAACGCTATTGCTTGCGCATGGCCTTCATGTTTGCCCTGTGGGCGCATCGACTGATCCGTTGCTCGCTTGTTTATCGCTTGATTGGAACGATTCACACCATGGACACCAAATTGCTCGAATTGCTGGTTTGCCCCGTGACCAAAGGGCCGCTGCTCTGGCGCCCCGAGCAGCAGGAACTGCTTTCCCTCAGTGCACGGCTGGCTTATCCGGTGCGTGACGGCATTCCCGTCATGCTCGAACACGAAGCGCGCGGCCTGAGCGAAGCAGAAGTAGAAGCGGCGCGCGCCAAGCGCCCTGTGGACACCGCATCATGACGCACACCGTACTGATTCCCGCGCGCCTGCACAGCACGCGCCTGCCAGAAAAGCCGCTGGCGGACATTGCCGGCATTCCCATGGTGGTGCGCGTGGCGCAGCGCGTGCAACAGGCCGACAGCGCCCATGCCGCTGCACGTGTTGTGGTGGCGGCAGATCACCCGCGCATCGTGCATGCCTGCGCAGATTTTGGCGTGGAAGCCATCCTCACCGGAACCGAGCATGCCAGCGGCAGCGATCGGCTGGCGCAAGCCTGCGCCCTGTTGCAACTGCCGGATGAGGCCATCGTCGTCAATGTACAGGGTGACGAACCGCTGATCGACCCTGCCCTGCCCGCCGCCGTTGCCCAGCAGCTGGCCAACACGCCCACGGCCCCCATGGCCACGGCAGCCCATCCGCTACGCGCGTGGGACGATTGGCACAACCCCAACATCGTCAAGGTCGTGTGCAATGCACAGCAACAGGCGCTGTATTTCAGCCGTGCGCCCATTCCCTGCTGGCGCGACGCTGCTCCGGCCGACCACACCGCGACCGAGCTGCAAGCGCACCCGGCGGCGCCTTTGCACCATATCGGCATCTACGCCTACCGCGTGGCGTTTCTCAAACAATTCCCGCAATTGCCGCAAGCACCGCTCGAAAAAGCCGAATCGCTGGAGCAGTTGCGCGCGCTCTGGCATGGCTACCCCATTGCCGTGCACATCACGCCGCACGCGCCTGGGCGAGGTGTGGACACCCCCGCAGACCTGGCGGCCGTGCGCGCCCTGTTCGCCGAACAACAGGCTACATCTGCGAGCTGATTCTGCTGCACCGCACATGCCGCCTTCTCTCGCCAGCCACGTGCGACGCCCTCACTGGAAAACACTGCGTCCGCCACCGCTGGACGGTATCCCCGCCAGCGTACTGCATTTACCCACTACGTGCCCGCATGCGCTGCTACCGGATCAACTGGCGGCGCAGTTTCCCCATATCGCCCGCGCAGACTGGATGCTGCGCATACAAAGCGGGCAGGTGCTCGACTCCGCAGGCAAGCCCCTTGCACCCGATGCGCCAACGCCTGCGGCGCAATGGATCTGGTACTACCGCACACTATTCAATGAGCATCCCATTCCGTTTACCGAAACGGTGCTGTTTCAAGACGACTGGCTGGTCGTGGCCGACAAACCGCATTTTCTGCCCGTCAGCCCCACGGGGCAATATGCCCGCGAAACCCTGTTGGCACGCCTGCAACGCCGCCTGCGCCTGCCGCACTTGGCACCGCTGCACCGGCTGGATCGTGAAACAGCAGGGCTGGTCATCTTTACTGTGCAGCCCCACACGCGCAACGCATACGCGCGCCTGTTTCGCGAACGCAGCGTGCACAAAGAATATGAAGCCATCGCCAGCCACAACCCGGCGTTGGACGAGCATATGCCCCTGCTTCACAGCAGCCACCTAGCGCCCCATGCGCAAGATTTTTTCCGCACGGCCGAATACAGCGACCGACCGCCCAACAGCAGCACGCTGATCGAACTGCTGGAAACCCTGCCCCAGCACCGCGTGCGGCTTCGCCTGCAACCGCGCACCGGCCTGCGGCACCAATTGCGTGTACATCTGCACGCACTGGGCATGCCCATCGTGGGCGACCGTTTTTATCCACATGTGCTGCACCGCGCCGGGGACACTGAAAACTACCAGAACCCCCTGCAATTGCTGGCCAAACGCCTAACCTTTATCGACCCCATCTCCCAGCAACTGCGCCGGTTCGAGAGTGACCTCCAGCTGGATGTGTGAATCCAGCTTGTTGCACGGCCGTGTTGCTGCCTGGCGCAACATCAGCCCGACAAGCAGTGCCCACGAAGCGAAGAAGCCATGCTACCTGTTTGGCAAAGACACGGCATGTCTGCCCCCAGCAAGGCGCGCCGTGCGTGCCATCTACGCACACATAGCATGGCTTGGATCACGACAATCTGTCCAACAATACTCTTTCGTCGCCAGCTTCTGCTACAGTCCATGTTTTCCGCCTGCACGGCGGTTTCTTTTAGCAAATCCGTTTTTTCTTGTTTTAGGCCCCCACATATGAGTCCCATGCTGATTCTGCACCTTGTCTTGCTCGTCGCTATTGGCATCGCCATGGGGCTGATTACCCGCCATTACCAGCCCGGCCCCACGCCGCTGGACGCCACCTGGAGCATGGTGGCAGGCGTGATTGGCGCTGCCGTTGTCACGTTGGCAGGCGCGCAGATCGGCCTGTACGACTTGGGCGACTTCATGTACTACGCCACTGCGCCAACCGGCGCGCTGATTGGTGTTATCGTCTATGCCGTCATCATCACCAAGGATGACGACGATCACACCAAAAATGGCAGCGAATAAGCGCCAGCAAACGCCGCCATACCCCGGCACGGCACCCCTGACAAAAAAGCTGCCAGTTGGCAGCTTTTTTGTGGACAGCCATCAGGCAATTACCGTTCCTGCAGCTTCCACGCCAGCGTTTCGCCTGCGCGCAAAGGTTTGACCTGCGCGCCATCGCCCCAAGCGTAGTGTTCCGGCAACGTCCAGTCCTGCCGCGCCAGCGTAATGCGCTGCGCGTTGCGGGGCAAGCCGTAAAAATCCGGTCCAAAGTGGCTGGCAAAGCCTTCCAGCTTGTCCAAAGCCTGTGCTGCAGCAAAGGCTTCGGCATACAGTTCCAAAGCCGCCGGGGCACTGTAGCAACCCGCGCAGCCACAGGAGTTTTCTTTCAGTTGCGCGGCATGCGGCGCGCTGTCTGTCCCCAGAAAATAACAGGGCTTGCCGCTGGTTGCCGCCGCCACCAAAGCCTGACGGTGCACTTCGCGCTTCAATACCGGCAGGCAGTAGTAGTGCGGGCGAATGCCGCCCGCAAACAGCGCATTGCGGTTGAACAGCAAATGCTGCGGCGTAATCGTTGCGGCGGTGCATGCACCCGCTTCGGCCACGTACTGGGCGGCTTCGCGCGTGGTGATGTGCTCCATCACGATTTTCAGCTCGGGCATGGCTTGCCGCAAAGGCTGCAGCACCCGCTCGATGAACACCGCTTCGCGATCGAAGATATCGATCGCTGCATCCGTCACCTCGCCGTGCACCAGTAGGGGTATGCCGTGGCGTTGCATGGCTTCCAGCGCCGCATGGCAATGCCGCAAATCGGTTACGCCCGCATCGCTATTGGTGGTAGCGCCCGCCGGGTACAGCTTGAATGCGGCTATGCCGGCTTCACGCGCCCGCGCCACTTCATCAGCCGGGGTGTTGTCGGTCAGATACAGCGTCATCAACGGCTCGAAAGAGGCCCCCGCCGGTATCGCCTGCTCAATGCGTTGGCGGTATGCCAACGCCTGCGCCACCGTCGTGACCGGTGGCTTCAGATTGGGCATGACAATGGCGCGCCCGAACTGGGCAGCCGTATGTGGCACCGATGTATGCAACTGCACGCCGTCACGCAAATGCACATGCCAGTCATCAGGCCGCGTCAAGCTGATGGAAGAAGGCAAAGCCGTTTCGGAAGTATTCATTTGCATCACACCTTTAAAAAACTATCAAGCAATCACGCCGATTATCGGCAACAAAAAAGCCGCATACGCGGCTTTTTTGCAGAAACGCCTAGGCAACTCTGACTCCAGGTTGGATTCCAATACGCAGGCGACCACCGTATCAGGCAGTTGCGGCCATGTTGTTGTCGCTGTCATTCACGGCATTCAACCAATACTGCGCGTTGAATGGGCTGCTCATGCGCAGCGCCAGCGGCGTAACGTCCACAATCTTGTCTGTCGGCATTTTTTCTTCAGGTTCCAAGGCCTCTTCGGCTTCTTCTTGCGCTTCCGCAACAGCAGCCTGTTTTGCCCGTTCTGCTTGGCCATTTTGTGCAGAACGGGCTACAGAAAAGAATAGAAACACCTGAACGGCACCTTTCGGTCGCCCCAGTAATCAGCGGCGTCACGGAAGGTATCCAGCAGTTGTTCGCGCGTTTCCTTGTCGAAACGGACATTGGTCGGAATCTGTTCCAACACCACGACAAAGCCGGGCTGCGGACCTGATTTGTGCAAGGGGTCGGTGATGCAGTCGTACAGGGCATCAAAATTCTTGCCGAAATGCGAAGGCAGCGTGAATTGCTCGGCGATCATGTCCAGCACATCCTGCTTGGTCTGCGCACCTGCCAGATTGGCATACAGAAAATGCTGGCCCAACTGGCTGGCTGCATTTTGCAGCTCCGGCACACGAAACGCGCGGATCGACTGAACGATGTTGTTGCGCACATTGCGCAAAGGGTTGTCGGAAAGAGGTGAATCCATGCTCACGGTAACTACGCAGCAAAAAAGCTGCCTCCTTGGTTAAGGCTAGGGAACGATTTGTTGAAAACTGGCGTAATGATCAGCGGTGTAGTAACAAACTTCAGGACTACGGCGTGGCCCGCCGCAAACAATGCGCCGCGCCCCACGGGAAGAGGCGTTAGGCGGCGCGACGGTATATTCACGGTAGAAGCCCCGCTTTTTGGCAGGCAACAGACGCTCGCGGTTGGCAAACACCATGCCGTCCTTGGAATAAGGAAACGGCCCACCTTGAAAAATCAAGCGATACACCCGCTGCTCCAGAACTGGCAACGCAGTCAGTGATACCGTATTGGCTGCTCCGCCCCCCACGGCCTTGTAAGATGGCTGCGGTCCAGCATCTGTTGTTCGAGCCGAAACAACGGCTCTATCCGCCTCTTTGTACGCAACCGCCTCAATGGGCTTGCACGCCAACAACGCCAAACACAATGGTACGCTGCCGAAAAATGGCAACACCCACCTGCTATAACGCTTCAGTTTCTGCACAGCCCATTGAATAGAGCAAATGGCATCAAAAGATGGTGTGGATTGCATGGTGGCACACGGAACCGGTTGCGCAGAAAGAACTTCCAACTACAGCGTTTCAGGGAACATCCCCAAAACGACAAGGCGCTAGTTTGCATCAAGCTGCTGCAAAAATCAAGATTGCGCCTAAAGAGCAAGTGCGGCGCAAGGGATTCCTTCCTTGAACTTGCCATATCCCAGAAAGCATGACATACCACTGGACAAAATCACTGCGCCCATTAGACACAATCTACGTAACGACAGAAAGAAAGCTTTTGACGAAAAATAGCCATGCGATGCATGAAAATAGATGCATCTTATCTTTTAAGCAACATTTGGCGTAAAAGCTTTTTGTGCCGAAGCACTCCGATAAAACCGGCCTGTCCTTCCTTCACAAACTCCGACAAGCGCACAAAAGCGTGCAACAAACAAGAAAAAACCCTGGCGTCAAAGACCCCCAGGGTTGCGTGAAAGCACCAGCTTGCCTACTGCATGCACTGGCAATTATTTTTTGGTGCCGTCGGCGAGACTCGAACTCGCACAGCTTTCGCCACTACCCCCTCAAGATAGCGTGTCTACCAATTTCACCACGACGGCTGATATGTCAAACAAGGCAAACTGCTGACTACTCACGTTGCCACATTCAATAGAGACTGCAATTGTAATCGCAATTTGCTTCTCATGGCGCTTTCAGCGCCCATCCTGAAAGGTTTACCGCGCAGAAGCCGGTGTGGTAGTGGTGCCGGGGATCATCGAAGCAGCATCACGGCTGGATGGAGCGGATGCTGCAGAAGCTGCAGCAGAAACGGGTACAGCGGCCGTTTGCTGAGCCGCCGGCAAATTGCTCAGCACGCTGGAACCAGACGCATTGCCGCGGTTGCCGTAATACGCCAGCACCAAGGTACATATGAAAAAGACGGTCGCCAACACAGCCGTTGCGCGCGACAGAAAGGTGGCGTTACCAGAAGAACCGAACAGGCTGCCCGAAGCGCCGCTACCGAAAGTGGCTCCAGCCGTAGCGCCTTTGCCTTGCTGCATGAGGATCAAGCCGATCATGACCAAGGCGCAGATAACCTGAACCGCCAGCAGAATATTGAAAAGTATGTTCATGAGATAAATGAAACCAACAGAATATGCGCCCAAGGCGCATGCCATAACTACACAAGAAAACTTTGCATTTTACTGGGCTGCCGCAATGATGCGCAAAAAATCATCCGCCTTGAGTGCAGCGCCGCCAATCAGACCACCATCGATATCGGGCTGTGCCAACAATTCAGCCGCGTTGCCGGCGTTCATGCTGCCGCCATACAACAAGCGTATGGCGCTGGCCTGATGATTCGTGGCAGCCTGCAATTGTTTGCGCAAAACCGCATGCACTTGCTGCGCTTGCTCGGGTGTGGCTGTATTACCCGTGCCAATGGCCCATACGGGTTCGTACGCCACCACGACTTCGGTAATGCTTGAGCCGACGAGATGCGTCACAGCGGCCAACTGACGGCGCACGATGTAGTCGGTCATGCCTTCATCGCGCTCACGTTGTGTTTCACCCACACACACGATAGGTGTAATGCCTGCTTCCAGCGCCCGCTTGGCCTTGATCGCCACATTGGTGTCGGTTTCGGCTTGATGCATGCGGCGCTCGCTGTGGCCGACGATGGCATAGCGCACACCAAATTCTTTGAGCATTTCGGCCGACACATCGCCCGTATAAGGACCATTTTCGTGCTGCGAAACATTTTGTGAGCCCAACGCAATCGCCTGCTGGCTCGCCAGCAGGCCTTGCAATTGCGACAAATAAACAGAGGGCACACACACGGCCACATCGCACGCCGGCTGCCCAACACCTGCCAGAATGCCTTGCATCAAGGCATCGTTGGCTGCGAGGCTACCGTTCATCTTCCAGTTACCCACGATGAATTTTTTCATGGATCACGACTCCCAAGTCAAAACTATTTTGCCGATATGCTGGTTGGATTCCATCAAGGCATGCGCTTGCGCGGCTTGTTCGGCGGCAAACGTGGCATGAATGACGGGGCGCACCTTGCCTTGCTCCAGCCACGGCCATACTGTTTGCCTCAATTGGCTCGCAATGGCCGCTTTGAAGACGTGGGACTGGCTGCGCAAAGTGGTGCCGATGATGCTCAAGCGCCGCATCAATACGGTTACGGCATTGAACGCAGCGTCTTTGCCGCCTTGCACGGCGATGATGAGCAGCTTGCCATCCACGGCCATGCATTGCACGTTGCGCGCCACATAGCTGCCCGCCACCATATCCAGCACAACATCGGCGCCGCGATTCTGCGTCAAGGCCTTGACCTGCTCCACAAAATCCTGCTCACGGTAGTTGATGGCATGATCTGCCCCCAGTTGCAAGCATGCCGCACATTTTTCGGCGCTGCCTGCGGTCACGATCACCTGTGCGCCAACAGCCTTGCCCAACTGGATGGCCGTTGTGCCGATGCCGCTGCTGCCGCCATGCACCAAAAGCGTTTGGCCTGCCTGCAAACCGCCGCGATCGAACACATTGCTCCACACCGTGAAGAAGGTTTCTGGCAGGCTGGCGGCTTCGATCACGCTCATGCCCTGCGGCACAGGCAGGCAATGCGCCACGGGCGCCACGCAGTACTGCGCATAACCGCCACCTGCCAGCAAGGCGCAAACCGCCTGTCCCAACTGCAAGCCTGCTGCCTGCATGGCAGCAGGGTCGCCGCCCATGATGGTGCCGGCTACTTCCAGCCCCGGCAAGGGCGAAGCCCCCGGCGGCGCAGGGTAATGGCCTTTGCGCTGCACCACATCCGGCCGGTTGATGCCAGAGACCGCGACACGGATCAGCACCTCGCCCGCGCCCGGCGCAGGCACAGGCTGCTGCACCAGCTCCAGTACATCGGGGCCGCCCGGCTCGCGAATAGCCACAGCCTGCATGGTGGCAGGCAGGGTTGAGCCCACAGCGTGTGCAGTCGCGGCGGCAGTGGTCATCAAGCTTCCTCGGGTCTGTCGCCGTTGCTGCGCTCAGAACGCTCGGTGCGCTCAGGGCGCTCGATCAAGGCTTTCATCGACAGCTTGATGCGACCTTTTTCGTCGGTTTCCAAAGCTTTCACGCGCACGATTTGGCCTTCTTTGAGGTAATCGCTGACTTTTTCCACGCGCTCGTGGGCAATCTGGCTGATGTGCAGCAGGCCGTCTTTACCGGGCAGCACATTGATCAGGGCGCCAAAGTCCAGGATCTTGACCACAGGGCCTTCGTAGATCTTGCCGATTTCGACTTCGGCCGTGATTTCTTCGATGCGACGGCGGGCTTCGGCGGCTTTGTCGGCATCGGTCGATGCGATGGTGATAACGCCCTCGTCAGAGATATCGATGGTTGTGCCGGTTTCTTCGGTCAGCATGCGGATGGTGGCGCCGCCCTTGCCGATCACGTCGCGGATTTTTTCAGGGTTGACCTTCATAGTGTACAGGCGTGGTGCGTAAGCGGACACTTCGGTCTTGGCTTCGCCCATGGCGCCCTGCATTTTGCCCAGAATATGCATGCGCGCCTCTTTGGCCTGCGCCAGCGCCACTTGCATGATTTCTTTGGTAATGCCCTGGATCTTGATATCCATTTGCAGCGCCGTGATGCCGTCTGTTGTGCCGGCCACTTTGAAGTCCATATCGCCCAAGTGATCCTCATCGCCCAGGATGTCGGTCAACACGGCGAAGCGATTGTCTTCTTTGATCAAGCCCATGGCGATACCGGCTACGTGCGCTTTCATGGGTACACCCGCGTCCATCAAGCTCAGGCAGCCGCCACAAACGGATGCCATGGAGCTGGAACCATTGGACTCGGTAATTTCGGAAACCACGCGGATGCTGTAGGGAAACTCGTCTTTGCTGGGCAAGCACGCCACCAACGCACGCTTGGCCAGACGACCGTGGCCGATTTCGCGGCGCTTGGTGCTGCCCATGCGTCCCACTTCGCCTGTGGCGAACGGCGGCATGTTGTAGTGGAACATGAAGCGATCTTCGAATTCACCAGCCAAGGCGTCGATTTTTTGCGCGTCGCGCTCGGTACCCAGCGTGGTCACGACCAGTGCCTGGGTTTCACCGCGAGTGAACAGGGCCGAACCATGGGTACGGGGCAACACGCTGTTGCGGATCTCGATCGGACGCACAGTGCGTGTGTCGCGACCGTCGATGCGGGGCTCACCTGCCAGAATCTGGCCACGTACGATGCGGGCTTCGATTTCAAACAGCAGGTTATCGACCTTGACTTCGTCAAACTCTACGCCTTGCGCCGCCAAGTCGGCCTTGACGGTTGCACTGGCTTCGCGCAGCGCCTGGGTACGGGCCTGTTTGCTGCGGATTTGATAAGCGGCGCGCAGCTTCTCTTCGGCCAGCGCAGTCACCTTGCCGATAAAGGCTTCGTCTTTGGCTTCGGGCGCCCAGGTGCCGTCTTTTTCCCACAGGGGCTTGCCTGCGTCACGAATCAGGTCGTGAATCGCATCAATGGCTACCTTGCCCTGCTCGTGACCGAACACCACCGCGCCCAACATGATTTCTTCCGACAGTTGCTGCGCCTCGGATTCCACCATCAGCACAGCTGCTTCGGTGCCCGCCACCACCAGATCCAGCTGGCTGTTTTTGCGGGCGGTTTGGCCGGGGTTGAGCACGTATTCGCCATTGATGTAGCCCACGCGCGCTGCACCAATGGGGCCATTGAACGGAATGCCCGAAATTCCCAACGCTGCGCTCACTGCAATCATGGCAGCGATGTCAGCGTCCACTTCGGGGTTGAGCGATACGGTGTGCACCACCACGTGCACTTCGTTGTAGAAACCTTCGGGGAACAGCGGGCGAATGGGGCGGTCGATCAAGCGGCTGGTGAGGGTTTCCAGCTCGCTGGGCTTGGCTTCACGCTTGAAAAAACTGCCGGGAATTTTGCCTGCAGCATAGGTTTTTTCAATGTAATCAACCGTCAGCGGGAAGAAGTCTTGCCCGGGCTTGGCCGTTTTGGAGCCTACTACGGTTGCCAGCACTACGGTGCCATCCATATCCAGCAGCACCGCGCCGGTGGATTGGCGGGCGATTTCGCCCGTCTCCATCCGCACAGTGTGTTGACCCCATTGGAACGTTTTGGTGACTTTATTGAACATCGTCATGATTTTTCTCCAGATATTGTTACTAGACAATCTATTGACAGGAGAGCGTTGCAGCACGCGATGCCATTCCAGCAAGCCTCTGTGGGCACAGACCGATTGTTGGAATGACACAGCTTATCGCGCTGGCTCTGTTCTCCGCGATTGATAAAAACAAAGCGCCTGAGGCCACTTCCGTCTCAGGCGCTTTGTGCAGTCTGCATGCTTACTTGCGCAGGCCGAGTTTGGCGATCAGGTCCAGGTAGCGGTTGGCATCCTTGGACTTGAGGTAATCCAGCAGCTTGCGGCGACGGCTCACCATGCGCAGCAGGCCGCGACGACCGTGGTGGTCTTTGGCGTGCTGCTTGAAGTGAGGCATCAGTTCGTTGATGCGTGCAGTCAGCAGCGCGACTTGTACTTCGGGGCTGCCTGTGTCGTTGGCCGCGCGGGCGTTGTCTTTGACAACAGCGGCTTTGTTTTCTTTAGAGATCATTGTCTCGATTCCTTGTTCCAAATGGTTTGACTTGCGTGGTGCGCCGGAACTGCACGCCACGTGCGCTTTGCAACATGCAAAACTTAGCGATTATAGTGCACAACCCTTGCAGCAACAAATCTGCGCAGGGCGCATGGTTGGGCACTGTTTTTGCAGCAGCTGCCTCCAGCACAGGGCGGCAGCTTCCGCCCGCCCTGCACTGCCCCCAAGCAACCGTTTATTTCACAACTTCTGCGGCTTGTTTAATCAAAGCATCCGACAGTGGCACGCCTTGTTTTCTGGCGGCCTCAGGGTTGACAGACAGTGAGAGCTTGTTGGCTGCCTCAGGCGCGATGGCACCGGGCTTTTCACCTTTGAGGACGCGATCCACCAACTTGCCCGTTTGGCGGCCCACGTTGTACGAATCCATGCCCAAGGCCGCCACGGCGCCGCGCGATACCGATTCCGTATCGGAGGCCACCAGCGGCAATTTGGACTCTTGCGCAACACGCACCATGGCTTCGTAGGCCGAAACAACGTTGTTATCCGTCGAGGTATAGACTACATCGACCTTGCCCACCAGGCTTTTGATGGCCGAGGGAATATCGACCGTGCGAGGGGCAGCGACCTCAACCACCGTCATGCCGCGCTTGGCCAGTTCGGCCTTGAGTTCTTTCAGCACGCTGACCGAATTGACTTCACCCGGGCTATAGACATACCCCACGCGCTTGGCACCGGGCTTCACTTTCAGCAGCAAATCGATCTGAGGCGCAATGGGCAGGCGATCAGACACACCGGTTACATTGGTGCCCGATGGCGTCCCTAGACTTTTGATCAGTTTGGCTGACACCGGGTCGGTCACGGCCGAAAAAACCACTGGAATGGTTTTGGTGGACGCCACGGCAGCCTGCGCGCTGGGGGTTGCAATGGCAACGATCACATCGGTTTTATCGCCCACAAATTTGCGGGCAATTTGCCCGGCAGTGGCCGTGTTGCCTTGCGCGCTTTGGTAAGTGATTTTCAGGTTTTTGCCCGGCACCCATCCCAAGGCTTTCAGCTCGTCTTCAACGCCTTTGCGGATGGCGTTCAGCGCCGGATGTTCCACAATGGCCGTAATGCCGACCGATTTGACGGTCTGCGCATGAGCGACCGAGGCCCACGCTACGGACGCTGCCACCAAAGCACCTACTGTGCATCGTTTCAAAAACTCTCTTTTTTTCATGGCAACACACTTTCTGCTTGGAGCAAAGAATTGGAATACCGGAATAATAAATATTTTCTTGCGCTTTTTTTGAAACAAGCGATTTTTGAAGCAAATGGTGGGATTGCCACAACTTGATCAGAGGGATGCGATGTTGCCGTTGAAAACCGGGGGGACTGCTGCAGCGGCTTTTTTGCTAGGAGCTTGGCTGCATCAAGGGTATCTTGGCTTGAAATACGGCCTCTACTCTATGGAGCTCTACTACTACCCTTGGTGGATGGTGTCTGCGGTATTGCCGCTGTGCGTGGGCGCAGCGGCGGTATTGGCAACCTTCCCTTTCCGCCGTCGGCCATACGGGTGGAAATCGCTGTATCTGCCAACGGCTGCCGCCTGTTTTGCATGGGGAATGGCAATGGCACCTGATGCCCATAGGGTAGCGCGGATATTGTGGGAGACCCCGTGGTATCTGAACACCTACGATCCGCAAACTGTACCCGCGTTTTTTCTGACGTACGGTCTGCTGGCCGCACTGCCTGCCGGTGTGTGGGTATTGGGATGGGGGCTGATGTTGAATCTGGTTTCGCGGGTTTGGAAACGCAGGGTTTAGCGGTTTCAGGCAGAACCCAAGGGCATTCTGTTCATCACCCTTGCACCTTGTGCCGATCATTCG
>RRZU012609253.1_pt1 | contig 28052 bp, 31 predicted proteins | sample 2165561 | NCBI WGS metagenome assembly RRZU01 (sample SAMN10456909, study PRJNA506462) | wastewater metagenome | isolation source: wastewater sludge | place: USA: Moscow, Idaho | reverse complement strand
AGCTGTTGGCCGGGCGAGCGCCAGACCTTGTAATTTGCGATATGGCGCCCAATATGAGCGGAAACAATGTTACCGACCAAGCCAAAAGTTTTTATCTGGCCGAGCTGGCATTGGATTTTGCCGCCCGGCATCTGAAAAGCGGCGGCGATTTTTTGGTTAAGGTGTTTCAAGGCGCGGGTTATACCGAATACATGGCCGCCATGAAAGCTGTATTCAGCCAAGTGCAGGTGCGCAAGCCCAAGGCTTCACGTAATCGCTCCAATGAAATTTATTTATTGGGTCGCAACAAACACTGACAAGTGGTCGCACCTTCACTACAATCGTTTATTTGCAGCACACATTTATCACCCTAGGAGTTTGTGACAGTGGGGAATACCGTAAAAAATCTTTTGGTCTGGCTGGTGCTGGCGGTGGTGTTGATGGCCGCCTTCAATGCCTTAACCGATAAAAAAGAAAACAAACAACAAATCGAATATTCGCAGTTTATCCAGCAGGTGAACGGCGGTGAGGTGGAAAACGTCAACATCGAAGGCTCGGTGGTGAGCGGCTACACCATCAAAGGTGTGCGCACCGATAAAACCGAATTCTTCACCAATGCCCCGCTGGACGACAATTTAATCAGCACTTTGCTGGACAAAAAGGTGCGCGTGAATGTGATTCCGGAAGAGAAAAGCATTCTGGGTAGCATTTTAATCAGCCTGTTGCCGGTGATTTTGCTGATTGCGGTGTGGCTGTATTTTATGCGCTCGATGCAGGGCGGTGGCGGCGGCAAGGGCGGGGCGTTTTCGTTTGGCAAAAGCCGTGCCAAATTGCTGGATAAAGACACCAATCACGTCACCTTTGCCGATGTGGCCGGTTGCGATGAAGCCAAAGAAGAAGTGCAGGAAATTGTCGATTACCTGAAAGCACCCTCTCGCTACCAAAGCTTGGGCGGCCGTGTGCCGCGCGGTATTTTGCTGGCCGGCAGCCCCGGTACCGGTAAAACCTTGCTCGCCAAAGCGATTGCCGGTGAAGCCAAAGTGCCGTTTTTCAGTATTTCCGGCTCCGACTTTGTGGAAATGTTTGTCGGCGTGGGCGCTAGCCGCGTGCGCGATATGTTTGAGCAGGCCAAGAAAAATGCGCCTTGCATCATCTTTATTGATGAAATTGATGCTGTGGGCCGCCAGCGCGGTGCCGGTTTGGGCGGTGGCAACGATGAGCGCGAGCAAACGCTGAACCAATTGCTGGTGGAGATGGATGGCTTTGAAAGCAACACCACGGTGATTGTGATTGCCGCCACCAACCGCCCCGATGTATTGGATCCGGCCTTGCAACGCCCGGGACGTTTCGACCGCCAAGTGGTGGTGCCGCTGCCGGACATCCGTGGCCGTGAGCAGATTTTGAAAGTACACGCCAATAAAGTGCCGTTGGACAGCTCCGTGGATTTGCCCACTTTGGCGCGCGGCACCCCCGGTTTTTCCGGTGCCGATTTGGCCAACTTGGTGAACGAAGCCGCGTTGTTTGCCGGTCGCCGCAATAAAACCAAGGTTGATCAGAGCGACTTTGAAGACGCCAAAGACAAAATCTACATGGGGCCGGAACGGCGCAGCATGGTGATGCACGAAGACGAGCGCCGCGCCACCGCCTACCATGAATCCGGCCATGCCATTGTGGCCGAAAGCCTGGCCGGCACCGACCCGGTACATAAAGTCACCATCATGCCGCGCGGCCGTGCGCTGGGGTTGACTTGGCAATTGCCCGAGCGCGACCGCATCAGCATGTATAAAGACCAAATGCTGAATCAGATTTCGATTCTGTTTGGCGGGCGCATTGCCGAAGACCTGTATGTAGGCCGCATTTCCACCGGCGCGTCCAACGATTTTGAGCGCGCCACCCAAATCGCCCGCGATATGGTGACCCGCTACGGCATGTCCGACAAAATGGGGCCGATGGTGTATGGCGAAAACGAAGGTGAAGTGTTTTTGGGGCGCTCGGTAACGCATTCGCAAAACATTTCCGAAGCCACCATGCAGCAAGTGGACGCCGAAATCCGCCGCATTATTGACGAACAATACAAAGTGGCCTACGACATTCTTAACAGCAACCGCGATAAAATGGAAACCATGACCAATGCCCTGATGGAATGGGAAACCATCGACCGCGATCAGGTGCTGGAAATCATGGACGGCAAAGCACCGAGCCCGCCGAAAGACTACAGCCACAATCTGCGCCAGGATGATGACAGCACCCCCGACAGTGCAGCACCGGTGGCAGCAGGCACGGCGGCGATTCCGGCAGGCGGCGATGCGGTGGTGGGCGGTGCCGACAGCGCCACCATCGGCCCGGAAGCCGACCCGCAACCGCAGCCCAATCCGCAAGGGCCGCAAAGCGGTGATGTGGTGAGCGGTGGCGAAGGGCAAGATCAACCGCCGCGCCACAACGGTTAAACTATTCAAACGGCAGCCTTGGCTGCCGTTTTTGGTTTCAGGCAGCCTTTATATAAGCAATAGCATGATGAATTTTCTTTCTTACTGGCAATGCGGTCGTTTTCAAATTGATTTGTCCACCCCGAAAATCATGGGCATCGTCAACCTTACCCCCGATTCTTTTTCCGACGGCGGACGCTATTCCACTTCGCTTCAGGCAGCCTTGGCACATGCCGAACAATTGCTGCAACAAGGTGCCGATATACTGGATATTGGCGGCGAATCCACCCGCCCCGGTGCCGCGGCGGTGTCGCCGCCAGAGGAGTGGGCGCGGGTGGCACCGGTGCTGGAAGTGCTGCATGGCTGGGGCGTGCCGATTACCTTGGATACCCGCCGCACCGAAATCATGGCTAAGGCTTTGGCGGCAGGCTGGGTAGACGGCATCAACGATGTGGCGGCACTGGAAGATGCGGGCGCGCTGGATTTATTGGCGCAATATCCGCAAACCGGGGTATGCCTGATGCACATGCAAGGGCTGCCTGAAACCATGCAACAGCAGGCCGACTACGCCGATGTGGTGGCCGAAGTGGGCGCGTATTTGCAGCAACGGGTGCAATATTGTGTGGCGGCGGGCATCGCCGCTGAGCGGCTGCTTGCCGATCCCGGCTTCGGCTTCGGCAAAAATCTGGCGCACAATACCGCGCTGATGCAGCAGTTGCGCCGTTGCGCCCAAGCCAGTGGCCGCCCGCTGCTGGTGGGCGTTTCGCGCAAACGCATGATTGGCGAGCTCGGCGGTGAAAACGAAGCGGCCAATCGGGTGGCGGGCAGTGTGGTGGCGGCGGTGGCGGCAGTGGCACGGGGCGCGGCGATTGTGCGCGTGCATGATGTGGCGGCCACGCGCCAAGGTTTGCAAGTATGGGCGGCTTTGGGCGGCCACTTGCCCTGAACGTTGCCTGAAACGGGCTTTTAGCCTAAATGGCTGGTCATCATCCGCCTGCTGTTCTAAAATGAGCACACCCTAGAATCAGGCGGATTAAAGAAGCAAAATGAGCAAAAAATATTTCGGCACCGATGGCGTGCGCGGCGAAGTAGGGCAACACCCGATTACCCCTGAATTTGTGATGAAATTGGCCTATGCGGCCGGGCAAGTGCTGGTGCAGCACGGCCTTGATCACCGCCCTACGGTTTTAATCGGCAAAGACACGCGTATTTCCGGTTATATGCTCGAAGCCGCAATGGAGGCGGGCTTTACCGCTGCCGGGGTGAATGTATTGCTCACCGGCCCCCTGCCCACACCCGGCGTGGCCTACCTTACCCGCGCGCTGCGTCTGGATTGCGGAGTGATGATTTCTGCCTCGCACAATGTGTATTCCGATAACGGCATCAAATTTTTTGCCGAAGGCGGCGTAAAGCTTACCGATGCGGTGGAGCTCGAAATCGAAGCGCAATTGGATGCACCGATGCAAACTGTGGCCTCCGATTTTCTGGGTCGCGCCCGTCGCATTAATGGTGCCGACGACCGCTACATCGAATTTTGCAAATCCACCTTCCCCAATGATTTGAACCTGCGCGGCTTAAAGCTGGTGGTGGATACCGCCAATGGCGCGGGCTACCACGTGGCGCCGAAAGTGTTTCACGAGCTGGGTGCCGAGGTGGTGAGCATTGGCGCCGAGCCCAATGGCTACAACATCAATTTGAAAGTGGGCGCCACCCACACCAAAACCCTGCAAGCGGCAGTGTTGCAAAACGAAGCCGATTACGGCATTGCGCTGGACGGCGATGGCGACCGCCTGATGATGGTAGACAAAGTGGGCAAGGTTTACGACGGCGACAGCCTGATTTATGTGATTGCCAAAGCCCGCGCCGCTTCAGGCAGCCTTAAAGGCGGCGTGGTGGGCACGGTGATGACCAATCTGGCGATGGAGTTGGCATTGCAAGAGCGCGGCATCGAGTTTGTGCGCGCCAAAGTGGGCGACCGCTATGTGCTGGAGCAATTATTGCAGCGCGGCTGGCAGGTGGGCGGCGAGGCTTCCGGCCATGTGCTGTGTATGGACAAACACAATACCGGCGACGGCATTGTGTCGGCCTTGCAGGTATTGGCCGGGCTGCAAACCCTGCAACAAGATTTGGCCACCGCGCTGGCCGATTGGCGCCCGTTTCCGCAAACCATGATTAACGTCAAAATCCGCAAAGGGCAAGATTGGCAAAGCGCGGCCGAGCCGGTGGCCGCCGCAGTGGAGGCCGAATTGGCCGGCAAAGGCCGCGTGGTGCTGCGCCCCTCCGGCACCGAGCCGGTGGTGCGGGTGATGGTGGAAGCGCAGCAGGCCGACGTGGCCAAACAGGCCGCCGAAAAAATTGCCCGTGCCATTGAGGCCGCCAGCGCATAAGCGCAACTGCGTAGGTTGGATACTTGCATCCGACGCTGGTTTGCCCGTAGAACACAGTACGCTCCAAAATGCTTAGACAAAGCAGCAATCGTTTATTTTAATTCAGGAAAGCCCGGCTTTTTATGTTCAGCCTGTTAGAAGCCTTTTTTACCCAATACGGCTATGCGGCGGTGTTTTTGGTGTTGGTGGCCTGCGGTTTCGGCGTGCCGATACCGGAAGACGTCACCTTGGTTACCGGCGGCGTGATTGCGGGGCTCGGGCATGCCAATGTGCACATTATGTTTGCGGTGGGCATGGCCGGGGTGTTGGTGGGCGACGGGCTGATGTTTACCGCCGGGCGCGTTTACGGGCATAAAATTTTGCGTTTCCGCTTTGTACAGCGGGTGATGACGCCTAAGCGTTATGCGCAAGTGCAAGAAAAATTTGATAAATACGGCAACCGCGTGCTGTTTGTGGCGCGTTTTCTGCCCGGCTTGCGCACCCCAATCTACATCACCGCCGGCATCAGCCGCAAGGTATCGTATTGGCAGTTTTTGCTGATGGACGGCTTGGCGGCGCTGATTTCAGTGCCGATTTGGGTGTATTTGGGCGCATACGGCGCTGAAAACATCGATTGGCTAATGCACAAAGTACACCAATTCCAAACCGGTATATTCGTGCTGATCGGCATCGGTGCGGTGTTGTTGGGCTGGTGGTGGTGGAAAAAGCGCCAGCGCTCGCTGTTTTTTAAAACTCAAATCGGTAAAATCCGCGCCCGCCGCCAAGCCAAAAAAGCGGCCAAAGCACAACAAGCCGATACCGATCACCACACCGATTCTTAAAACACCGCCGCCAACTGCGCTACTGCTGGCCGCGTTTATGCCTCTTTTGATATTGAAATACCATGACCCAGACACCATCCACCCCCTCAGATAACGACCCTATCCCTAAGCGCAGCATCCGCAGTTTTGTTTTGCGCCAAAGCCACATGACACCGGCGCAGCAAAAAGCCATCGATACTCTATGGCCACAGTTCGGGCTGGATTTTCAGGCAGCCACTGTTGATTTAAATACCCTGTTTGGCCACACTGCGCCCAAAATTCTGGAAATCGGCTTCGGCATGGGCACCGCCACCGCCGAAATCGCCCAAAGGCTGCCTGAAAGTGATTTTCTCGCCATCGATGTGCACGGCCCCGGCGTGGGCAATCTGCTTAAATTGATTGACGAGCAAAGCATCGGCAATATCCGCGTGATGCGCCACGATGCGGTGGCGGTGGTGGAAACCATGCTTGCCGATGCCAGCTTAGACGGCATCCATATATTTTTCCCCGATCCCTGGCATAAAAAACGCCACCACAAGCGCCGCCTGATTCAGGCAGCCTTTGTGGCCATGTTGCTGCCCAAACTCAAGCCCGGCGGCTATATCCATTTGGCCACCGATTGGGAAGAATACGCGGTACAAATGCTGGATGTGCTCAGCGGTTTTGCCGAGCTGCGCAACAGCGCCACCGATTATGCACCCACCCCGGCCTACCGCCCGGAAACCAAATTTGAAGCGCGCGGTAAGCGGTTGGGGCATGGCGTATGGGATTTGGTGTTTATCAAACAATAGGCTGCCTGAAACTGTACAGCCGCCCAAATCGGCGTAGAATTAACCCGTTTGCCTCATACTGATAGCCAATAAGGAAAAAACCATGTTTCAACACGTCGAATTTTACCCCGGCGACCCGATTCTGGGCCTGATGGACAAATTCAACCAAGACCCGCGCCACGACATCAAAGTGAATCTCGGCGTGGGGGTGTATTACGACGAAGCAGGCCGCCTGCCGGTGCTCGAATGCGTGAAAACCGCCGAAGCGGCACGTGCCAATCCGCCGCAAGCGCGCCCTTATTTGCCGATGGACGGCCTGCCGGGCTACCGCAAAGCGTGCCAAAACTTGCTGTTCGGTGCCGATAATGAAGCGGTGCAATCCGGTCGCATCGCCACCATCGCCACTTTGGGCGGCTCCGGCGCCTTGCGTGTGGGTGCCGACTTTATCCATCAATGGTTTCCGCAAGCCAAGGCCTATGTGAGCAACCCCACTTGGGGCAATCACATCAGCATTTTCGAAGGTGCCGGCTTCACCGTGGGCAAATACCCCTATTACGATGCTGCCACCATCGGCGTGAAATTCGATGAAATGCTGGCGTTTTTCAACAGCTTAAACGAAAACGATGTGGTGATTCTGCATCCTTGCTGCCACAACCCCACCGGCGTGGATTTGAGCAACGCGCAATGGGATCACGTGCTGCAAGTGGTGCAAGCCAAAAAGCTGATTCCGTTTATGGATATTGCCTACCAAGGCTTTGGCGACGATATGGACGGCGACGTGTACGCCATCCGCAAAGCCGTGTCCATGGGCTTAAGCGTGTTTGTGAGCAACTCGTTTTCCAAAAACCTGTCGCTTTACGGCGAGCGCGTGGGCGGCTTGTCGGTGGTGTGCCCCAACGCCGAAGAAGCCCGTTTGGTGCAAGGCCAACTTAAATTCACCGTACGCCGCATCTATTCCAGCCCGCCCGCCCACGGCGGCCATGTGGTGGACGATGTGATGAACAATCCGGCCTTGTTTGCGCAATGGGTGGGCGAAGTGTATGAAATGCGCGACCGCATCCGTGCCATGCGCCAGCAGCTGCAAGACGTGCTCAGTGCCAAAGTACCGGGGCGTGATTTCAGCTACTTCACCAAACAGCGCGGCATGTTCAGCTTTACGGGCCTTACCCCCGAGCAAGTGGCGCGCCTGCAAAGCGAATTTGCGGTGTATATGGTGGACAATGGCCGCATGTGCGTGGCCGGTTTGAACAGCAAAAACATCGACTATGTGGCTAATGCGATTGCGGCGGTATTGCAATAAAGCGCTTGATTATTGTGGGTGATTAAAAAAGGCTGCCTGAAACTTTCAGGCAGCCTTTTGATTTAATTAAGTAAACCTATAGTGGAATGAAGAATAAAGTGATACAAGGCGCGAAGCCGCAGACAGTACAGGTAGTACGGCAAGGCACAGCAACGCCGTAGCACTTTGTTATGCATTTCACTATATGTTTAAAACCGTGCTGCCACCCCTACTTGCAAGCTGGTTTGGCTGTGGCCGCTGCGAGCAAAGTCATGCCCGGCGGCGGCAAAGGCACGCCATGGTGATGCCGTAGGCTGCCATTGCACGCCCAGTTGGGCATTTAACCAGCTGCGGTCGTCGGCTGGGGCGGCCACGCTGAAATGGCTGCCGTTCATACCGGCGCGCATAGGGTCGTTATTGTTGCGCCATTCTTTTACCCAGCGCAGTTGGGCATAGGGCTGCCAATCTCCAGCTTGATAAGCCGCTTCGGCGCCGATGCCGCTGCGCAACGAAGTGTATTTTTGTTCGTCAAACTGCATTTGTGTGGCACCGCCGCTGCGCTCGGCAAAGCCGTGCACCTTGCCTTTCACCATCATCAGGTCGGCCAATGCCGATAGGCGGGTTTGGCCGAATTGCCACTGGTGGCCGCCAAACACACCGGCACCGAGGCTGCTGCCACCGGTTTCGCCTTGTTGGCTAAGCTGCGCCTGCCCCAGCCGGATATGGCGGCGGGTGCTGTAGTCGGCATCGTTGATTTGCATCATGCTGCCTGCCCACCATTGCGGTGCATCGTAGCGCACCACGGCGGTAGCACTGTTGGTTTTGGCGTTGACGCGGGTGTGGCCGCTGTTTTGGTCTTGATCTTGGCGGCTGAACACCAAGCCCAGCTGCCAAGCATCGTTTAATTGGGCTTTGGCACCGGCGTGCAGTATGTTGCCACCATCACCGCCGGTGTCGTGCTGATAAGCAGCCACGGCATCCAATGTGCGGGCGGGTTGGCGGTTGCTGCGGTTGCGGTTGCTGTCTTGGCGTACAAAATCGGCAGCTGCGGCACCGCTTTGCAGCCCTAGCATGCGCAGTGCGGCCATATCGGCAGGTGCTTGCAAGGTGGCCAGTAAATAATCGGCCATGATTTGGTGGGCTTTGGGGCCGGGATGAAAGCCGTCGGCAAACAATTTGGCATCGGCAGCGGCTTGATCAGTGGGTGTGCACAGGGTGGCGGCGATGCTGCCGCTGCAAGCGGTGCCGGTGGTGTTGTTAAAGCCGTATTGCGCCGGGTTGGCCAACATATCGCTGAAGAGGGTGTTGGTGTCGAGCCGCACCACATTGCCGCCCACTTGGTTTAGCGCACTGGTGGTGGCGCTGTTGAGCTGGTTGGTGGCGGCGCTGGCACTGCTGGTGAAGCTTTGATATTGCTGTTGCAAGCTGGCGTTGAATGCGGCTTGGCTGATGCCGGCTTGATTGAGTGCCGCGCCTAAGGGAGAGGCATAAATGGCGGCGGCGGTGTCGTTCAGCACTTGTGTGCGGGTGGTGTCAAAATCGGCTTGTGAGGTTTGTTGGGCGGCGTTCAGGCGTGCCGAGGCTGCCTGAAAAGCCTGATTAAACGCGGCACTGGCGATTGCGCCTTGGCCGGGCGCTACTTGGTTTACTTGTTGGCCAAAACCAGCCGCTGCCGCCGCGCCAAATTGCTGGAATAAAGACGGGGTATACACCACATTGGGCACAGTGGGCATCACCACCAAATCCACGCCCGCTTGCTTGAGGGTTTGCCATTGTTGCGCACTGGCTTGTGCCGCTGCGTTGGTGCTGGCCAAAACTTCTGCGGAAGGGCTGGCGCTGGCTTGGGCGCGGGTGAGGATGGCCGCCATATCATTGCCGCCACCCCACACAATATGCAGCGCATCTGCTTTAACCCCTGTGGCGAGGTAGTCGTTAAGCTGTGTTTGAAGTGCACGGGGATCAGGTCGGGAAGAAACCAAGTGTGTGTCTGTGTTGCTGCTCACCACCACACCGCCACTGTAGGCATAGATATTGCCACCCTTGCCGGAAGCCGTTGCCGTACCACCCAGCGCCTTGGCAATATGCTCATCGTAAAGCGAGTTGAGGCTGCCATCGGCTTTGGCATAAGTGGCTTTTAAATTCCAGCCCGGCTGCCCCACGTCGCTCAGGCTATCGCCCAATACCACCACTTCTTGCGCCAGTGCCAGCGGCACGTAAGCGGCCAGTAATCCGGCCATCCAGTAATGTGCTTTCATGTTTTGCTCTTTTCTCCGTAATCCGTAAACGGCCTGTTTTTGTTTTATGTTGAGGATGTCATTTAAGCCCCTGATAGGGCATTAGATACTATATTCAAAATCAAATAACAGCAAGCATGGGTTGGTTGAAATGGCGGGTGAAAATCGCTTTATTTTAGAGCTACTTGCCCAATAATATCGTATTGAATGGCAAACAAATGTTGTATGCGCATAGCTAATACCAATTCTAAAAAATAAACTATTTTCAAATTCATTGAAATGAAATTGACTCATAGGATGCGCCTTGGCGCATCAAAACTAAAAATCGCAGGAGCCGATGGGCCAAGGCGCATCCTATTACCGTATCTTATGTATTTTGATTTAAGGTTATTTTTTAGAATTGGTATAAAAAAAGGCTGCCTGAAATTTTCAGGCAGCCTTTTGCAGATGAATTGGGTTTAGCTTTTGCTTTTCGGGCAGGTAAAACGCAGCACCAAATAACCCAGCACGCCGGTGAGCAAAGAGCCGATAAACACGCCCACTTTGCTGTAATCCTGCCATTGCGGATCGTTAAAGGCCAGCAGGCTGATAAACAAGCTCATGGTAAAGCCGATACCGCACAGCAACGACACGCCGTAAAGCTGCATAAAATTGGCACCTTGCGGCAATTTGGCCAGGCCGGTTTTCACCAGCAGCCACACCAGGCCGAAAATACCCAGCTGCTTGCCCACAAATAAGCCCAAGGTAATGCCCAATACCACCGGCTCCATCAGCCATGCCCAAGAGAAGCTGGCAAACGACACGCCGGCATTGGCAAAACCAAAGATGGGCACAATCAAGAAAGCCACCCATGGCGATAAGCCATGCTCCCACTGCAACAGCGGCGCTTCTTTAACGCTGTCGTTTACCCGCAGCGGGATGGTGAGTGCCAGTACCACGCCCGCCAAAGTGGCGTGAATGCCCGACTTGAGCACCAAAAACCACAATATCGCGCCCAAAATCATATAGGGTTTGTTGTTTAATACGCCTTTCAGGTTCAGCGCCACCAATGCGGCCAGCACCACGGCGGCCAACAGCAAATACAAGGTGTGCAGCTCGGCCGTGTAGAAGAACGCAATCACCACAATCGCCGCCAAGTCGTCCATAATCGCCAAGGCAGTTAAGAAAATTTTGAGCGACACCGGCACGCGGCTGCCCAACAGTGCCAACACACCCAGCGCAAAGGCAATATCGGTGGCAGCCGGAATCGCCCAACCCTTACTGGTGGGGCTGTTAAAGCCGTTAATCAGCAAATAAATCAGCGCGGGCACCGCCAAACCGGCAAAGGCGGCCAAACTGGGCAGCAAACGCTTGGCATTGGTGTCTAGCTCGCCTTCGAGTAGCTCGCGTTTTACTTCTAAGCCCACATACAAAAAGAACAAGGCCATTAAGCCATCGTTGACCCAGTGCAGCACGCTCAAGCCTGCCACATAACTTTTTAAGACACCGAAATACACATCGGCGGCACCGCTATTGGCCATTATCATGCCCAATACGGCCGCCACCATCAATACGATGCCGGCTGCCGGCTCCGATCGGAAAAAATGAACAATTTTATCGCGCATACGCCATCCCCTTCTTAAATAAAATTAAAGATAAACCTTAACAATACGGTTTCCATAATATGGCACTCAAGGCCATTGCAGCCGCGTCAAATCCAGATGGCTTGCCCGCTCGGCAGCGCTGCTGCCCGACATATGGGGCAGTACGCCCAAAAGGGGTGCGGGCAAGCGTGCCGCCAAACTGGCCACATAGTCATCCAAACGATGCGGCTGCGGTGTAATACAATTGGCAATCCAACCCAAAAACGGCAGACCGGCAGCCGCAATCGCGTGTGCAGTGAGCAAGGCATGGTTGATGGCACCGAGCTTAATGCCCACCACCAAAACCACCGGCAAGCGCTCGGCGGCTACCCAATCGGCAAAATCGGTATGCTCATTCAACGGCGTATGCCAGCCGCCCGCGCCTTCCACCAGCACTAAATCGGTGTGTTGTTGCCACAGCGCCAATTGCCGGCTCATCTGCTTAATGTCAATCGCCATGCCGCTGTCTTGTGCCGCCAAATGTGGCGCGGTGGCTTCGGCATAAGTGTGGATATTGTGCTTGGCATGGTTATTGCATACATTTGAGGCAGCCTGTAAGGCCAAAACGTCTTCATTACAGCCGTTTGAGTCTATTCCGGAGGCCACCGGCTTATAACCTGCCACGCGTAAACCTTGTAGAGCCCAAGCAGCCAGCAAGGCTTCACTGCAAAAAGTTTTCCCCACTTCGGTGTCGGTGCCGGTAACGAATACCGTGTTGGCTTGGTGTAATTGCAGCATATATTTTCCTGAAACATCTGCAATTAACCGTAAACTGCATTGAATTTACCGCAGTTGCTAATTTCAAATAAACCAATCAAAGAGGCTGCATACTAACACAAAATGGCACTTTCTTGCCGTGATGCGCGGGCTTTGACAAAAAATTGCATCTGAACATCACAAGTTGTCGGTAGACAAATGGTGTCAAATGGTATTCAGCATGGTGGTGGGCATTATGCTGTATTTGAAATTAACCATAATGGCTTAAATAGGTGTAACATTCAGTAATATCTTATGAAAATTATTTGTGTAAATTTGTTATGAATAATCTAAATAAGCAATCAAGTGCTGGTTTTACCCTAATCGAAGTGATGATTATCGTGGTAATTGTTGGTATCTTGGCCGCGATTGCCTGGCCTAGCTACCAGAATTTTCTACGCCAAACTCGGTTGGAGCGCGCACGTGCCGATTTGCTTACCAATGCACAGATGATGGAACGTTTCTATAGCCAATGCCACACCTTTACACCGGCTTCCGGCGCTCAAGTGCCGTGCAATGTGGCTGCGCCCGCTTTGACCACCAGTGATGAAGTGAGCCGTTTTTTTACCATTCGCTATGGCGTCAATAATCCGGGTGCAAATAATTATGAATTGGTGGCGGCGCCGCTGGCCAATACGGGAGAAACACGCGAGCTGCGCTACGACAGCACCAACAGCATGACATTATGCGAGCCGGGCGCGGCGGGCGCTTCCGATGTTTGCAGGGTTTATTGATGTTTGTTTGAGTTTAAAAATCGGCCAACGCAATATTATATGCGTTGGCCGATTTTACTTGGACTGTGCCAAAGCATTCGATATACTTGTATTAATGCTTATGTCATTTTAGGCTGCCTGAACAACCTACTTTTAATGCCGATTTTCATTATCAAACCATGATTATGGGGGTCAGTTATGTTTGCCCGACGCCTGCGCTATTTTGGTTTTACGTTATTGGAAATGATGATGGTGGTGGCCATTATTGCTATTGTGGCGGCCATTGCTTGGCCAAGCTATCAAAATCATGTGCGCCAAACCAGGCTGAACGAAGCCAAAAGCGCACTGCTCAATAATAGCCAGGCATTGGAGCGCTTTTACAGTCAAAACCACCGCTTTAAAACCAACAGCACCACTTGGATGCCCTTGCCCATCACCGAAACCGCCCATTTTTGCTTGCGATTGCAAGGCAATCCGCGCGGCACCAATAGCGACAGTATTTACACCTTAAAAGCGGTGGCCTTTAACCCCGAGCAAGAGCCGCGCATCATTAAAATAAGCCAAGATCTCACCGTGATGGTGTGCGAAGAAAGCAGCAGCCGTTGTAGCGAAAGCACGCCTTTCTTTACCGGTGGCAGCGGCGTGGACAAGCGCTGCAAAATTATCGGCACCGCTTGAAAATATTAAAAACCACCCGGATAGGGTGGTTTTTAATGCTAGCAATGGCAATGGTATTAGCGGTTTTCCAACATGGCTGCCGGGTCTTTTGGCATATGGTCACGTTGGCTGCCGATAATATTGGCGTTTTGCTCACGTGCCTTGGCGGCATCCATAAAAATCACTTCCGGTGTAGCGCTTACTTGCGAAGCGGCCGGGGCGGTTTCCACCACCACGGGTGCACTCACTTCAGCCACGGGTGCGCTGGCAGCCGGTTCGGTTTCGGTAACGGCGGCTTTGGGGGCAGCCATTGCAACAGCAGACAAGCTTACAGCAGCCACGGCAGTGAGGAATTTTTTCATGTGAATCTCCGTTTATTAATGAAATAGCGTCACAAATCGCGATGACGATGATTGTTTTATTTCATGGATGAAAAGACAACGGCCAATCATAATTGATGGCCGTGATGTGTTTGGTAAGACGGTATGCGCAGCATAAGGTTCGTTTAAATTTTCAATAATGCATCAATAAAGGTAAAGAATTTATGGTTGAAATGGGTGTTGGTGTAAATCTGCGTGCCCGGATGTTGGGTTGAGATAAGTATTGGCAATAAATGCGTTGGGCAGTTGTGCTGATGATAAGGCTGCCTGAAAGCGTTTTTGCAGCGCAGAAACGTCATTTCAGGCAGCCTTTAATTTTGATGCCAATAAAAAACCGGGCAGATTGCCCGGTTTGATGCGTTCCAGTTACGGCTACGGTTTAGTGGCGCTCTACCGCCAACGCCACACCCATACCACCGCCGATACACAAGGTAGCCAAGCCTTTTTTGGCGTCGCGGCGTTGCATTTCCTGCAGCAGGGTAACCAGAATGCGGTTGCCCGAAGCGCCGATGGGGTGGCCTAAAGCAATGGCACCGCCATTCACGTTCACTTTGTCCATATCGAACTTCAACTCACCGGCCACGCCCAAGGCTTGGGCGGCAAAAGCTTCGTTGGCTTCAATCAGGTCTACTTCGCTCAAAGACCAGCCTGCGCGTTGCAGGGTTTTTTGTACCGCGCTTACCGGGCCCATGCCCATGATTTCCGGTGCCACACCGCTGGAAGCATAGGCTTTGATGGTGGCCAAGGGCTTTAAGCCCAGCTCTTTGGCTTTGTCGGCCGACATCATCAATACCGCAGCGGCGCCATCGTTGATGCCGGAAGCATTGGCGGCGGTAACGGTACCGTCTTTTTTGAAGGCCGGGCGCGGTTTGCTGATGGTGTCGATTTTGGCGCCTTTTTTGATGAATTCATCTTCGGCAAACACCACGGGGTCGCCTTTGCGCTGCGGAATGCTCACCGGCACAATTTCTTCTTTAAATTTACCGGCGGCCTGCGCTGCTTCGGCTTTGTTTTGCGAGGCCACGGCCAGCTCGTCTTGCGCTTGGCGGCTGATGTTGTATTTTTCGGCAATGTTTTCGGCTGTGATGCCCATGTGGTATTGGTTGTAGGCATCGGTGAGGCCGTCGTAAACCATGCTGTCGATCACTTTGCCGTCACCCATGCGCTGGCCGTTGCGCATACCCGGCAACAGATAGGGTGCGTTGGACATGGATTCTTGGCCGCCGGCAATCACAATATCGGCATCGCCGTTGGCAATGGCTTGAGCGGCCAAGTGCGTTACTTTCAGGCCGGAGCCGCATACTTGGTTGATGGTGAGGCAGGGCACGGTAACCGGCAAACCGGCTTTCAGGGCGGCTTGGCGTGCCGGATTTTGCCCTGCACCGGCGGTGAGCACTTGCCCCATAATCACTTCGCTGACATCTTCTTTTTTAACGCCGGCTTCATCCAATAAGGCTTCGATCACAATGGCGCCCAATTCGGGGGCGCTCAATGAGGCCAATGCGCCGCTGAAATTGCCGATGGCGGTGCGTTTGGCGGCAACAATAACAACTTCTGACATAAGTGTTCTCCTTTAGATTGAAGTGAATATCCGGCCAATACCGGCTTATAGTGAAATGCATAACAAAGTGCTACAGCGTTGCTGTGCCTTGCCGTACTACCTGTACTGTCTTCGGCTTCGCGCCTTGTATCACTTTATTCTTCATTCCACTATAGAATAAAAACTTGAGTTCGCTACTAAGCCCATTGTAACCGAATATGGATGGCAATAGCATGATGGCGCTGCGATTAATTTTTATGCCTTTCAGGCAGCCTTTTGTGGGCAAGGTAATGCGCCTATAATGCTGGTTTTGTTTGTTTGCCGGTGTGGCCTTGCCATGTTCAACAGCCTTACACAATTAAGCGATTTCTTGGATTTTGCCTGTCGCGACACGCGGTCATCGGCCTTGAGCCAGCGCGAACGATTGGCACGCACCTTGCCGCTGCGATTTCAAGCCGCTGCGGTGTTGATGCCGTTTGACTGGCAAGACGGCCAAGCGCAAGTTTGGTTGACCCGGCGCAGTGCGCAATTGCGCCAGCACAGCGGCCAAATTGCGTTTCCGGGCGGCAAATGCGATGCTGAAGACGGCGGCAGTGCCACGGCCACGGCCTTGCGTGAAACCGAAGAAGAGCTGGGCATTGGGCGACATAATTGGCAGATTATCGGCCAATTACGCGATTGCTATTTGCCTTCCGGTTTTGTGGTGAGCCCGGTGGTGGCCTTGCGCCGCGCCCCTTTGCCGTGGCAGCCCAATCCGCAGGAAGTGGCGGCGGTTTTTGCCGTGCCTTTATCAAAGGTATTGGCGCAGCAAGCTTATCAAGCGCGCCAAGTGCAATACCAAGAGCATGATTTAACCGTGTATAGCCTGCCGTTTGAAGAGCATGATATTTGGGGCGCCACCGCGGGCATGCTGTATCACTTGGCGCAAACGTATCCGCATTGGCTGGCCAGTAGACAAAGTGGTGCATAACGAATAGTGCCGTACCGGCTTGCCAAAGGCTGCCTGAAACATCTCATCGGCTATGGTTTGGAAAAGAAGGCTCATATGAATTTTTACAGCAGCTGGTTTTCGTCCGGCCTGATGTGGGCGGCCAATTTGGCTTTATTGCTGTTGCTGCTGCCGCTGGCACCGGCCGCTTGGCGCAGCATCAGCCGCCATCATGCGGCCACTGCTGCGGCCTTGTTGATTTTGGCCTTGTGGTGGAGCTTGCGTGCGCAAATCGGCGGCGGCCAAATCGGCGGCATGAGCTATCATTTATTGGGTTTGGCGCTCATTACATTAATGTTAGGTTCGGCGGCGGCGTTGTGGCTGGGCAGCCTGATGATGCTGGCGGCCACGGCTTTGTTTAACGGCGCGGTACATTTGCCGGTGGCGGGGCTGAATGTGTGGTGCAGCGTGGTGCCGCCGGTGTTGGTGAGCCAAGCTTTGCTGTATGGCTGCCGCCGCTTTTTACCACCCAATTTATTTGTGTATATTTTTATCAATGGTTTTTTGGCGGCAGCCATCGGTATGTTGTTGGCCGGGCTGTGTATTACCGCTGCGCTGGCGTGGTCGGCGGCGTTTAACGATGAGGCGTTGTGGCACAATGCGCTGCCGGTATTTTTGTTTATTGCTTGGGGTGAGGCGTTTTTGAGTGGCTTGCTGTGCGCGGTTTTTGTGTCGCTGGCGCCGCAATTGATGAGTACCTTTAGCGATGAACGCTATTTGCGGCGGCAAAATAGCATTTGGTAAGGTTTCAGGCAGCCTGTATTACATAAAGGCGGCTAAGAGCCTGTTCACAATCTTTTTTGTAGCGGATTCCCATGCCAAATCAGCTACAGAAACGGGTGTAGGCAAGGCAAAAAGCACAGCCAAAGCCCGCTTTGGCGCGCATTTTTAACGCAGCATGCGCCTGTTTATGTGCCCAAAGCAGCACAATAAAAGATTGTAAACAGGCTCTAAGGGAGAGCACGGTATGTGGTGGAATGTGGCGGCGGTTGGCGTGGGTGCCAGTGCGGGCGCTTTGTTGCGCTGGGGCTTGGGCAGCTTGTTTGCCAAGACGCTGCCGTGGCTGGTGGTGGGCACATTGGCGGCCAATTGGTTGGGCGGTTTGCTGATTGGCATTATTGCCGCGCTCACCGAATGGTGGCCGCAAATTTCGCCGCAATGGCGCTTATTGTTGGTTACCGGTTTTTTGGGCGGCTTGACCACGTTTTCCGGCTTTTCGCTGGAAGTGGCCGCTTTAATCCAGCAACAACGCTGGCTGGTGGCCTTGGCGGTAATCAGCTTGCATGTGGTGGGCTCGGTGGCGATGACTTTGCTGGGCATAGCCCTAATACAGTGGTTAAGAAGTGCTTGAGTCGCGCGAATTTTAAGTGATGCTCAAACACACAATATCACCGCAATAGGCTTGCACTTCAGGCAGCCTATGTGCCGGTTTGAGGGCTTGGAACGCATAGGTGATGTGGGCGCAAAAGCTGTCGGCGGCAATGTGGCCGTGGTCGCTGTTGATGCCGCTGGGCATGTCCAGCGCCACTTTGCAGCCGCTTTGCCGGTTGATTTGGCGCATCAGCATCGCCACGGCAGCGGGCAGTTCACCGCTGTAGCCGGTGCCGAACACCGCGTCCACCACCACATCGCTTTCAGGCAGCCTTTCGGGCGGTAGCCGCTGCACCGATGGCGGTAAATTGGCCAGGTTGGCGGCGCTTAGCGGCGATAGATTTTCACCCAGCAGCAAACATACTGCCGCCGGCCAGCCCGCTTGCGCCCAATGGCGCGCCAGCACCAGCCCGTCGCCGCCGTTATTGCCTTTGCCGCACAGCACCAGTAGGCGTTGCGGGGCTTCAAAACGGGAAAATAAATCGGCGGCGGCGCGCGCGCCGGCGTTTTCCATTAGCGTGGCATAGCTGCTGCCGGCGGTCACGGCCGCATCTTCCCATGCCCGCATTTGTGCCACGGTGTACACCGCTGTCATGTCAATCCACTCCGTTTGCCGCACGGCTGCGTTCAATTTGTACGCCCACTTCGCGTACTTGCGCCAAAATACCGGGTTTCACCACGCGCACGCGCACCCATAAGGCACCGAAATCATCCAGTAAAAATTGTGCCACATGCTCGGCCAGCGCTTCCAGCAATAAAAATTGCTGCTGCGCCAGATTGTGGCGCAAGGCTTCGGCTACGTCGCCGTAGTGAATGGTGTCGTCGATGTTGTCGCTGTGTCCGGCAGGGCGGGCATCGGTGCCGATGTCCACATCCAGCAGCAGGGTTTGCCGTTGCTGGCGCTCCCAGTCATAAACGCCAATCAGGGTTTCGGCCTTTAGGCCGTGTAAAAAGAGGGTATCCATATTGTGGCCACTTACGTTAGAATTGTCGGCTATTGAATATTGTAGTCAAAGAAGTGGGTTTATGGTTAATTTCTTCGCCACCGTGGGCGCTTATTTATTGGGTTCCTTGTCGTTTGCGGTGATTGTGTCCAAGGCGTTTGGCATGGCCGATCCGCGCAGCTACGGCTCCGGCAATCCGGGTGCCACCAATGTGCTGCGCAGCGGCAAGAAACTGGCGGCGGTGCTGACGCTGCTGGGCGATGCGCTCAAAGGCTGGCTGGCGGTGTGGCTGGCCTTGCGTTTTCAGGCCGAATTGCAGTTGGATAACGTTACCATCGGTTTGGTGGCGGTGGCGGTGCTGGTGGGGCATATGTGGCCGGTTTTTTTCGGTTTTAAAGGCGGCAAAGGGGTGGCCACAGCGGTGGGTGTATTGCTGGCTTTGTCGTGGCTCACGGCGCTGATTTGTGCGGCGGTATGGTTGGTGATGGCATTCGGGTTTAAGGTGTCGTCGTTGGCGGCCTTGGTGGCCACGGCCATCAGCCCATTGGTGGCGTGGTTTTTTATGCCGCATTTATCGTGGCTGCTGGCGGTGGCGGTGATTGCTGTGCTGGTGTTGTACCGGCATCAAAGCAATATCCGCAATCTGCTGAGCGGGCGCGAAAGTAAAATTGGCGATAAAGCCGGGCCGGAGTAGGGGGCTTAATCTCAGTAAAAAAGACAGCTTACGCTGTCTTTTTGCTTTTAAAGTAAACCAAATTGAGGTTAACGCCGCGCCAAGCCTTGCCCCTGCAAAAACGGCAAAATATGCGGCCGCACGGGGCGGGCAAAATTATTGGCCACTGCTTGCTGCCAATTCAAATCCAGGCCGCTGCGGCGCTGGTAGTAATCGGTCAACACCACTTCATAAGCAGCCAAAGCTTCGGCATTCAGCGGGCGGTAGTGGTTTTCGCTCACCGTCATCGCCAAAGGCATACGCGGACGATACAAAGGCTGCTGTGCCGGATGGCCGATGCACAGGCCAAACAGCGGTGCGGTGTAGGCGGGCAGTTGCAATAGCTCGGCCACGCGGGCAGTGTTGTTGCGCAGCGAGCCGATATACACCCCGCCCAAGCCCAGCGATTCGGCGGCCAGCAAACAGTTTTGCGCCATAATGCCTGCGTCTACCGCGCCGATAATCAGGGTTTCGGTCCAATCCACCTGTGCTTCGGGCACGGCTTGTTTGTGCTTGGCATAGTCGATGCAAAACACCAAAAATTCCGCTGCTTCGCGCACGTATTTTTGCTGCGATGCCACTTCATACAAGCCTTCGCGAATGGCCGCATCGGTAACGCGGACAATATGCACACACTGCATAAAGCTCGACGACGAAGCCGCCCGTCCGGCTTCCAAAATGGCTTGCAGCTGCGCCGCTGCCACCGGCTCGCCGCTGTATTTGCGGATGGAGCGGTGGCGGTAAATGGTGTTGAGCGTGGCATCGCTGTGCAGGTGGGTTTGGTAAGGCATAGCAAAAAACTCCATTTAACTGATTAGAAAAGGCTGCCTGAAACTTTCAGGCAGCCTTTATCAACCCTGCGCCCGGCACATCAGCGCAAGCCCAATACATCCTGCATATCATACAAGCCTTGCGGCTGTGTTTGCAGCCACACTGCTGCCCGCACGGCGCCGTTGGCAAAGGTGGCGCGGCTGGAGGCTTTGTGGGTGATTTCCACCCGCTCGCCATCGGTGGCGAACAAAGCTGTGTGGTCGCCCACAATATCGCCGCCGCGCACGGTGGCAAAGCCGATGGTGCTGGGATTGCGTGCGCCGGTGTGGCCTTCGCGCCCATATACGGCGCACTGCTTCAAGTCGCGCCCTAAAGCATCGGCAATCACTTCGCCCATGCGCAAGGCGGTGCCGGAAGGTGCATCCACTTTGTGGCGGTGGTGCGCTTCAATAATTTCAATATCATAGCCTTCGTTTAATACCCGCGCCGCGGTGTCCAACAGCGCAAAGGTTAAATTCACGCCCACGCTGAAATTGGCCGCAAACACAATGCCCACTTTTTCGGCAGCCGTGGCAATGCGTGCTTTGCCCGTATCATCAAAACCGGTGGTGCCGATAATCAGGTTTACACCCATTTTTTCGCAGGCCGCCAAGTAATTAAGCGTGCTTTCAGTGCGGGAAAAGTCAATCAATACATCGGCTTCGCTCAACACTTTTACTGCATCGTGGCTGATGGTCACGTCGGTGGCCACGCCCACGGCAAAACCGGCGTCTTGCCCCAAGGCGGGTGATTGGGCATGCTCTAAAGCGCCGCTGAGCACGCAGTCGTTACGCCGGGCAATGGCTTCTACCAGTGCGCGACCCATGCGGCCATTGGCACCGGCGATGGCGATTTTCAAAGGGGTATCCATATCGTACCTTCTTGCTTATGGCGCTACGGCGGAAGCCGCCGCAGCATCGGCCGTTGCCGCGTGCGCCATGGCATCGCCCTCGGCACGCGTGAGCAGGCCGTTTTCATCAAAATACACGGTGAGGGATTTGTTTTCCTGCACCACGCCGTTGCGGCTGATTACAAACACATAGTCCCAGCGGTTTTGGTGAAACGGATCACGCAACAAGGGCGTGCCCAGCAGCATTTGCACCTGCTCGCGGCTCAAGCCCGCCTGCAAATGCCCCAATGCCTGCGCATCCAGCTCATTGCCTTGCACAACCTTCAGTTTATACGAGGGGAAATTGGAAACGCGCTCGGCAGAGCAGGCGGCCAAACCCAAAGCCGCGGCGGCCATCAGGCAAACAATTTTTTTCACTGATACACCTTTTCTATGGGGTGAATAAAACAGATTGATGCGGGCGCGTGCCCAGTGGGCAAGTGCACCAAAAGTGCGTATTATAACGGCTATTAACCAACAGCGGTATGAAAGCCATGGACAATAATATAGCCCAATTGAAAGACAACGGTCTGAAAGTTACCGGCCCGCGCCTGAAAATTCTGGATTTGTTTGAGGCACGTGCCGATGAACACATGAGCGCCGAAGACGTTTACCGCCTGCTGCTGGACGAAAACGTGGAAATCGGCGTGGCCACCATCTACCGGGTGCTCACTCAGTTTGAGCAGGCCGGTATTTTGCTGCGCCACCATTTTGAAACCGGCAAAGCGGTGTACGAATTAAACCGCGGCGGCCATCACGACCATATTGTTTGCATCAAGTGCGGCAAGGTAACCGAATTTCACAACGAAGAAATCGAAACCTTGCAAGAAAAAATCGCCGCCGAAAACGGCTACCGCATTGTCGACCACGCCCTGTATATGTATGGCGTGTGTGCCGACTGCCAAAGTAAAGAAAAACGCTGATTCGCTGTAGGCACCATATTTTTCCACGCCACGGCACTTTCATGAAGCCACATCAATATCCGCCATTGTTGCAATGCAACGATTATCACTTTCCAGACATTGCCACCGCCCAGCAAGAACGTGACGGCTTGGTGGCCATTGGTGGAGACTTGTCTGTACCGCGGCTGCTCAGCGCTTACGGGCAAGGTATTTTCCCATGGTTTGACGAATACCACCCTATATTGTGGTGGGCTTTTGCTGAGCGTATGGTGCTCAAACCCGAAGCGTTGCGCTACGGCCGCTCACTGCACAAAGCCCTGCGTAACCGCCCTTATTACATTACGGTTAACCAAGCGTTTAGCCGTGTTATCCGCCGCTGCGCCCGCACTTACCGGCCTACCCAAAACGGCACTTGGTTAACGCAAAATATGCAGGCAGCTTATATTGATTTGCATCGCCAGGGTTTTGCTCATTCGTTCGAGTATTGGCATCAAGGTGCTGATGGCCGTTGGTGTTTGGGCGGCGGCCTGTATGGCGTGCTGATTGGGCAGATTTTCTTTGGCGAATCGATGTTTACCCATGTTGACGACGCTTCTAAAATCGCCTTTATTCATAGCGTGCATTTTTTACGCACTTTGGGTGTGCCACTCATTGATTGTCAGGTTCATAGCGAGCATTTAGCGCGTTTTGGCGCTGAAACGATGCCGTTTGATGCCTTTCGCCAATATCTGGATACCTACTGTGCCAACACCACCCGCCAAACCATCAAGCCCGGGCTGATTGCCAGCAATAAGCTGCCCGCAAACACGCCTTTTACGACCACACAATAACCATCAAGGATATCTGAATGTCTTTACAAAATATCATCGAAACCGCTTTTGAAAACCGCGCCAGCATCACCCCGGCCAGCGTTGCTGCCGAAGTCAAAGCCGCCGTGCAGCAAACCTTGCAGCAACTGGATTCAGGCAGCCTGCGTGTGGCCGAAAAACACAACGGCCAGTGGCAAGTCAACGAATGGGTTAAAAAAGCGGTATTGCTGTCGTTCCGCATTCAAGACAACGGCGTGGCCGATGACGGCGTAAATCGCTATTTCGACAAAGTGCCCACCAAATTTGCCGCTTGGGGCGATGCCGAATTCCGCGCCGCCGGTTTCCGCGTGGTACCCGGTGCAGTGGCGCGCCAAGGCAGCTTTATCGGCAAAAACGTGGTGCTGATGCCCTCTTATGTCAACATCGGCGCTTATGTTGACGAAGGCACCATGGTCGACACCTGGGCTACTGTGGGCTCTTGCGCCCAAATCGGCAAAAACGTGCATTTGAGCGGCGGCGTGGGCATTGGCGGTGTGCTGGAGCCTTTGCAGGCAGCCCCCACCATTATCGAAGACAACTGCTTTATCGGCGCACGCTCTGAAATTGTGGAAGGCGTGATTGTAGAAGAAGGCAGCGTGATTTCCATGGGCGTGTACATTGGCCAGTCCACCAAAATCTACGACCGCGAAACCGGCGAAATCAGCTATGGCCGCGTGCCTGCCGGTTCAGTGGTGGTGTCCGGCAGCCTGCCCGCCAAAGACGGCAGCCACAGCCTCTATTGCGCCGTGATTGTGAAAAAAGTGGATGCGCAAACCCGTGCCAAAACCAGCGTGAATGAATTGTTGCGCGGCGTGTAATGGCGATTGCGGTACATTTTGTACATGTAAAAAAGCAGGCTTGAGCCTGCTTTTTTGTTTGTTTAACTGAATACTGAAGATACGCAGTTGTGTATCAAGGCTGAAGCCGGGCGCGATAAGTGGTGCGCTTTTGTAAGATAAATCCTACTTTAATTTGTTTCACCCTGTGCAACAATGTTTCAATTCCTGCCCTACAACGGCAGGAATTTTTTTATATCCCAAAATACCGCACTGCCATTGCTGGGCTCTGTTGCGGGTGTACGGCATCATGGTGGCATTGCTAAACAAACCACGGAGCGCCTGAAATGAATCCAATCCCGCAAACCCAAAATACGCTATACGGCTTTTACGGCACGGTTGCTTGTGCCGGCTGGGATGCCGAATACTGCTGGACGCAGGCCATTTGCGCCATCAGTAACATAAGCCATCACCCGCATGACGGCGATATCGCTATTTTTTTAGATAGCAAGATGGGCCGCTGGCTAGCTGAATATATGTTGGCCGATAGCAGCTTGGAAGAAGCGCCCATTGCCTGCCGCATTAAAGAGGCGGTGCTGTATTGGATGCGCCAACATCCGGATGCGGAAATGCTGGCCGCCGGCGCACCCAAAAGCACGCCGTATCTGGTGGCTGCCTTGGCCATAATTGCCCGGCAAAGATAGCGTGCTGATAAGAAATAAGCGTCTGTTTAAAGCCCTTTGAATCCATGCTCAAAGGGCTTTAAATTGGCTAGCAGATGCTGCGTATTGCTATGATAAAGCAACACGATTGCTGGGTACTGTTGGCCGGCAGAGTTATGCTGTGTCCATTGATTAACGGACTGGAGCAAGCGAATGTACCCGATGACGCGCGAAGCAATGTATGACATTTTTGGTGAGGTGGTGATGGCGGCTGCCGAGCAGGCAGACTGGGCGGGGGATGAATACAGCCATCCGCAGCACGGGGTGTGTGCTGCTGTATTTTACCCGGTACATCAGAATGAAATTATTTGCCTGTACCGCCCCGGCAGCAATGCGGTGTCGGCCTACGGTTTATTAAACGAACCGCGCTATTCAACGGCACGGGTGAAAAAAAGCGACGGTAACGTCGCTTTTGTTTTGCCTACCAGTTGCAAATCTCCAGCTCGCCGCTGGTTTGTTGCGTTTTTTCGCGGCTGACAGGGTAAGCCAGCTCCAGCCGCTGGGTACGGAAGTCTTTAAACAATTCGCGGATGTCGGGGTGGTCGTTGATGGACAACATCACTTTGCCTTTTGCCGTGGCCATCATTTCGGCCAGCTGCTGGTATTGCGGCCAATCGAAAGCGCGGTCGTAGCCTGCCGTTTGCCAATACGGCGGATCACAGTAGAAGAAGGTATGTTCGCGGTCGTAGCGTTTGCAGCAGCGTTGCCAGGCTTCGTTTTCGATGTAGACTCCGGAAAGGCGGTTTCTGGCTGCCTGAAGCCGCGCGGCAATGGTGGCGGCAGACCATGCGCGGGCGGTGGTGGCGGTGCCGAAGTGCTGGTCTATGGGTTTGCCGCCGAAGGCGTTGTGCTGCAAGTAGTAGAAACGGGCGGCGCGTTGGATGTCGGTCATGCTGTCCGGCGGCACGGATTGCAGGCGGGCGAAGACTTCGCGGCTGGTGAGTGTCCATTCAAACTGGCGCACAAATTCATCAAAATGGTGCTGGACGACGCGATAGAGGTTGACCAGCTGGCCGTTGATGTCGTTCAGTACTTCGACCTTGGCGGGTTGTGGCCGTAAAAAGAACAGTGCCGCACCACCGGCGAAGGGCTCGACGTAGCAGGAATGCTCGGGAAACATCGGTAAAAGGTGTTTGGCCAAGCGGCGTTTGCCGCCCATCCACGGAACTAAAGGCTGCGGTTTTGAGGAAACCATAAGTGCTCCTTATATATAGCGTATAAAAGGCACTCATGGCGCTCTGGGTTTGTATAGTAAATTAAATTTGAACCAATACTGCGTTGGCTCGCCTTGTCTTGATTCAAATTTAATCCACTATATCTTCAGGCTGCCTGAAAGCTTGTTTGAAATGCAGGCATCAGCTTTTCGGCAATCCATTGTGCGACCGGCGGACAGACGGCGTTTCCGGCAGCCCGAGCTTCAGCAGCGTTGGCCGCATCCATGCCGAGCCGAAACCCATAATCGTCAGCCGCTCGCTGCCGCTCAACCATCTGATGCCGTGCTCCGGCAACAGCGACGATATTGTCACCAGAGATGTCGATATTGGTGCCGTCGGGGAAACCTGCAAGCAGCGTAGGTACAGCGTCCGCCCAGGCGCTGCCCGGTTCCGTCGGGCCAGCTATACGCGCCACTGTGCCGGCGTCAGCCATAAACTCCAATGGGGGCAACGCTCCCAAACCTGCAACCATGAATACCCTACGGCGTTTTGTGGGGATTCCGAAATAACGGCTGTCCAACACGCGCCAGAATCCCACATACCCGCATTGGGCAAGCGTTTCAAGCACTGTTTGGAAGTCGCGGCCATGGTTTGAAAACAGCAGACCGGGGACATTTTCAAGTACGATAAAACGGGGTTTGAGCGTGTCCACAATCCGTACAGCATCGAAGAACAAGCCTGTGCGCTCCCCTGCCAATCCGCGCCGCTTTCCCATTGCGGAAACATCTTGGCAGGGGAAGCCGCCAACGATGACGTCGACGGGGCTAAGCTCGGGCAGGCAGGTGCGCACATCTTCGTGCTGGCGGGCGTGGGGGAAGCGGTCGGCGAGCACGGCGCGGCAAGTGGGGTCGATTTCAACTTGCCAGGCCGTTTTAAAGCCGGCGGCTTCAAAGCCGATGTCGAAGCCGCCGATGCCGGCGAAGAGGCTACCGAGGGTGAGCGTGGCCGTTGGTTGTTTGGCATCCATTGTGTCCTTTCGGAACGGTGGGATGCTCGGCGGCATGCTGGGTTGTTAAAGAACTCAAGCGGTTAAGGGCTTTGCAGCGGGGCATTTGATTTCAAAAGTGCCGCTGCCTTCGGCCAACAGCTTATTGCAGTTTTTGCAACGATGTTTCATTTTTGGTGTTTCCTACATTTAACAGTGATAGAATCCGCCTGCCTAGCTAGGTGGCGGCCTTGGGTCAATGCAGGTTGAGTCTGCTTTGGCTGGCGTGGGTGGTGTTGACGCACTGCCCGCGCCGCCGTCTTTACATCATGTCTCTTTAAAATCTACCGGCAAATGCCGTCTTTGTGCCTCCATTTCATACGCGCCGCGACAGTGGTCAGGCTGCCAAAAAAATAATGTGTTGATACTTTTATAAGCCCAGCGCCAGCGCCGTTTGGGCTGTGCCACGCTGGCGCGGCGGTATGCGCGGCTGCTTAATGTCTCATCGGCGTAGCCGCCCAGTGTGGCGTTAAGCAACTGGTCAAGCGCAATCAGACAGTGATATAGATAGCGGCACATTATGCACCCGGCGCGGTGTAGTTGATTGCGATGGCATCCACGGCGGCCAAATCGGTGGCGGCGTTGAGTGCATCAACATACGCTTGCCGCTGCCCGGCCACGTGTGCCACCAGTGCGCTGTAGGCGCGGGCTTTTTTAAGTGATTTTTGCCGTAAGTCGTTTATATCAGCACCGCGGGCGGCGGCGATTTGCGCCAGCATTGGAGTGGCGGCGGTGTTGTCTGCGGCCCAAGCCTCGGCTTCTGCCGCCTGCTGTGCCCATGTTGCCAGCTCAAAGTCGGGCACTTTGTCGAGCTCGGCAGCGCGGCTGATGTATAACTGCGCAGCGCGGTTGATGCTGTCGTATTTTGTCGTTTTGGCATCGGCCAGCTGTTGTGCGCGGGCGGTTTTTGTTAGCGCCCACGCCTTGGCCTTGGCGTCCCAGCTGTGATATTGGCTCGGTGGCGGGGTGTCGGTGATGCCGCCGGGTAAAGCGCCAATGGCATTGATTGTGTGCGGCCGGCCGGTGCCGGTGCTGTAAAACACTTGGCCGCGATGGTCGGGCAAGTATGCCCATGCGCCGTTTTGCCATTGTGCCGCATGCCCGGGCTTGGCTTCCGGCGGCGCGGCATCGATGCAGCCTCCGGGCAGAATATAGCTGCCGTCCGCAGCCATTGGGTCTAAATCGGCATCGGTAGTGTAGAGATAGTGGCCGTTTGCATCGAGCTGGCACACTTGCTTAGTGAGCGGCGGCTGCGGTTTGGTGTTGAGTGCCATGGTGGTTGTCCTCGTTAGATTTTAATGCAGGCGAGCAGCGCGATATTGCGCGGGCGGGTTTCGCCGCCGCCGGT
>RRZU013199444.1_pt1 | contig 28064 bp, 24 predicted proteins | sample 2165561 | NCBI WGS metagenome assembly RRZU01 (sample SAMN10456909, study PRJNA506462) | wastewater metagenome | isolation source: wastewater sludge | place: USA: Moscow, Idaho | reverse complement strand
CGACGATCGTGGTTCGCTGGTTGCCTTAGAAGCCGAAAAAACCGTTCCCTTTGAAATCAAGCGTGTGTACTACATTTTTGGCACACAGCAGGGCGTAGCTCGCGGTTTTCATGCCCACCACAACCTAAAGCAAGTTGCCGTCTGCGTAACAGGCAAATGCCGAATGATTTTAGACGATGGCAAAAATCGTGAAGAAGCCTGGCTCGACTCGCCTACTAAAGGCTTATTAATCGGTGATTTAATCTGGCGAGAAATGCACGACTTCAGTGAAGACTGTGTACTACTGGTGCTAGCCAGCGAACATTATGATGAAGCTGATTATATTCGTGATTATGAAGAGTTTTTGAGGTGTGTATAAATGTTATTAGAGTCTAAAAGCATACGATTGCGCTTTGTGGAAGAGACAGATGCGGAGTTTATTTTAAAATTACGCTTAGATGAAAAATACAATCAGTTTTTATCTGCAGTCACTGCTGATTTACAGTCTCAAAAAGATTGGATTAAAAAATATAAAGATGATGAAAAAGATAAAAAGCAGTTTTATTTTATCATTGAGCGTTTAGATGGTACGCCTTGCGGAACAGTGCGAGTATACGATTTAAAACAAGACTCCTTTTGCTGGGGCAGCTGGATTCTTAACGAAGATAAAACTCGCTATGCAGCATTAGAAAGTGCTTTTTTAGTTTATAAATTTGGTTTTGAAGTGCTTGGATTTAAAAAGTCTCATTTTGACGTCATGAAAGGTAATGAAAGAGTAATTTCGTTCCATAAAAAAATGGGTGCAGTACAAACGGGTGAAGATGAGCAAAACTATTATTTTGAAATTACAAATAGTGCCGTTTATGCAATGCAAGAAAAACTAGCGAGTAAAATACAATGATCCCATTCCTCGACCTCAAAGCCATCAACGCCCAATACCGTGATGAGCTTATAGAAGCCTGTACCCGTGTTATCGACTCTGGCTGGTACATCGCTGGTAATGAACTCACACAATTTGAACAGGCGTTCGCCAGCTACTGCGGCACTAAGCACGCGATTGGTGTGGCTAATGGCCTTGATGCACTGATTCTCACCCTGCGCGCGTGGAAAGAGTTGGGCAAGCTCAAAGACGGCGATGAAGTGATCGTTCCGTCCAACACCTACATTGCCAGCATTTTAGCCATCAGCGCCAATGACCTTGTGCCGGTGCTCGTTGAGCCAGATGTAGCCACTTACAATCTATGCCCGAAACAAACCGAAGCGGCGATTACCGCTAAAACACGCGCCATTCTCCCTGTGCATTTATACGGCCAGTTAGCTGATATGCCCGCCATTATGGCTATCGCCCAGCGCCATAACTTACTTGTGCTAGAAGATTCTGCCCAAGCCCATGGAGCAGAACTAAACGGCAAAAAAGCGGGTAACTGGGGCGATGCCAGCGGTTTTAGCTTTTACCCAGGTAAAAACCTCGGTGCACTAGGCGATGCCGGTGCAGTCACGACCAATGATGACCAACTCGCCGAAACTTTACGCGCACTGCGCAACTACGGCTCACACGAAAAATATAAAAACCTATTCCAAGGCACCAACAGCCGCCTTGACGAAATACAAGCAGCGATGCTCAGCGTCAAGCTAAAACACCTAGATACAGAAACAGCACACAGAAGAAAAGTAGCTGACGCATACATACAAGGTATCAACAACACAGCCGTAACTTTACCCCTCACACTTAACTCTTCACCCCTAACTCGTGAGAATCACGTCTGGCATGTGTTCGTCATCCGCTGCGAGCAACGCGAAGCCCTGCAAAAGCACTTGCTAGAACACGGCATTCAGACCTTAATCCACTACCCAATCCCACCGCACCAGCAGCAAGCTTATAAAGAGTGGAATATAAATAGCTATCCAGTGTCGGAGCTGATTCACCAGCAGGTCATGAGCTTGCCAATGGGGCCGACGATTACGATGGATGAAGTTAAAAAAGTGATTGCAGCCATAAACACATTCAAAATTTAAAATTACTCATTAAGAATTAATCCTGTGACTCTGATAAAAACCAGCCTGCTCAATGGCATTGCAGTCGTTATAAAGATGCTGACAATGCTGGGCCTAAATAAAATACTGGCTATCTACGTTGGGCCGGCAGGCTATGCGGCGATTGGTAACTTTCAAAACGCTGCACAAATGATCACTACCTTTGCCAGCGGTGCGATTAATACCGGTGTAGTGAAATACACCGCTGAATACCATGACGATGAAGAAAAGCAACGGCAAGTGTGGCGCACTGCGGGCACAATTGCTGTGCTGGGCTCAGTCATTACCGGAATAGGTGTAGCTGTATTCAGCAAGCAAATCGCCCAATGGTTTTTGCAGGACGAAAGTTACAACACGGTTTTTATCTGGTTTTCAGTCACGCTGGTTTTCTTTATTTTTAATACGCTGTTACTGGCGATATTAAACGGTAAAAAAGAAATTCACCGTTATATTATTGCTAACATTGCAGGCAGCCTTTTTGCATTAGCAGTCACCAGCGTATTAGCCGTCCAGTTTGGTCTACATGGTGCGCTTACAGCATTGGCTATTCATCCATCCTTTGCTTTTGTTATCACGCTGTACCTTTGCTATAAAGCTGATTGGTTTAAATTCAGTTATTTGTTTGGCCGCTTAGATAAGCAAGTTGTTTTAAACCTAAGCAAATACACCGCCATGGCGCTAACCAGTGCGGCCTGTGTGCCGGTAAGTCATATCTTAATTCGTACGCACCTTGCCGATACCTTAGGGATGGATGCTGCAGGTTACTGGGAAGCCATGTGGCGCTTGAGTGCTGCCTATTTAATGCTCGTAACAACAACGCTAAGTCTGTACTACCTGCCTAAGCTATCAGAACTGAAAGATCCAAAAGAAATAAAGGCGGAAATCCTCCAAGGCTACAAGATTATCCTCCCTGTAGCTGCTGCCTGTGGTTTAGTTATCTACTTGCTACGTGACTTTATTATTGGAGTTTTGTTTACATCTGACTTTATTCCGATGCGTGATTTATTTGCGTGGCAGATGGTGGGTGATACGTTAAAAATTGGCAGTTGGATACTTGCTTACCTGATGCTAGGTAAAGCCATGATGAAGTTGTTTATTGCCAGTGAGATTGTGTTTGCAGCAGGGTTTTATGGTTGGACGTATTTTTTAACAGGTATGTACGGTTTGGAAGGTGTCACCATTGCGCATGCAATTAACTACGCAATATATTGGGTGGTGATGGGTGTGTTTATTGGTAAAACCGTTCTAGGAAAACCATTAGAGTCTCATGCCTAATAACTACTTATCCCTATCTCCCAGTGATTTCGAAACCCTCGCCGCCGATATCTTATCTGCGCTGCACTCTGTGCATTTCGAACGCTACGGTGAAGGGCGCGATGGTGGGGTAGATGGTAAGTTTGTAACAAACGATGGTGGTATATGGATAGTGCAGGCTAAGCGCTATCGAGATGTAAAAGCACTGTTACGGCAAATGGAGCATGAGCAGAAAAAAATGCAGCAACTGCCCCAGGCCCCAGCCCGATACTTCTTGGTTACCGCGTGCTCGTTAAGCCCAACAAACAAAGCAGCCATTCAGCAAGCCATGGGGCCGTTTATTTTATCTACGGGCGATATTTACGGCGCAGAAGATTTAGATGCTTTACTTCACCAGTACCCTGCTATTTACCGAAAACATCATCGTTTATGGTTGCATGGTGTCGAACAATTAACCCAGTATTTGCAACGTGCGCATTACATACGAGCAGAGACCACATACGAGCGTATTATTCACGAGTCCAAAAGTTATGTTGCGCACAGTGCCGAGCATGCAATCAATCAGCAACTAGCCACGCAGAACAGTTGCTTGATTGTGGGTGACCCCGGCATCGGCAAGAGTGCCACCGCTGGGCAAATCGCTTTACGTCACCTGCTCGAGACACCCCAAGCAGAGCTGATTTGGATTGATGACCGTAATTTTGAGCAAGCGCTACAACTGATCCGTACTGATAGCCCGCAAATTATCGTGATGGATGATTTTTTAGGCGCTACGTTTTTGCATGACGATGGCATACTTGCGTTTCAGCGCGATTGGCAGGCTTTATTGCGTACCGCGCAGCGTGCAAATGGGCGGCTTAAACTCTTATTCACCACGCGTAACTACATACTTGAACAGGCGCTTGCGCAAATCGATGATAGCCAACCGCTGATTGCTCAGCTGTGTCAGTGTGCTGTATATATTGAGCATAACAACGCAAGGTTTCGTGTCGAGTTGGTTTACAACCTGCTGCGCAAAGCAAACTTAGATACTGAGCAAATAGCACAACTGGTGCAGGATAAGTTGTATTGGCCCCTAATCAAATCCAGCAACTTTTCTCCGCGGCTGTTAAAAATGCTGTGCAGCAGGCTGGCTGATATACCCGCCACACAACTGGCTGAGCATATTAAAACCGGGCTTGAAGGCCAGCACCAACTTTGGCAGCAGGTGTTTCAACGCTTGAGTCCTGAGGCACAATGTTTGCTGTATCTGTGTGCGATTGCTGGTAAGTACGCTAATGTTACTGAGCTAAAGCGTGCTTTCCATACGCTTTATCCTCAAGTGCAAAATCGCCTTGCACCATTTAATAGCTTTGATAGAGCGCTGATTGAGCTAGAACCTACATTTATAAAAACAGAGCAGCATCTGGGTGATATTTGGCTTAACCCTGCTAACCCGAGTTTAATTGATTTTTTACATAAAAATATTGCGGATAACCCACCACTTATTGATGCGTTGATCAACAGCTTAGAACATTTTGATTGGGGGCTTGATCATTTTAAAGTGACAGCTCCATCAAAGCATCCGATTGCTATTAGCGCAAAACAGCGCGAACACTTGATGCATAAGCTGATAGAGTTGCTGCCCCAGCACAGCAGCAAGCTAATGCAGACCTTCACAAATGGTGATGGTGCATTGCAATGGGTAAATCAGCCGGATAGTTTCGGGGCTCGGCTTACCAAGCTTTGGCGCACAGTTATGAGTAATGCACAGCAAGCTGAAGCAACCTTACAGCAGATACAGTTTTTACTGCCTTCAGATGCACAGAGCTGGGAAGGCCTCTTGTTACAAGGAGGCATGCAAGAGCTTTTGGACTTGACGCGCTATTTAGCAGTTGATCAACAAGAGGGTATCTGGCTGCTGGCTATGGATAACTTAAATAACAGTGAAGATGCCGCAGCACTTGCTGAGTTTTACCAGCAAGAGCCCAAAGTAAAGCGACTCTTTAAGCAGCAGAAACGTAAATTTATTTGCAAGTTATTAAATACCTGCTCCGAAGAAATTGATAGAGCAAACGATACAGACTTTTTAGATGCTGTAATGCATGACTTATACCGAATAGAAGAAGCGACAGGCGCAAATATAAGTGATCAAAAATATCACATTTACTCGAAGCTTGATGACTCGTTTGCTGGTGATGAGTCTATATTTAGTGATTCCGTAATATATTATCAGAGACCTGATCATCAAGAAGACTTAGCAGAGTTTAAATTACAAATAAGCTTACTAATAGAAAATGTTGAATCACTTTTTTCAAGGCTTGGCAGTGAGTGTGCTGGGTTACATACTTAGTGTATATAATTGTTATTTATGTTGAGTAACATAGCGATTTAAGAAATGTTAGTAAGTTATAGCATCGGTTTTGATAGAAAGGAAAAGTTTGGTGAAAATATTATTGCTTGGTGAATTTAGTGCACTACACAAAAATCTTAAAGAGGGTTTGATTGAGCTAGGGCATGATGCTGTTGTTGCAGCTGGTGGTGATGGCTTTAAAAAAATCCCTACTGATATCTCTTTTGACTTTAGTTCTCCTTTTCCTGGTGCGTTAAAAAAAATACACTATCGTTATCAGCTTTACTCTACGGTTAGTCAGTTAAAAGGGTTTGATGTTGTACAAATGGCTAACCCATTTATTTTTCCTAGCAAATATTTCCCTAGAGAAGCTTTAATAAATTCATTAATAAAAAACAATAATAAAGTCTTTTTGTCGGGTGCCGGCTGCGATGCATATTTTTGGCGCTATGGTAGAAAGCAATTAAAATATGGGCCGTTTGAAGAAACCTTAAAGTATGATCAAAATAAAACACATAGCCATTTAGAATCAGAAGCTTCTTTTAAGTTTAATGAGTGGTTGGTCAATCAAGTTAAGGGTGTTATTCCCATTATGTATGAGTATGAAGCTAGTTACTCATCTAGCCCTAAGCGTTTAAATACTATTCCTATTCCCATTAATATTGATAAAATTGAGTATAAAGAAAATACACCAGGTAAGAAGTTAGTAATTTTTCATGGTTTAAATAGGTATGGCTTTAAAGGCACACGTCATGTAGAAGAAGCTTTTGAATACCTGAGCAAAAAATACCCGAATGATTTGGAACTAGTTATAGAGGGTAATTTGCCCTTGAATGAGTACCTAGAATTAATGCAAAGAACCAACATAATTGTAGACCAAATGCACAGTCATTCATTAGGTGTAAATGGGGTATATGCTTTGGCAATGGGCAAGGTTGTAATGGGCGGTGCAGAACCTGAATCTTTAACCAGCTTAGGTGTAAACAGCTCCCCAGTAATCAATGTTCAACCTAACGCAGCAAGCCTAATCGAACAAATAGAAAAACTCTTAGAAAATAAGAATAATATTGCAAAGCTAGGTTACGAGAGCCGCTTATTTGCAGAGCAAGTGCATTCACACACCAAAGTAGCTGATCAGTATATTAATACATGGACGAATGTATGATAACTACTCTATCGCGTGACCTTTCCGGGGTTTACCCTTTATATTACTTCCATAAAGGCACTACTTTTCTCTATGCCGAAAGACTATCAGAGTTGGTAAAAAAACAGGGCTTTATTAAAGAAATCAACCAAGATGCTTTAGCCTTGTACTTTCAATTTGGTTATATTCCTGAACCTTATAGTATTTATAAAAACACCTTTAAGCTGCCCGCGGGGCACAAGCTTGAATACAACCCTGAAACTAACCAGTTAAAGATAGAAAAATACTGGGATATTTGGCAGGTGTATGCTCAGCCCAAACTTGAGCTAACTGAAACGGAAGCTATCGAACAAACCGAGGCGCTGATGTTACAGGCGTATCAAGAAAGTTTTGCTTCTGCACCTAACCCTGGCGTATTGCTAAGCGGTGGTTATGATTCTTCTTCAGTGGCGGCTATGTTACAGGCGCATTCCAGTGAGAAAATCAAAACCTTTTCTATCGGTTTTCATGAGCCTAAGTTCAACGAAGCTCATAACGCTAAACGTATTGCAGAGCATCTAGGTACTGAGCATTACGAATATTACTGCACCCAAGCCGATGCATTAAATTTGCTACCCAAGTTAGCGGATATTTTAGATGAGCCTATGGGTGATGCTTCCATTATTCCAACCACTTTAGTCTGCCAGCTAGCTGCTAAAGAAGTGGATTCTGTACTCAGTGCCGATGGGCCAGACGAGCTGCTTGGTGGTTATGATAAGTATTTTTCATTAGCTAAAAAGAAAGCCTTATTTGGTTGGCTGCCTAAATTTGCCATACAACCAACACGTGCAATTATGCAAAGCAACTTTGCAGCTAAGTTGGCAGATAGTGCCGGAGTATACAATGCTGCACAACGGCTAGAGCGTTTTTCTTATATGCTAGGCGCGCAAGAAGGCGAACTCTTAAAAGTTAATAGTAGTATTTTCACGCCAAAAGAGCTAAACCAGCTATTAGTGCAACCGCCAAGTGACTTGCCTACTAATTTTGATGCACCATTAGGTGAGAATATAATAGAAAACGCTATGGCTCTTGATTTCACTACTTCAGCTATGGATGCAGTATTAGCTAAAGTAAACCGCGCCGCGACCTTTGCAGGTATTCAAAACTTCGAGCCAGTACAAAACCAAGCTTTGATTGAACACTTCATCCGTCTACCTTTTAACTACAAAATTAATCAAGGCAACAAAAAATACCTACTTAAACAGATCGTGCATAAGTACCTCCCCAAAGAGCTCATGGACAGACCTAAAATGGGTTTTGGTGTTCCGCTAATCGACTGGTTTAAAGATGATTTAAAAGACTATCTGCTAGACTACCTCAACGAAGAAAACCTACGCAAAACCGGCATTCTCAACCCTGAGCCAGTGATTAAAATGCGCGACAACTACCTAAGCGGCGATAGCGCTGATATTACCAAGCTATGGTACTTGCTAGTCTTTATGCTCTGGTGGGAAAGATGGATGTAACCTACGGTGTAAAGCCACTACCAACTATTAGAGAAACTTTAATAATATGAAATACCTCGTCACCGGCGCTGCTGGTTTTATCGGCATGTACACGGCCAAGCGCTTGCTAGAGCAAGGGCATCAAGTCATCGGTCTAGATAACCTCAACGATTACTACGTGCCAGAACTAAAACAGCATCGTCTTGCTCAGTTATTGCCTTTTAAAAACTTCAGCTTTGTTGAGTTAGATTTGGCCAATCGTGCGGGTATGGCTGAGCTTTTTGCTGCTGAAAAGTTTGATCGAGTTATTCACCTTGCTGCTCAAGCGGGTGTGCGTTATTCCATCGAAAACCCTTTTGCTTATATAGATAGCAACCTTGTGGGTATGATGACTATTTTAGAAGGCTGTCGTCACAATAAGGTGCAGCACTTGGTCTATGCATCATCCAGTTCTGTGTATGGCATGAATGACAAAATCCCTTTTAGCGAAACTGATCAAGTTGATAATCCTGTTTCTCTGTATGCCGCCACTAAAAAAGCCAATGAGCTCATGGCGCACAGCTATTCTAAATTGTATGGTATTCCCACCACCGGTCTGCGCTTTTTTACTGTGTATGGCCCTGCAGGGCGGCCTGATATGGCACCTTGGCTCTTTACCGAAGCGATTATCAAAGGCGAGCCCATTAAGGTGTTTAACCAAGGTAAAATGTTGCGCGACTTTACTTATATAGACGATATTGTTGAAGGCGTGATCCGTATTCAGGATGTGATTCCTGGAACTGAAGCTGCTGCGTCATTGCGAGCGCAGCGCGGCAATCCAGAAGATCGCCACGTCGCTAGCGCTCCTCGCGATGACAGTAAAGTACCTTATGCCTTGTTCAACATCGGCAATAACGAGCCCATAGAACTGGCGCGCTTTATTAAAGCCATTGAAACTGCTTGCGGCCGAGAAGCTGAAAAAATTATGTTGCCTATGCAGCCAGGTGATGTCGAGCGCACCTATGCCGACACCAGCCGATTAGAAGCTGCAGTGGGCTATAAACCACAAACTCAAATAGAGCATGGCATTCAGCAGTTTGTGGATTGGTACAAAGAATACAGAGGGATTTAATCAGAATGAAAATTGCAGTCGCAGGTACGGGCTATGTGGGTTTATCCAATGCTGTGCTATTAGCCCAGCACAATGAAGTGGTCGCTTTAGATCTTGTAGCAGAAAAAGTTGAGCTTATCAATCAAGGCAAATCGCCCATTGAGGATACTGAAATCAGTGAGTTTTTAAGTACTAAACCACTGAACCTGACTGCAACCCTAGATAAAGAAGTGGCTTATAAAAATGCGGATTACGTAATAATTGCCACCCCAACGAATTACGACCCTAAAACCAACTACTTTGATACCAGCAGTGTAGAGGCTGTTGTAGCTGATGTGATTAAGATTAATCCTAGCGCGACGATTATTATTAAATCCACAGTTCCGGTTGGTTTTACTGTTGAACTACAACAAAAATTCAACACTGAGCATTCAAAACTAAACATTATCTTCAGTCCTGAGTTTTTGCGTGAAGGTCAAGCTTTGTACGATAACTTATACCCTTCACGTATTATTGTGGGTGGGCAAAGCGAGCGAGCTAAAACCTTTGCCGAGTTATTGAAACAAGGCGCAATTAAAAAAGACATTCCTGTACTTTTTACTGACAGCACCGAAGCAGAAGGTATTAAGCTCTTTTCTAATACTTACTTAGCCATGCGCGTTGCTTATTTTAATGAGCTCGACAGCTACTGCGCTGTTAATGGTTTGGATGCAAGGCAAATTATTGAAGGTGTGGGTTTAGATCCGCGCATAGGTGGCCACTACAATAATCCAAGTTTTGGTTATGGCGGTTACTGCTTACCTAAAGACACCAAGCAGCTACTAGCTAACTACGACCAAGTTCCCAACAACATTATTCAAGCCATAGTCGAAGCCAACCGCACCCGTAAAGATTTTATTGCCGATGCAGTGATTGAAAAACTAAAAGCGAGCCAAGGCAGTACTACTGGTGTGGTTGGGGTTTATCGCTTAGTCATGAAAGAAGGCTCAGACAATTTTAGAGCCTCCGCTATTCAGGGCATTATGAAGCGTATAAAAGCTAAGGGAATAGAAGTTGTTGTTTATGAGCCAGTTTTGCAAGAAGAACACTTTTATAATTCACGCGTTATAAGCGATTTAGAAGAGTTTAAGAGGGTGAGTGCTGTGATAGTGGCTAATCGCCTGAGTGAAGACTTGTTGGATGTTAAAGACAAGGTTTATACACGTGATTTATTTCAGAGTGATGCTTAAATGTGAAATTGCTGAAAAATGAAAAATCAGGTGTTGTTTTTATCTAAATATCAGTCTTATTAAATTGTTTTTATATTTTTATAACTGATATAGATAAGCTTTTTAGTTGTTTTTTAAATTTATTGAAATTATTTTCCAGAGCATAATATGCTATCTTTTTTAGACTTGTATAGCTTATATAAAATAAAGGTTTTAAATGTATTATTTTCTTACTCTTGGTTTTTCATTAACTGCATATTTTTTTCTACAATTTGTGAGTTTTAGTAATAGAAATTACAAGTTTACAGCAGGTTTTATTGCCCTTTTTTTTTCAATATTATGTTCTTTTAGATTTATAGGTGAAGGCTGGGAGCTTTTTGGTGGCATTGATGCTCACGGCTATAAAGCTATTTATCAACAGGTTACAAGGCATGGGTTTTTAGAAACCTTTATGCTTCAACCTTGGGAATATGGGTTTAGTTTTTTATATTGGATTTCTTCAAACGTTGGTATAAGTTTTGAAATTTTTCAACTTGTTATTTATACTTTTTTTTACTATACAATTATTGAGGTTGCAAGAAGGTATTGTAATGGATGGGCAGCTTTTTTATTAATACTGTGCCTTTCTCTTAGTGTTGTTGATTCATTTAATTTACTCAGAACTTATCTGGCCTTATTTGTAGGAATATGGTCTATTTTTTTCTATGTTGATAAACGCTTTAAAACAGCCTGGCTTTTGGTTTTTTTTGCTATATCTATACATGTTTCTTCTTTATCTTTTTTGATTATATATATATTTTCTGGTTTATATGCATCGAGTAAGAGCTTATATCGTTTGGCTTTGGTTGTATCTGTTGTCTTCTCAGTATTGTTTTCTTTTTTTGGCATAAGTTTTTTGCTGTCAGGTTCACGAGTATCAGTTTACCTAGAGAATGATGAGGGTTTATTTGCTATTGGTACATACTTAGTCGCACTCATGTACTGGGTTTTATATAGCTATCTTATTCACTATAAGAAATATACAAATAAATTTGTAGAGATAATTTACCCAGCATTAGGTTCTATTTTGATTCTTGTACCAGTGCATTATGTTCATTACATGGCATATCGAATGCTTTTCCCTTATATTTTTATAATTTTCGTTTTATCTGCAGTATCACTTAATTTGCTAAAGCGAGATAATTTTAGATTGAAAGCTTATTCTGTTAGTTTGACTTTTTTATTCCTTGCTTACCCTTTTTATAGATTTTATGGATTTGTTAGTAAAGAATTAGAAAATAAATTAAGTGCTCAGTTATATATGTTTGATTGGGATAGATTTATAGAGGTCATATCGGTATTATGAGAGTGTTACAAGTGTTGCCTACACTTTCTGCAGGTGGGGCAGAAAGCTTTATTACTCGCTTATGCTGTGAGCTGCAAAAAAATGAAGGAGTAAAAGTAGCATTATTTATACCTGGCGGTGTTCATGGCGAGCGAGGACAGCTATTATATCAGCAATTGGTTAGTGCAGGTGTTGATGTTATCGGTCATAAACCTAGATCAATGCGTAATATTATTCATATTTTCAATCTCTTGAAAACGATCTTGAACTTTAAACCAGATATTGTTCAGGCTAATCTTTTTTCTAGTGAAGTTTTATGTGCCTCTATTAGTTGGCTGTTTGTTTTTAACCGTGTTGTTTTTATTAGAAGAATTGCAAATACAGAAATGTCTGCTGAGGGTCAACCATTAATTGCACGTATTCTTCATAAGAGCTTTAAAGGTGTGGTAGCTTGCTCTTCTGCCGCTGAAGATGTGTATCGTCACCACTTAAAAAAGCTTGGTTTTTCTAAAAATGTTTATTTGTCTGGGGATATTAAAAAAATTGAGAATGGAGTTAGTGTGCCTGAATTGCTTCTCTCAAAGTTTGCGGCACGTAGCTCCTTAGGCTTAACAAATGATAGTTTTTTAGTGTGCCATGTTGGACGATTCACTCCTGGTGGTTACACTCAAGGTGGTGATTTAAGTTCAGGACAAAAAGCTCATGATGTTATTTTGAAAAGCTTTGCTGTTGCTCTAGAAAAGGGATTACCTACATGTTCGATATTATTGTTGGTGGGGGATGGACCTTTGTTAAGTAAAGCTAAGGAGTTAGCAGAACAGCTTGGTATAAGTAATCATGTAAAATTTATGGGGTTACTACCTGATCCTTGGAAGGTTTTCGCTGCTTCTGATATTTTCTTTTTTCCCTCTCGTTATGAAGGGTTGCCTAATGCATTGGTAGAGGCTGCAAGTTGTGGATTACCAGTGATAGCATCAAATATTCCTGAAGTTAAAAATATAAACATTAGTGGGGAATGGATTTTGTCAGAAGTCGATAATATAGACGGGTTTTCAGAAGGCTTAGTTTGTCTTTTTAAGAGTATTGATTTTTATAAAAACAATGCTCTTGAAAATAAAAAAAAATTTATAAATAGATTTTCTATTAAGTCTTGCACTTTAGATTATATTTTTTTTTATAGGTTTTTTTTAAGAAGATAATTTTGCTTTTTATAATTATTTAACTTGTTGTTGGTTTTTCTTGAGATTTAAAAATTAATTAAAGTTCGCTATTTTAGATAAAGAATTTATGAGAATATTGTTTAATTGCTTTGTAAGTATTGTTAGCGGTGAAGTTAAAAGTGCAGAAAACTTTATTGGATATGTAAATTTATCATCTGGGCATGATTTTTTATTTTATAAGTCAGTAAAGAATTTCGTAGATGTTCCTTCAATTGTTGAGCCCTATAAGACTTTTTGGATAGATTGAACTTATGATTCTGATCAATGCTTCAAATTTGCACACTGGTGGTGGTGTGCAAGTTGCTATTTCTTTTCTATATGAGGCTTCTTTGTTACACAAGGATAGCAATCTGCCCATAGATGTTATCGTTTCTACCGAGGTCGCTGACGGCCTTGCTCGTTTAAAAACTATTACCTCAGTTTTTACCAGCTATGAGATTATAAATACATATGGGCTTAAAGTTTTTTTCTCTAGTTTAAATAAAAGAATAAAAAACTACGATGTTGTTTTTACTGTTTTTGGCCCAAATTATTTAAGAGCAAAAGCAAAAAAAGAAGTAGTGGGCTTTGCTCAACCCTGGATGTTAAATTTTAATAATCCGGTCTCCAATAAAATGTCTTTTCTCAGTAGAAATATTTTGCGGTTTAAGTTTTTTATTCAATGGTTGTTTTTCTTACGAGCAGATCATTATGTTGTTGAGCTAGAACATGTTAAAAAGAGTCTAGTTGATAAAAAAGGTGTAGACAGTAAAAAAATTAGCGTTGTTTATAATACAGTTTCTTCTTTATATAAAGATAAGAGTAAGTGGCAGCCTATTAAAATTAAAAAAAATCAAGAAGAAATATCGCTTGGTATTGTGACTAGGGATTATCCACACAAAAATATAAATATATTACCTTTGGTAGCTCAAGCTCTTGAAGCTAAGCACAACTTAAAAGTTCACTTTTACACCACGCTTAATGATGCTGAGTGGGCGACTAAAGATGCTTTCTTTAAAAAGCATGTCTCAACGGTTGGTTCTCTCTCTCCAGATCAATGTCCGTCATTTTACGAGCAAATTGACGGTGTGGTATTTCCTAGTTTGTTAGAGTGTTTTTCTGCTACACCTCTAGAAGCCATGGTGATGAATAAGCCTTTATTTGCATCTGATCGCGGCTTTGTACGTGATGTGTGTGGTGATTATGCTGTGTATTTTGATCCGTTAGATGCTGATGATATTGCTCTTAATATTGCAAACTATTTTAAGGCGGATACAGAGCGTGCGGATCAATTACAGCAAGCTAGAGATCATGCACTAAGTTTTTCTTCAGCTAGAGGTCGAGCTGAACAGTATTTAGAAATTATTCAACAACACTTAAAAGGTTGAAGAAATGGTATTTGATAACAAGGTTTTACTCATCACCGGCGGCACCGGCTCCTTCGGTAACGCTGTTCTCAAACGCTTCCTCGAATCCGACATCGCTGAAATCCGTATCTTCAGCCGTGACGAGAAAAAGCAAGATGATATGCGCAAGCGCTTTTCCAGTCCCAAGCTCAAGTTTTACATTGGTGATGTGCGCGATTATATGAGCGTGCTCAATGCCACCCGTGGCGTGGATTACATTTTCCATGCTGCTGCGTTAAAGCAAGTGCCATCCTGTGAGTTTCACCCAATGGAAGCGGTGAAAACCAACGTGCTCGGCACTGAAAACGTGCTTGAGGCGGCGATCCAGAACGAAGTCAAGCGTGTGGTGTGCTTGAGTACTGATAAGGCCGTTTACCCTATTAATGCGATGGGTATTTCTAAAGCCATGATGGAAAAAGTTATGGTGGCCAAGTCGCGGAATGTTGACGAAACCAAAACGGTTATTTGCGGCACGCGCTACGGCAACGTGATGGCCTCGCGCGGCTCGGTAATTCCGTTGTTTGTTGAGCAAATCCGTGCGGGTCAGGCGCTGACTATTACTGATCCTAATATGACGCGCTTTATGATGACCTTGGCTGATGCGGTTGATTTGGTGTTGTATGCCTTTGAGCATGGCAACAATGGCGATATGTTCGTACAGAAAGCACCCGCCGCAACGGTTGAAACCTTAGCCCGCGCGTTAACTGAGATTGTTGGTAAGCCCGAGCATCCGATTAACATTATCGGTACGCGTCATGGTGAAAAGCTCTACGAGGCTTTATTAAGCCGTGAAGAAATGCTCTGTGCGCAAGATATGGGTGATTATTACCGTGTGCCGCCTGATTTGCGTGACCTGAATTATGCGAAATATGTCGATGAAGGACAAAAAGATTTGTCCAAGGTTGAAGACTACAACTCGCATAATACTGAACGTTTAGATGTGGCGGGCATGCAAAAGCTGTTAATGAAGCTGACCTTTATGCCGGCGATTGTGCGTGGCGACAATATTGCAGCTGAGGAGTAAGGCATGCGGGTTTTAATTACGGGTGCCAATGGCTTTGTCGGTAAAAACCTGCAACTGCATTTAGCCGAGCGTAGCGATGTTGAAGTGCTGTGTTTTACGCGTGAGCATACACAGGCTGATTTGTTGCAGTTGGTTGTAGATGCTGATCTGGTGTTTCATTTGGCTGGTGTTAATCGCCCGCAAGACCCAGCCGAGTTTCAACAAGGTAATGCTGACTTAACCCAAGCGCTATGCGATGCCTTAGCGCAGGCGGATAAAGCCATCCCTGTTGTTTATAGTTCCTCAATTCAAGCAACCGCAGATAACCCTTACGGTGCCAGTAAACGGGCTGCTGAAGATGCTTTGTTAGCCTTTGCTCAGCGCAGCGGTGCGCCGGTATTTATTTACCGTTTAGCCAATGTGTTTGGTAAGTGGGCGCGCCCGAATTACAACTCTGCAGTTGCCACCTTCTGTCACAATATCTCGCAAGGTTTGCCGATTCAGATCAATGATCCTAATGCGCAAATTAACTTGGTGTATATCGACGACGTGGTGGCATCTTTTTTACAAGTGCTGGACGGCCAGCTCACACAAACTGGCTTTGTTGATATTGCTCCGCAGTATCAGATTAGCGTCGGTGGTTTAGCTGAGCAGCTGCAAGCCTTTAAAGACAGTCGTGACAACTTGATCACTGAGAATGTCGGCAATGGCTTGGTCCGTGCTTTGTACTCGACCTATGTCAGTTACTTAAAGCCTGAGCAGTTTAGCTACCAAGTGCCTAAGTACGGTGATGAACGCGGCGTATTTGTGGAAATGTTAAAAACCAAGGATGCAGGGCAGTTTTCATTCTTCACTGCGCATCCAGGCATTACCCGTGGCGGTCATTACCATCACTCTAAAACAGAAAAGTTCTTAGTGATTAAGGGCAAAGCCTGTTTCCGCTTTCGTCACATGATGACAGGTGAGTTTTACGAGTTGCACACCAGCGGTGAGCAGCCTGAAATTGTCGAAACCGTTACCGGATGGACTCACGATATTACCAATGTGGGTGACGATGAAATGGTAGTGATGTTGTGGGCCAATGAAATATTCGACCGGGAAAAGCCGGATACCTATGCTAAGCCAGTGGGGCGCGGTTGATCATGTCACTGCGAGGCCGTAGACCGTGGCAGTCCATGGTGGGCATTGTGTGGGTTTGCGGGATGGATTGCTTCGCTACGCTCGCAAAGACAGAGTGGGGGGGGGCGTAAAGGCGCGCCACCGTCTCTGCGAGGAGCGTAGCGACGTATTAATACAACTGTTGATGCTAAGTAGTCTAAGCTGTTTCTATCCAGTAGATATTTTGGAGGGTGTATATACATGAGTCCTGATAAATTTCGTGATTTTTTAGCAGATCAAAAGCAGCAGCATTCTCAAGAAGAAACAGTTGACTGGGAGGCCATAAAAGTTGCTTGGCAAGATGCAGCAGATAAATTTATTAGCCAAATTGAAAGCTTTTTAGCTGAGTTTAGTGAAGATATACAATGTGAACGCAAAGTGGTTCAGCTGAGTGAGCAGTATTTGGGTGAGTATGATATTCCTCAATTAACTATTCGGTTGCCCAAGGAAGTGATTGAACTAAAACCAATCGGCACAAATTTAATTGCTGCACATGGCCGTTATGATATGAAGGGTTTAGCTGGCACAGTGAAGTGGGTGTTAGTTCCTAAAAGTGCTGAGAAACCTACAATTTCGGTTCGTATCGCAGGCGAGCCAGAGCTACCAGAAGCTAAGCCTAGCCCAAGTGAATTAGTGTGGAAAATTGCTACGCCAGCACCCAATATTCGTTATATTCCTTTGACTCGAGAAACACTGTTAGAAGCCATTATGGAAGTAAGTCATGGCTAAAAGGTTGAGTCGGTCAGGTGATGAGCTGCCTTTATCTGAAGTGTATTTATATAAAAAAGACGCTGAAGAGGGGTTGAGCTTATTATTTTCTCAAGCAGAGCGTTTTGAGCGTTTTGCTTTAATGAGTGCTAAAGAAATTCAGCAGCTTTTTATAAAGAGAACCGCTGAACTGGAGCTGCAAGCGACCTTTTCTTTGATGACAAGTCTTGAGGCATTTTTTCAATTGGATTTTCATGACCGTATTGAAAAAAGGTATAAAGATCCACTGAGTAGACATTTTCGTGACAGTTATAAACAACCTAAACGGATTTCGTTTGAAAGTGACATTATTAATGGCTGGGAAGCTGTTTATCCTGAAACACGACGCTTCTTTCAAAAAATTAAAGTGGTTTTACGTTATAGACATTGGCTAGCGCATGGGCGTTATTGGCTTATTGATAAGCCTAAAATAAGTTTTGAAGAGCTCTATGAGCTAGCTGAAATCATACAGAATACTATGTACTCCATACGTTCTGATGGTGTTGTCACAAGTTAAGGCTTGTGTGCTAGCCCTATCCCGTCTCTGCGAGGAGTGTAACGACGTGGCAGTCTGTGGATTGCTTCGCTGCGCTCGCAATGACGGGGTGAGTGCTCGCAATGTGGGGCGGGTTCTGTAAAACCTTGTGTATCGCATAGTGTGTTGTAGAATCTATGCATAACGGTTTATACCGGAGGACAAAGAATGAAGAGTAATCATTTTTGGGCTGGGTTTCTTAGCGCGTTTGATCCCTTCAAGCCAGCACCTAAGCGTGAGCCTGTGAGCAAAGCATCGAGGCAGTTTGATATTGAGGGTGAGTTTCGGGTGGTGCCTGAGGCAGAAACTCTGATGCATAATGCTTTTGTAAAGGCGCTCTCTGATGTCAAACAAGCCTCCTAAGCAATCAAACAAACCTAAAGCGGGCAATGCGGTGCGTCAGCATCGTGTGGAGCAATTCTCAGGCCCTGTACCGCATCCAGACTTACTTAAAAAATATGACGAGCTGATGCCTGGCTTAGCCGATAGGCTGGTAAAGATGGCTGAGAAATCCATGGATGCTGAGATTGCGTTGCAAGAAAAAGCTCTTTCTGTACGTGAGGCGGAAATACATTCCCGTGACCGTCAAGAGAAGCAAGAACATACAGATTACCGTCTCGGTGTCTTAGTCGCAGTATTGGTAGTGATGCTGTTTTTATCTGTCGCTGTTTTTTCCATTTATAGCGGTGCCTATGCTGTAGCAGGTGCTGTTATTGCAGCTTTAGCTGGCATTATCTGGGCTGTTCGCCGTTCCCCACATTGATTATTAATTAAGATGCAGCGCTCATTATGTAGTACGGCGTCTATTTTTGGCTGAAATATTTATGACTATTAAAAAACTAAAAGTCGTCACCGTTGTCGGTACGCGTCCTGAAATTATTCGTTTGTCACGCGTGATGGCAAAGATGGATGAGCATTGTGAGCATATTTTGGTGCACACCGGTCAGAACTACGATTACGAGCTAAACCAAATCTTCTTTGAAGATTTAGGTATTCGTAAGCCTGATCATTTTTTAAATGCGGCAGGCCAAAGTGGTGCCGAAACTATCGGTAATGTGATTATTGCTGTGGATAAGGTTTTAGCTGAAGTGCAGCCAGAAGCCTTATTAGTCTTAGGTGACACCAACAGCTGCATGGCGGTGATTCCAGCTAAGCGTCGCAAGATCCCAACCTTCCACATGGAGGCCGGTAATCGCTGCTTTGATATGCGTGTGCCGGAAGAAATCAACCGCCGTATTGTTGACCACACCGCTGATATCAACCTGACGTACAGCACCATTGCCCGTGATTACTTATTACGTGAAGGTCTGTCACCCGACATGGTGATTAAAACCGGTAGCCCGATGTTTGAAGTGCTCAATTATTACCGTGAAGGCATTGAGCAGTCTGATGTGCTGCAGCGTTTAGGGCTGGAAGAGGGTAAGTTCTTTATCGTTAGCGCACACCGTGAAGAAAATATCGACTCAGATAAAAACTTCTTAAAGCTGGTAGATGTACTTAATAGCGTGGCTGCACATTATGACTATCCAGTGATTGTCTCCACTCACCCGCGTACACAAAAACGTGTTGATGCAATGGGCGTTAAGTTTCATGCCAATGTACGTTTGCTCAAGCCAATGGGCTTTAAAGACTACAACAAGCTGCAGTTAGCCTCTAAAGCGGCTTTATCGGATAGTGGCACCATTAATGAAGAATCATCGATTCTTAACTTCCCAGCGCTGAACCTGCGTGAAGCACATGAGCGTCCTGAGGGTATGGAAGAGGCAGCAGTAATGATGGTTGGTTTAGAAGTTGACCGTGTAATGCAAGCACTGCAAATTCTTGAAAGTCAGGAACGTGGTACAGAACGTACTTTGCGTTTAGTAGCAGACTACAGCATGCCTAACGTGTCTGATAAAGTGGTACGTATTATTCATAGTTACAGAGACTATGTAATGCGCAATGTTTGGAAGCAGTATTAATTTAAGGTTGATGCGTTAATGGAAAAATTTGCCATAGTGAGCCGCAGCTTTTGGCCGCAAAATCCTGCAATTGGTGAGGCTTTGCTCTTGCTAGCGGAGTCATTGAGTGAGAATGCGCAAGCGGTTGTGATCACACAAGTGGCTAAAGACTTTCCAGAAAAACTACAGCAAGCGCAGCGGGGCCAAGGCGTTAAGTTTTCTACTTTACCTAGCCTAACTAACTCTTCTAGCCATATGCTGCTGCGTATTGTTGAGCTGTTGCTCTTTACGGTGTTTGTTTTTTGCAGTCTGTGCTGGCATCGTCCCGATAAGGTGTATGTGGCTACTAATCCACCTATTTTTACGCCTTTGGCTGTGCGCTTGTATTGTGGGTTGTTTGGTAAAAAGTTTGTGTATCACTTGCAGGATATTCATCCCGAAGCAACACAAGTTGTGACTGGTAAAACCAATTGGGTGGAGCGTTTACTACGCAAAATTGATGTCAAAACAACGCGTAAAGCAGCAACAGTTATCACGCTAACTGAGCAGATGAAGTCTTATATTACGCAGCGCACAGGGCAGAAATTACCCTTTGTATTATTGGATAACCCTTCTGTTCAGGGTGCTGCGCAAGAGACTGATGTTGCAGTCGAGCGGAAAAAAGGTTTTGTCTACTGCGGTAATGCTGGGCGCCTGCAGCGTATCCCATTATTGCTTGCTGCGATTGAGCGCTACTTAAATGAAGATGGTCAACTCCCTTTTGTGTTTGCAGGTGGTGGTATTTATCGTGGCGCTATTGAGAAACTGGCCAGTCAATTTGAGCAAGTCAGTTATTTAGGTGTTCTTCCTGGCGATCAGGCTGCTGAATTATTACGCAAGTATAGTTTTGGCTTGATGCCGATTGATGATGAAGTGACTAATTATGCTTTCCCGAGCAAATCATCTTCCTATGTGTTTTCTGGATGCCAGGTAATTGCTATTTGTGGTGGTAATACAAGTGTTGCTAGGTGGGTCGTGGATAATGCGCTTGGGTTTGTTGCAGCACCTGATGTTGATGCGGTAGTGAGCTTGTTTCACAAGCTTGAAAGAGAAGCTACTCCAGCCTTAAACGTAGATGCAGAGTTATTTGAGAAGTTAACACCTCAGGCGCATGCAACCAGTCTTGAGCAAATATTAAAACTGTAGCTGGGTTGTTTAACAGCGGTATTGCCCACGGGTATGAGTAAACTGTTTAGCTAAAAGTATTGTTGATAGGATTGAGAAATTGATAACGACATGGCTCGATGCCTTTTATTCTGTTAAACCCAACCCCACAAATCCAGCGCAGTTAGTCAGCTTCGGCACCTCCGGCCATCGCGGTTCTTCTTTAACCGCCAGTTTTAACGAGCAACACATTCTCGCCATTGCCCAAGCTGTGGTGGATTACCGTCGTCAGGCGGGGATTACTGGGCCGTTGTTTATCGGTTTAGACACTCACGCTTTATCACGCCCCGCTTGGGAGGTGGCGTTGCAGGTGTTGCTGGCCAATCAGGTGGCGGTGCGTGTGGCGCAGGATGAGGGCGTGACGGCGACGCCTTTGGTCAGTCGGGCGATTTTAAGCTATAACGCGCAGCGCTCGGTGGATTTGGCTGATGGTTTGATTATTACCCCATCGCATAATCCACCGGAAGATGGCGGTATTAAGTACAACACGCCCGATGGTGGTCCAGCAGACAGTGATGTGACCAACTGGATTGAAGCGCGGGCGAATCAGTATTTGCGTGATGCTTGTGTTGCGGTGCAGCGTGTGGCGTTATCGGATGCTTTGGCGCAGGTTGCGCAGTACGATTATGTGGCGCGTTATATTGCTGAGCTGGATCAGGTGGTGGATTTGCCCGCGATTCGCCAGTCCGGTTTAAAGTTGGGTGTTGATCCCATGGGCGGCACGGCCTTGGCGGTTTGGCAGGCGTTGGCGGTGGATGCTGGCTTGAATATCACTGTGGTCAATAGCAGCCAAGACCCTGAGTTTGCCTTTATGCCGCCGGACCACGATGGCCGCATTCGGATGGATTGCTCAAGCCCTGCGGCCATGGCGAATTTACTGAAAATTCGTGAGCAGTTTGCTTTGTCCTTTGCCAATGACCCTGATGCGGATCGGCATGGCATTGTTGATGCCGCAGGTTTGATGAATCCCAATCACTTTTTGTGCGTGTGTGTGGATTACCTGTTAACCCATCGGCCGCTGTGGTCTTCTGCGCTAAAGATTGGCAAAACCTTGGTCACTTCATCCTTGATGGATCGTATTGTCGCGGCCCATGGCCGTGAGCTGTATGAAGTGCCGGTGGGGTTTAAGTGGTTTGTTGAGGGGTTGCATCATCGTGAATTAGCTTTTGCCGGTGAGGAAAGTGCAGGAGCAACTGTATTAACTTTTGCCGGTGACACTTGGACCACGGATAAAGACGGTATTGTCTTGTGTTTGTTAGCGGCGGAAATCACTGCCGTGACCGGTTTAAGCCCATCACAGTATTACGCTAAGCTCACGGCGCAACACGGTACGCCTTATTACCGCCGTATTGATGCCGCTGCCACGCCTGAGCAGAAGGCTGCGTTTAAGGGTTTGACTGTTGCGCATATTCGCGCCACTGAATTGGCGGGTGAGGCGATTACCGCGGTGCTACTCAATGCCCCGGGCAATGGCGCGGCGATTGGTGGGATTAAGGTCTGTACTGAGAACGGCTGGTTTGCCGCGCGGCCCAGTGGTACTGAGGCGTTGTATAAGATTTATGCTGAGAGCTTTATCAGTGAGGCGCATTTGCAGTTGTTGATTGATGAGGCGCAGGGGTTGTTGGCTGGGGTGTTGTAGGTAGGTTGTTTCGCTGGGCTGGCAGTGATGCTAAATGCGGGCCAGCGGCCCGCGCTCCCAGGGGCGGTCATTGCGAGGAGTGTAGCGACGTAGCAGTCTTGTAGGTCTGCCTTTAGGCTGACGTGTCGGGCTGAAGCCCGACCTACAGGGTTGGATTGCTTCGCTACGCTCGCAAAGACGGGAGGGGTTCGTAAAGGCGGGGTGGCGGTCGCAAAGACGGGGCGGAGGGTCGTAAAGACGCGCTTCTGTCTCTGCGAGGAGCGTAGCGGCGCGGCAGTCTGTAGGTCTGCCTTTAGGCTGACGTGTCGGGCCGAAGCCCGACCTACAGGGCTGACTCCCGACCTGCAGGGTTGAGGCTTGGTCTGTCTCTGTGAGGAGCGAAGCGACGTGGCAGACCAGATCCGTCATTTTGTTTTACTACTGGGTATTGCTGTTAAGATACGCATGTTTATTTATCAGCCTATGCGCTGTGTTACACATCTAATGGAGCTAGGTCGCTTGAAACGTCTTTTCGATATCGTCGCATCCTTTTTCGGTCTGCTATTACTCAGCCCTGTTATCGCCATCGTCGCGTGGCAAATCCGCCGCAAGCTCGGCTCGCCGGTGTTGTTCCGTCAGGTGCGACCGGGTAAAGACGGCAAGCCCTTTGAAATGATTAAGTTTCGTACTATGCGCGATGCGCAGGATGCCAATGGTAATCCACTGCCGGATGAAGAGCGCATGACACCTTTTGGCAGCTTTTTACGTTCCAGTAGTTTGGATGAATTACCTGAGCTGTGGAATGTGCTCAAAGGCGAGATGAGTTTGGTTGGCCCACGTCCATTGTTGATGGAATATCTGCCTTTGTACTCTAAAGAACAATACCGCCGCCACGAGGTGCGTCCGGGCGTAACAGGCTGGGCGCAGATCAATGGCCGCAACGCCATCAGTTGGGAAGATAAGTTTAAGCTCGATGTGTGGTATGTGGATAACCGCTCGTTTTGGTTGGATTTGAAGATTGTATTTTTGACAGTTAAGAAAGTCGTGGTGCGTGATGGCATTAGTGCTGAGGGTGAAGCGACGATGAGTAAGTTTTCGGGTAATAAAAATAGCTAGTCAACTTATCCTTAATAAAAAGAGTATTAACTAATGCAAAAAATTATTGGTATCTATGGCGCAAGTGGGTTTGGTCGAGAAATATTACCTTTGGTTCGTGAGCAGTATGTAGATGCTCAATTATGTTTTGTAGACGATGGCGCTCAGGATAGTCAGCTAAACGGCTATACAGTTTTTACTTATCAAGATTTTTTAGACTTGCCGCAAACAGATAAGTCGGTGATTTTTGCCATTGCAAATAGTAAAATTCGTGAAAGTTTAGAAGCTAAGTGTAAGGGAGATAGCTTAAGTATTGCCTCGGTAAAAGCAGCTAATTCAATCGTATTGGATCAAGTTGAAATTGCTGAAGGCGCAGTATTATGTCACTTCACGCAACTGACCTCGAATATCAAAATCGGTAAGCAGTTTCACGCAAATATTTATAGCTATGTCGCGCATGATTGTGTGATTGGCGATTACGTTACTTTTGCTCCAAAAGTGCAATGCAACGGCAATGTGCACATTGAAGACCATGTATACATCGGCACAGGGGCGATTATTAAGCAAGGTACTCCAGCTAGACCCATTGTGATTGGTAAAGGTGCTGTTGTAGGTATGGGAGCTGTTGTTACTAAGAGCGTAGCGCCCGGTGTCACTGTTATAGGCAATCCAGCACGACCTCTAACTAAAGAAGGATTAAGGAAGTAGAAATGGAAGATGTTATTTTAACCTCTATACCGATTGAGAAGATCCAAATCGGTATGCGAGTCAGTTATTCACAAACAATTACTGATGCTGATATTAAAGCGTATGCAGGCCTCTCAGGTGACCATAATCCTGTGCATGTGAATCAAGAATATGCTGAAGAGTCGCGTTATGGTCGTCGATTAGCACATGGGTTGATGTCTGTTGGATTCTTTTCTGCTCTTTTTGGTATGCGTTTACCTGGTCCGGGTTGTGTGTACGTCTCGCAAAATATTCAATTTAAAAGACCTGTTTATATCGATGATACGGTCACAGCAATAGCTGAAGTGACTGATGTATGTCTTAAGAAGAAACGAGTTTTTTTTAGCACCAATTGTTATGTGAAGAATAAAATCGTCATTTCTGGCGATGCTGAAATTTACATACCCTAATAAACACGGTTGATTAAATGTTAAATACCCCTTTCTCCCCTTGGCCTTCCTTCACCGAAGAAGAGGCCAATGCTGTACGTGATGTGGTTTTATCCAACAAAGTCAATTACTGGACGGGCCAAGAGTGCCGCGAGTTTGAAAAAGAATTTGCTGCATGGTCCGACAGTGCGTATGCCATTGCTTTGGGTAACGGCACTTTGGCTTTGGATGTTGCGCTGCAGGCTTTAGATATTGGTCCAGGTGATGAAGTAATTGTTACGCCGCGAACCTTTATTGCTTCGATTTCCAGTGTGGTGAATGCCGGTGCCGTGCCTGTGTTTGCTGATGTTGATGCTGACAGCCAAAATATTGAAGCTCACAGCATTGTTAAGGTGTTGACGCCCAAGACTAAAGCCATTGTTGTAGTGCATTTAGCTGGAATGCCAGCGGATATGGATGCCATTATGGCGTTGGCGGCTGAGCATAATTTATATGTGATTGAAGATTGCGCGCAGGCGCATGGTGCCAAATACAAAGGGCGCTCGGTGGGTAGTATTGGCCATGTCGGTGCCTGGTCGTTTTGCCAAGATAAAATCATGACCACCGGCGGTGAAGGCGGCATGGTCACCACCAATGATGAGCAGTTGTGGCGCAAAATGTGGTCCTACAAAGATCATGGCAAAAGCTATGAGGCCGTGTATGAGCGTGAACATGCACCGGGTTTTCGTTGGTTGCATGAGAGCTTTGGCACCAATTGGCGTATGACAGAAATGCAGGCCGTGATTGGCCGTATTCAGCTTAAGCGTATGCCGCAGTGGCAGGCGCAGCGTTTAGCCAATGCTGAGGCCATTTGGGCGGCGGCGCGTCAGTGTCCTGCCTTGCGTGTGCCAGCTGTGCCAGAAGGTAGCGTGCATGCGGCCTATAAGTGTTATGTGTTTGTGAAGCCTGAGCTGTTGCAAGCAGATTGGGATCGTGATCGTATTTTGGCTGAGATTGCCGCGCGTGGTGTGCCAAGTTTTAGTGGTTCGTGTTCAGAAGTCTATTTAGAAAAAGCCTTTGATGGAACAGGTTATCGCCCGGCTGAGCCCTTGCCAGTGGCGCGTGAGTTGGGTGAAACCAGTATTATGTTTATGGTGCATCCAACCTTGACAGCTGCCGAAATTGATAAGACCTGCGCGGTGTTGCAAGAAGTGATGGGGTTAGCGACTCAGGTGTAGTAGTTGCGTTTTAATAAGGTGCTAGGTGTGTCGCACTGCTGTAGTAAAGGACAATCACGATGTTGAAAAAATGGCTTTTAGCCCTACCACGCCGTTATAAGCGTTTATTACAAGTATTTGCCGATGTTGTTTTGATTTGGATTTCCTTGTGGTTGGCGTTTGTGGTGCGATTGGGTTTTGACCATGCCGTTGACCCGCTTGGTGGGCATCGCTGGTTGTTTATTATGGCGCCTCTTATTGCCGTGCCTTTATTTATTCGCTTTGGTATGTATCGCGCCGTGATGCGCTACGTCGGTAAGGAAGTGTTGGTAGCCATTACTCAGGCAGTGAGCATTTCCGCTTTGGTTTTTGCATTGGCAATTTATTGGTTTGAGGGTGGTAACGTCATCGTACCGCGCTCTTTGGTGATCAATTATTGGTGGTTAAGCATTCTCACCATAGGTGGCTTACGCTTGTTAATGCGTCAGTATTTTCTGGGTGATTGGTTGGAGGCTGTGCCTAACATGCCTTTTATCAAGCAGCAAGATGATAGTTTACCTCGCGTGGCTATTTATGGCGCGGGTTCGGCAGGTAATCAGCTGGTTGCGGCGCTGCGCATGGGTAAGTCAATGCGTCCTGTGGCCTTTATTGATGATGACGATGCGATTGCCACCCGTACTATCGCCGGGCTAAAGGTGTATAAGCCCAAGCATATTCAGCAAATGATTGATGTCACCGGTGCCACCCAAGTGTTATTGGCGATGCCTTCGGCGACACGTGCTCGGCGTCGTGAAGTGTTGGCCGCGCTAGAGCCTTTTCCTTTGCATGTGCGCAGTATTCCAGGTTTTATGGATTTGGCCAGTGGCCGTGTCAAAGTACAAGATCTACAAGAAGTCGATATTGCCGACCTCTTAGGACGTGACCCGGTGGCGCCACAGATGGAGCTGTTTGAGCGCTGCATTGATGGGAAAGTGGTGATGGTTACTGGTGCCGGTGGCTCGATTGGTTCGGAACTGTGCCGGCAGATTTTAGCCAGTGGTGCGACCACGCTGATTTTGTTTGAGCACAGCGAATTTAATCTTTACAGCATTCAAAAAGAGTTGGATACGCGTATTCGTCAAGAAGCTTTGAGTGTACGTTTGATTCCAATTTTAGGCTCAATTCGTAATCTCAAACAGTTGCGTGAGGTGATGCATACGTGGCGGGTCAATACCGTCTACCACGCTGCCGCGTACAAACACGTACCGATGGTGGAGCACAACACGGCTGAAGGTATTCTGAATAACGTCATTGGCACGTTACATACCGCGCAGGCAGCGATTGTGGCTGAAGTGGAGCACTTTGTCTTGATCTCCACGGACAAGGCCGTGCGTCCTACTAATATTATGGGCAGTACCAAGCGCTTGGCAGAAATGGTCTTGCAGGCGCTCAGTAAAGAGTTTGCCACGCAGATCTTTATGGCGCCCGCCGACTCGCAAAGTTATATCAATAGCACGCGCTTTACGATGGTGCGCTTTGGTAATGTGCTGGGCTCATCGGGCTCGGTGATTCCGTTATTTCGTGAGCAGATTAAACGCGGTGGTCCGGTCACGGTAACCCATCCAAAGATGACACGTTATTTTATGACCATCCCCGAAGCCTCGCAGTTAGTGATTCAAGCCGGTGCGATGGGGCAGGGCGGTGATGTCTTTGTTTTGGACATGGGCGAGCCGGTTAAAATCGTTGAGCTGGCGGAGAAAATGATCAATCTGACCGGTTTAACGGTACGCAGTGAAAGTAATCCAAGTGGCGAGATTGCCATTGAGTTCAGCGGCCTGCGCCCAGGTGAAAAGCTCTACGAAGAATTGCTGATTGGCGATAATGTCTCGCCAACTGAACACTCGATGATCATGCGTGCTGATGAAGAGTTTTTGCCATGGTCTGAGTTGTCAGTGGTGTTGCAAGAATTATTAGCCGCAGTTGACCGCAATGACTGTGTTGCAATCCGGCAAATTCTGCGG
>RRZU012732290.1_pt1 | contig 28070 bp, 25 predicted proteins | sample 2165561 | NCBI WGS metagenome assembly RRZU01 (sample SAMN10456909, study PRJNA506462) | wastewater metagenome | isolation source: wastewater sludge | place: USA: Moscow, Idaho | reverse complement strand
GACATCAAAACAGCTGTTATAAGAAGTATGATAATAGAAGGTATCACCATATTAAAAAATCTTCGTAAAAGCTCCAAAGTTCTACCTAGTTTTATCTTTGGCTCTTCAATCTCTTGTATTGAATAATGAACTGCAAACCGAATAGCAATCATCCCACCAACCCAGATAACCGCTGAGATGATGTGGAGAAATACTATCAAACTTCCATAACTTGTAAAAAAATCACTCATAATGAAAAAAATCCTTATAATTTAATCACAGAAAGATCTCTCTTTCTATATGCAATAGCAATCACCGCAAAAACAGAAGCTGTTACAACATAGACCCAAGTAGGAATTGGAACAGGATCACCAGTCGCATATGAGTGCATTCCACTTAAGTAAAAATTCACCCCAAAATAAGTCATCAAAATTGTACTAAATGCTAAAGTTGATGCAACTGCAAATACATAAGGACGATTCAGTTTTGGAATGAGTCTTAGATGTAGAACAATTGCATAAACAACGATAGCTACATATGCCCAAGTCTCTTTTGGATCCCATCCCCAATATCTTCCCCACGATTCATTTGCCCAAACTCCACCTAAAAAGTTTCCAACTACAAGCGCTGAAAGCCCTATAATAAGTGAAGCTTCATTGATAGCTGTGATATGTTTGATAGTTTTATCAATATGTGGTTTTGTTTCACTTCTAAAAATAAATAAAAGAAGTGCCATAAACCCAAGCATTCCACCAAGAGCTAAAAATCCATATGAACCTGTGATAATCGATACATGGATTGTAAGCCAGTATGATTTAAGTACAGGGACAAGATTTGTAATTTGTGGATCTATTCCACTTAAATGTGCTGTAAACATAAACACTGCAGTCATCACAACCGTTGCACTAAGAGCCATAAGTGATTTTCTAAAGAATACAACTCCAGCAAACATAATACTCCATGCTATGTAGATAAGTGATTCATAAGTATTACTCCATGGAGCATGTCCACTGATATACCATCTAAATCCCATCCCATTAGTTTGGATAATAAATAAAATTGCTAATAATCCAAAAAGAATATTATTTAATTTTGGTGATGATAAATTTTGTTTAAATACTGTTACAAAAGCGATAATAAACATCAAAACACCTAAAGCTAGATAAGCTAAAGTAAGCCTTGGGAAAATATCGAGTTTGTTAAAAAGTAATTCGGCATCAATCTTTTCACTACTTGGATAGATATCTTTTCCAAATTTTTGTTGGTACATCGAAATAAGTTCTAAACTTTTCCCTGCAGCTGTATAATTTCCATCACTGACGGCTGATATAAACTGAGAAGTGATATAATAAACTACCTCTTTATCTTGTCCTTGAAGTGTATTGATTGCTGTATTTGGACTTATCCATTGATTGTTCACATCCCCAATCTTTGGGTAAATCTTAAACATATCACTTAAAAAGATCATATAGATAATATTCACTCTCTCATCAACCCTAAGAGCATCTTTTTCAAAAGTTCCCCTTTGATTTGGGTCTATCTTATTTACCTCTTCTAAAAGTTGTGCTAGTTTGTACCCATCTTGTGTGAGAATTTCACTAAAAGCTACATATTTTCTATCATTTGGAACACCCAAATATTCTCTTAATTTTGGAGTATCTACCTTGATAATCTTGATATCTTTCCAAATATTTGGATTTGATAACATTCCTAAAACAACTTGATTTGGGTTCATCCCTAAAAATTCACTTTGTCGTGCTAATTTATTTAAAATCTCCCTTGAAAGTGTATCTATAGGCTTCATCCTCCCCATATCAGCTTGAACGATAAGATGAGAAAATTTCTCCGCAATCTCTTTACTCTCATCTTTGTATTTTTCAAGATATGTAACAGTATCACCCAGATTGACAGGAGCTGTAGCCTCTGCTTTTACATTTGTAGCACCAAAAACAAAAAGAGCAACGACAAATAAAACAGCTGTTTGATTTGCCTTAGCGATATAACTAGTCAACTTACTAAATCGTGATCCTTTATCAAAAAAATTCATTATAAGTCCAAGTGTAAGGAGAAAATATCCAAAATAAGTTGGCCAATGACCAATATCATGATTTACAGAAAGAACTGTCCCCATCTCATCAGGGTCATATGAACTTTGAAAAAATTTATATCCATTATGATACAAAATATGATTCATATAGATATGAAATGGATATTGTTCATTATTTGCTTTATCCACCACTTCCACTTTACTTGAATAAGATGATGGTGCCATACTTCCAGGATATCTTTGAAGTTCAAAATCATTAAGTTTTATAGAAAACGGTAATTCAAGTGGTTTTGAACCATATTCAAGTGAGATTTTTGTTCCATCTTTAAATACAACATCTTTCACGACACCTGTTCTCATTCCTCGTTGCCCAACAAGTCTAGCTTGTTGTGATTCCCCTTTATATTTTGCTTCAACTGTAACAAGTCCCATTTTACTTGTACCATTTTTAGCCAATTGATAATCAACAAAATTGATTTCAAGATTTGTTCCATTTAAAGATATTTTATATGAAAAATCATTTCCTCCAATAGCAGAAAAATCTTTTTCAAAATAGGTAGTTTCGGCTTTACCATTTGTATAAGTTGTTATATGTAGATATGGTTCAAGTGAAATCATTTGATTGGTCGTTTCACCCTCTCTAATATTCATAATCCCCTCATAACCATAATATCTAGTAAGCCCAGCTCCAATAAGCATCACAACAAAAGAAGCATGAAAAATAAATTTTGCTCTACTCTTTATCATATTTGTTTGAGCCATAATCCCCATAAGATTGAAAACTGTTAATGTAAGGACAAGTTCATACCAAAAATGATTATAAACAACTATTCTTGCCGTTGAGCTTCCAAAGTCATTCTCTATAAATGTTGCTACACCAGCTCCAATAGCAAGGAGTGAGAGTAAAATTATTGTTGTCCAATATGAAAAAAGTATTTTCCTAACCATATAAAATAGCACCTTCTCTTTCGTAAAATAAGGTCGGATTATATCCTAAGATAGTTTTTATTTAATTTATCTATATCTTTTTAGTCGTAAAAGGTAAGTTTTAATTAAATAATACCATATACAGAAATATTGTATATTTTTTATACATTAATAGTATTTATTAAATCGCCATAATCTGTCATACTTCCTTTGATTGATTTATCAATAACTCAAAAAAAAGGAAGAGAGATGAAAACAAAAACTTGGCTTTTAACACTTCTCCCTGCAATGGCATTTGCAGAAGAAGTAGCAACAATTGATTCTGGAAACAATGCATGGATGATGGTTTCAACTGCTTTAGTTCTATTAATGACTCCTGTTGGGCTAGCACTTTTTTATGCTGGTATGACAAGAAGCAAAAATGTACTTAATACTTATGCAATGGTATTTGGTGCGTTTGTAGTAGCTTTTGTAGCTTGGATAGTTGCTGGATATTCTATGGCATTTGGAAATGGTGGAGCTATGCAAAGCTTTATTGGTGGATTTGATAATATGTTTTTAAATGGGATTAATTGGTCTGATTTAACTGCACAATCTTATTCAATGTATGTATTTGTAGTATTTCAAGGTACATTTGCTGCTATCACTGTTGCGATTGCAAGTGGTTCAGTAATTGAAAGAATGAAGTTCTCAACTTGGCTAATCTTTGTCGCTCTTTGGACAATATTTGTATATGCTCCAATTGCACATATGGTTTGGGGTGGAGCTGGAGCATACTTATTTGATGCAGGTGCTTTAGATTTTGCTGGTGGTACAGTTGTTCACATGAATGGTGGTTTAGCTGGTTTAGTTCTTGCTATCTTAATTGGTAAAAGAAAAGACTATCAAAAAACTGCAATGAAACCTATGAGTATTATGTTAACAGCACTTGGTGCAGCATTATTATGGTTCGGATGGTTTGGATTCAATGGTGGTTCAGCATTTGGTGCAACAGAAATTGCAGGGCTTGCATACTTGACAACAGCATTAGCTCCATCAATCGCAGCTATTACTTGGATGGTATTAGAATATATGGTATACAAAAAAGTTACTCTTCTTGGAGCAGTTTCAGGGGTTGTAGCAGGACTTGTTGCTATCACACCAGCAGCTGGATTTGTTGATGTAAGTGGTTCATTTATCATAGGAATTGTTGGTTCAATCGTAGGTTTCGTTGGTGTAGTTGTTATCAAGAAAAAACTTGGATATGATGACTCTTTAGATGCATTTGGTATCCACTTCTTAGCAGGACTTTGGGGAGCATTAGCTACAGGATTATTAGCTGTAGATGATAAAAATCTTTTATGGGATGGACCACTCAAAGCAACAAGTGACAGAATGGGACAATTTATGGTTCAATTAGAGTCTGTAGTTGTTGTTGGATTGGTTACTTTAATAGGAACAATCGTTATCTATTACATAGCATCAGCATTAACAGGTGGTGGAAGAGTTGATGAAGAAACTGAATCAATTGGACTTGACGAAGCAACACACGGTGAGAAATCACTTAACTTATAATACGAAAGGCTAATAAATGAAAAAAATAGAAGCAATTATCAAACCTTTTAAACTTGAAGATGTAAAAGAAGCTTTAAGCGAGGCAGGAGTTACGGGTATGACCGTAACTGATGTCAAAGGATATGGAAGACAACAAGGTCATAGTGAACTTTATAGAGGTGCTGAGTATATCGTTGATTTTTTAGCAAAAACAAAAATTGAACTTGTAGTCAATGATGAAGATGTTGAAAAATGTGTAAAACTTATCACAGATAGTGCTAAAACTGGGAAAATCGGTGATGGGAAAATATTTGTTATGCCTATAGATGAAGTTATCAGAATCAGAACTGGTGAAACAGGAAACGAAGCAGTTTAGTTTTAAACTTGCTTTTACTAAAAAGGTGGTCTCAAAGCCACCTTTTTTTATTATCAGCCAACTAAAGTTAGCTTTACAATTATCTCGTAGAGCTGACTTTAGTCGGCTACTAGAATCTCTAAATCATTTACTCTTTGGGTAGATTAAATTTTTGAAGGGTAAACTCCCCCTCATTATTAAAGAAAACATAATACAAAAAGTCTTTTTTCACTTCAAATCCAGCTAGATATTTCAAAGCCAAATTTGCTTGAAATGAGGCGATATTCATAACTATCGGACAAGCTATCCCGTTTGGAACCCTCTCTTTAACAGAAAAGACACTTGAAAATGTAGCCTGAGAGAAAAAACAAACTTGTCCATGAAACTCCTCAACACTTCCATAAATCCAAGGGATATTTTTCTCTTTTGCAAAACTATCTATTGTAGCTCTTACAGGAAGATTATCTGTCGCATCAAGTATCAAATCAGGAATAATATCGAGTTTTGTAAAATCTTCAAAACTCCCATCAATTGCATTCACTTCAACATAAGGGCAACGAGCCACTATCAGCTCTCCCAGAACTTCACACTTCTTTCTCCCCTCATCACCAATTTTAAAACCAATCTGACGGTGAATATTATGCACCCCAACCTCATCAAAATCAATAAGGGTAATCTTCCCTATCCCACTACTTCCAAGTGCGATTGCCAAACTACACCCTAGCCCTCCACAACCAACTATCACGATATGTTTTTTTTGAAGTGATTGTTGCGTTTCAAGCCCCCAAAGTTTTATCTGTCTTGCGAAATACTCTTCCATTCTAAAACTCTTTATTTGATAACTCTTCAAATTCAAGCTTTGCATTGTCTAGCAATTTTTGAGCCAATTCAATCTCCGCCATCCCTTTTTTGTAAGCCTCAACACTTTGAGAGAGTGTGATATCTGGCTCAATAAGCTTATCAAGATACTTTTTCGCCTCTTCGATTTTTGTTTCAAAACTTACTGCTTCTTCTTGATTGCCATTCTCTTCTATTCTCTTTTTTGCCATTCTTACTCTTTATTATTTATTGAAATGACTTAAATTGCTAAAGCAATGTTTGCCATTTTGCTCCCTTACTTTTCCAATATCTCTTTTATCATAAAATCAAATTTATCAAGTTCTACTAAAAAAGCATCATGTCCATAGTTGCTTTTAATCATCGTATAGTCAACTAAATCCCCTTGACCATTCGCAACCATAATCTCATAAATCTCCTCCATCTCTTCAGGTTTGAAGAGCAAATCTCCACTAAAAGAGTAGAGATGCAGTTTTGTTTTTATTTTTGCCAAACTATCTGCTAAGGTATCACTTCCCCTTGCTGCGTTAAATATATTCATCGTTTTGATGATATAGAGATAACTCAGCGGGTCAAAATATTTAGGGAAACTATAACCGTTGTATTCAAGGTATCTTTCCACTTCAAATCTTCCAAAAAGCTCATACAATCCATCTTGTTCAACATATCTTCGACCAAATTTCATATCCATACTATCGTTTGAAAGATAAGAAATATGCCCAGCCATTCGACCCAAAGCCAAACCTTTAAGCCCATTTTTTTTGATATCTTCACTCTCATAGTTTCCATCTTTAAAATCTGGGTCATTTCGTATCGCTTCGATGGTGATTTTGTTATAAGCTATCGCCCAAGGTCTTGTGTATGCAGTAGCTGCTAGCATAAAGATATGTTTCGCAAAAGTTGGATACTCGACGGCGTAACACAATGCTTGCATCCCACCCATACTACCGCCAATAACTGCATGAAGCTCCGTTATCCCTAAAGATTTCAAAACCCTTACTTGTGCTTTTACGATATCGCTAATAGTCAAAACTGGAAATTTCAGTCTGTAAGGTTTATGCGTCGCTGGGTTGATACTCATAGGGGAAGTTGAACCAAAACAAGAACCGATATTGTTCATACAAATTACAAAAAACTTATTCGTATCAACCGCTTTCCCGTCTCCAATAAAGCCATCCCACCAACCAGCTTTTCTATCCCCTTCATAAGTTCCAGCCACATGATGACTTCCACTGAGCGCATGAGTCACCAAAATCACATTTGATTTGTCGCTATTTAAAGTTCCATATGTTTCATATATCACTTCATACGGTTTAAGCACTCGTCCACTTTCAAGATACAATGGCTCATCAAAAAATACTTTTTTTGTTTCAATAATCATATATCTAAAATTTATCCTATAGCTTTTGCAAGGTCACTAATCAAATCATCACCATCTTCAATTCCAACACTAAGTCGTACCAAACTATCACTAATACCAGCTTTTAACAGCTCCTCTTTTGACATTTGAGAATGTGTTGTTGATGCTGGATGCACTATCAAAGATTTACTATCTCCAATATTGACAACTACTTTAAAAATATCTGTACTATCTGCAATTTTAAGTGCTGTTGCATAATCTTCCACTTCAAAACTTAAAAGTCCACTTGCTCCACCCGTTAGATATTTCGAAGCTCTTTCATAATTTTTATCACTTTTTAAAAGAGGATAGTTAACTTTTTTTACTTTTGGATGTGATTCTAAAAATTCAGCAATTTTCATCGCATTTTTACTATGTTCTTTGATTCTAAGGGCAAGAGTTTCAAGCCCTTGAATCAAAAGCCAACTATTAAATGGACTTGGAGCTGCCCCTAAATCTCTTAATACACAAAGTAATAATCTCATAGTAAAAGATGGAAATGGTAAATCAGTATAGACAAGCCCATGATAACTAAGATCAGGTTCATTAAAATGATTATATCTTGGATTATTTTTGATTTTTCCTTCACAACTTTCACCCTCAACGATGATACCACCAAGTGCTAAACCTTGTCCACCTGTATATTTTGAAGTGCTATGAACTACCACATCACATCCAATTTTGAGTGGTTTGCACAAATAAGGAGTCGCTACTGTATTATCTACTATGGTAAGGATATTGTGTTTATTTGCAAGAGCTACAATTCCCTCAAAATCAGCAACAGCCAAAGATGGATTTGATAACGATTCAAAAAGTATAGCTTTTGTTTTATCATCAATCAAAGCTTCAAGTGTTGTAGCATCTGTCACATCAAAATTTCTTGCTTCAATTCCAAGCCTTTTAATTGTATGAGAAGTGAGTGTTGAAGTACCACCATACACTGCATTTGCTACAAGAATATTGTCTCCACTTTCACAAAGATTAACAATTGCAGAAAATATCGCACTCATCCCACTAGCAGTTGCAATAGCACTAATTCCCCCTTCAACTTCAGCGAATCTTTTTTCAAAAATAGAGGTTGTTGGATTCATAAGCCTTGTGTAAATATTACCTAATTCTTGTAAACTAAAAAGGTTTGAAGCATGAAGGCTATCTCTAAACTCATAAGCTGTACTCATATAGATAGGAACTGCCATCGTCCCTTGTGTGTCTTTTTCATATCCAAAGTGGATTGCATTTGTTTGGTCGTTCATTTGTAGCCTCCATAAAATAGGATTGATTATATCTCAAAAGTTTTTAATACAATATGAAAATAGTTGTTATCTTTTTAATCGCAATTTTTCTTTCAAAATATCAACTACTTTTTGCATTACAACAATTTGTTTCTTCTTAATCTTCGGAAGATTTTCAATATCAAAAAAGTGAACATTGGCATTTTCTGCACAAATATACTCTTTTTTTAAACTATCCCCATCAAAAAAACTATCAAGATTTTTAACTGTTGCTCCATCAAGCATAAAAATACCAACATCTTTATTTTTATTTTTTTGATAAAAAAAATGTTCAAGATATTTTCTCTCAATCTTGATACTTGATTCTTCCATAAATTCTCTCGCAGCCGCTTTTCGTGGTGTTTCATTTCCCCTTTTTGTACCTTTTAAAAATCCCCACTTTTCAAGGTTATCAATAGACTGACAAAGTAATATTTTATAACTATCGTTATACCCCTTATACAAACAAACACCATAAGCTTTTTCCCTAGCCATCATTTACCACCCGAGCATTAAAAATAATGAAGATATGAGATAATTAAACATAAATACAGAAACTGCTGCATAGACAACTGCTTTTGTAGTAGCCATCCCAACACCTTTTGCTCCACCTGTCGTAATATATCCAACATAAGTTCCAATTGCACTTATAATATATCCAAATACAAAGGCCTTAATTATACCACTATAAATATCAGTGAATATTAAATGTTGTAAAATTACGTTTTGATAAGTAATTGGATTGATACCAAGAACATAGTTTGAGATTAAAAATGCACTCAAATTTCCAACAAAGTCAAAAACTATAACCAAAATTGGCATAGATAAAATACTTGCAAGAATTTTTGGAATTATCAGTAACTCTTTTGAATCAACTGCAAGTGTTTCAATTGCATCAATTTGCTCCGTTACCCTCATCGTTCCAATTTCCGCAGCCATCGAAGAAACTGCTCGACTAATCACCATCAAACTTCCAAAAACAGGACCCAGTTCCTTTGCGATTGACAAAAATATCGTATATCCCATAAAAGCTTCAATTCCAAATTGATGAAACCCAGAATAGAGTTGAATTGCTGAAACCATCCCTGTAAAAAAAGAGGTCAAAAGAATAACTCCAGTTGTCCCAACACCAATGATATACATTTCTCTAATAACAATTTTCCATCTTACTCTTTTAAAAAAAAGTGGTATGAGCTCAAGTTGAAAAATAACAAACTTTCCAAACTCTCCCATTAAAGAAAATAGTGATAGAAAAAAAGCTCCAATACTATAAAGCATTATGATATCCTTTTTTGATACATAATAAAACTATATAAAAACAACGATAGAAGTGGAAGAAGAAGTGCAATTTCTGGTATTACAAGATTTGCAATTGCTATCTTTTGAAGGAAAAAAAACACTCCCCAAATTCCAAGTGCTAATAAAATAGAAATTGATATAAACTGTCCCACTTTAAAAAATCTTCCACTAATTGAACTATATGCAAAAAATAATATTAGAAGAGGAATTACCATAAATGGTACAAAAATTTTTCCGTATAAAATAGCTCTTATCTTATCTGTATTCAATTTCTGTTTATCAAATAACAAAATAGTATCTACAGCATCAGAGATTGAGTATTCAATATTTGCCTTATAAACATTACTAATAATTTCTGGTTTAAACCCATCAAGTGTATATAAAAACTTCTCATATCTTATGTCAAGTTTGGAAGTTCCCCATTCTATTTTTTTTGGTTTTGAAATAATTTTTGCATCTGCCACATACCATTTATTATCTTGATAATAAGCAGTTTTGGCCATAATTGTTTCGACTAATTGCCCATCTTCTATTTTAAAAATTTTAATATTTTCAGCTTTTTTTTCTAATGGATAAAGTTTTTGAAAATAAACAAAATGATTGTTATATTTTAAAAGAATATTAAATTTTTCATTGACAAAAAAATTGTTGTCTAATATTTTCTTCTTTTGTTCACTAGAATAAGCTAACTCTGTCGTTTGCATAAAAAGTAATATAGAAGTTAAGACAATTGAAAGGAGTACAATTGGAAAGATAATTGCTTTTTTAGAAACTCCTAGTGAATAGAAACTTATTAAGGTATTTTCTTTAATGAGAAAAGTCAAAGTCACAATCCAAGCAAAAAGGATAGAGAGTGGCAAAGTGATGGTAAGGATAAAAAATCCATTGTATACAAGATATAAAAGTTGTAAATTCGCAGATTTTGGAAGATCATCTATATTTTGTAAAAAATCAAATCCCATAAAAAAAATCTCTAGAGATATTAAGATAATAAAAAAATATTTTAAATATTTAAATAAAAGATACTTTGTTATTAACTTCACTTTTGTTCCTTACAATTATTTTAATGTAAAAGTTGACTGTACTTTTGATAAAGTCTCTTTTTGAAGTGCCTCAATCGCTTTTACTACGTGAGGTATAATATCTTGTAATTTGTTTGATTCCTCTTTACTAAAATTACTTAAAACATAATCAGCAACCTCTTTATTCGCAGGTTTTCCAATACCCACTCGAACTCTTATATAATCTTGACCTATATGAGAATCAATAGAACGAAGTCCATTATGTCCACCATGACCACCACCAATTTTAAATTTTACACTTCCAAATGGTAAATCTAAATCATCATGAATAATAATAATTTCATTATTATCAATCCCATAATAATCAGCAATTGAAAGGATAGATTCCCCCGAAAGATTCATAAAAGTTTGTGGTTTTGCAAGTATTGTATTGTTTGATTTTTGTGTGATAGCTTTAAAATTTGAGTTATTTATATTTGAAGTGTTAGTGTTTTTAGCTATCTCATCGATAACTAAAAAACCAACATTGTGTCTAGTGTTTTTGTACTTTTCCCCAGGATTACCTAGCCCTGCGATTAAAAACATACAATTACTTAGCTTTGATTACACCGATAATTGGAACTCTTGGATCAAGATTACATTTTACACCTTCAGGTAATTTGATATCTCTTACTAAGAAGTTATCTCCAGTATCAAGGTCATCAATTACAAAGTGGAAGCTCTCTGGTAAATTTTCGATTGCACATGAAACTTCAACTCTTCTTCTGTGGTAAGCAAATAGACCTTTATTTTTAAGACCTTTTGGAGTACCTTCAACAGTTACAGGTACTAAATAATTAGCGATTGCTCCTGGTACTGCAACTTGTAAATCAACATGTAATAACTCAGCTGTTACTGGGTGTTTTTGGTATTCTTTAATTACCGCTTTAAAAGTATTGTCTCCAACTTTTACATCAAATGCAACAGTTGTTTTGTTTTTCATATATCTAACAAAATCATTTACTTTGAAAGCTGCATTGATATTTTCAATACCTTTTCCGTAAATGTTAGCTATTAGATAACCATCTCGTCTTAATTGTTTCACAGTTTGTTTTGCGATACTATCTCTAAGTATTCCTTCTAACATTTCTTTTCCTTATTTTGATATCCCAATATCATTTCTGATTTGGTTTTGGGCTGGGATTTTAGCTAAATATTTTTTAATATTTGCTTAGCATTTTTATAAATTGGTTCATCGATAAAACCGTATCTTTCATCTGAAAAACCAGTTATCCCATTTTGTCTATTTTCTTCAAAAATTTTCACTATATATTGTGCTTTTTTTATCTCTTCTTCATCACATTGAAAAATCTTATTTGCTATCTCCACTTGAGTCGGACTGATACAAGAGGTTGCGGTATATCCCATCACTTTAGCTATTTCTAGCCATTTTGTAAATTCTTCACTATTTTTATAATCTTGAAAGGTAAGAAAAATAGGTTTAAACCCAACAATTTTACTCTCAACCAAAAAGCGACTCAAAATATACTCAATCATTCGATTTTCTAGTTTTAATAAATTTTGTGGCAATTCTAAAGATTCTAATAAATCCAAAATCCCTAAATATACGGTGGTTACCCTCTTATCTAATCTTAATTTTGCAAGATTATGAAAAGCCTCTTTTGTTTCAATAGAAAGGTGTATCTCAATATCTTCATCTATAAGATCAATTGCTTTTTGAACATCATCAATTGTTTTAATTTTTGGAATTCGTATTGCATGAGGTTTTAGCTTATTTAATTCCACTATCTCATCACAACCTATTTCATCCAAAGGATTTATTCTTACAACTATATATTTATTTGTAGCACGAAATCCACAAAAACCAAATTTATGGGACAAAAGCTTAAGGGCACCTACTTTATCAAATACCCCATCTTCAAGATTGATCATTGCAACATCGCAAGATAATTCATTTATTTTAGAAAGATGTTTCTCTTTATCTCCAGCAACCATTAAATAAGATTTACAATTTTTCAAAACTGCTTAACTACTTTCTATTGATATGTGTAATATAGTAATAGATTGATTCTAACTCATTTTTAGTAAGAAAATATCGTGGCATCGTATTTCCATAAATCATCTTAGCACAAACATCAGTTTTTTCAAATTGTGGTTTTTCTGCTAAAACTTCTGGATCAAGTTTGGCTGTAAAATTTACCAGTGATATCGTCGTAATATCCTCTGTTTTAATTTCACAATGAAAAACTTTATCTTTCTCTCTATGTTTAAATTTTGACAAGCTCATCCCTTTTGCATCTTGACCATGACATTTTGCACAACTTATCCCACGGGGGTTATTGTAGAGCATTTTTCCATATTCATATTTTGTAATAAATGAGTCATTAATCTGTTGTTGTACAAGCGACTGGCTGATATCTGAAGCTGATAATAAAACTGCGAAAAGTGTAACGATTAGAATTTTTAACATACAAAAGTATAGCAAATAAATCAAAAAATAATCCTTTTTTTTAAGCCTAATTTCGATAAAATCTACACCTATTTTAAAAAGGGAGCCAAGAGTGATTACACTAAAAGAAGCACTTTGTCTTAGCAAAGAAGAATTATCAAAAGTTTGCGAAGAATTAAAAGAAAAAATACAACAAAACTCAAATATCGGAGCATATGTAGAGCAATTTACAAATGAAGATTTACAATTATCCCTTACAGGTGGTATTCCAATCGCTATCAAAGCAAATATCAATGTAAAAGATTGGGAAATTACTAGTTGCAGTAATATTTTAAAAAACTATATTTCACCTTATAATGCAACAGTTATCAACAAACTTCATAATGCTGGACTTTGCGGATTTGGTAGAACAAATATGGATGAATTTGCTATGGGAAGCTCGACTGAGAGTTCATGTTATGGGAAAACACTCAATCCTGTAGATTTTACAAAAGTTCCTGGGGGAAGTAGTGGTGGAAGTGCTGCTGCTGTTGCAGGTGGTTTAGCTATAGCTGCACTTGGAACTGATACTGGAGGAAGTATCAGACAACCTGCAGCGTATTGTGGTTGTGTTGGGATGAAACCAACTTACGGAAGGGTGAGTAGATATGGAATCACAGCTTATAGTTCATCACTTGACCAATGTGGACCAATCACGCAAAATGTGGAAGATGCTGCGATACTCTATGATATTATCAGTGGACACGATAGTATGGACTCTACAAGTGCAAATATCGACTACACACCAGTTGCACCTAATCTAAATAGTGATAGAAAACTTACCATTGCTGTAATTGATAACTATATAAGCGAAGCGAGTGAAGATATCAAAAAAGCATTTGAAGAGACAATATCAAAATTAAAAGATTCTGGTCACACTATCATCCATAAAAATATGATGGATACAAAAAAACATATTTCATCTTACTATATCATAGCAACAGCAGAAGCAAGTGCAAACTTAAGTAGATATGATGGTATCAGATATGGAAATAGAGTTGAGGGAAAAAATCTTAAAGAAACATATCTGCACACAAAATCGCAAGGTTTTGGGTATGAAGTACAAAAAAGAATTATGCTTGGAAGTTTTGTTCTTTCAAGTGGATACTATGATGCTTACTATATCAAAGCTCAAAAAGTAAGACACCTTATCAAAGATGAATTTGATACGATTTTTAAAGAGTGTGACCTTATTTTAGCTCCAGTTGCTCCTACAACAGCGCCACTTTTTGGAGCATTTGCAAGTTCTTTAGAGATGTACTTAAGTGACATTTATACAATATCAGTAAATCTTGCTGGACTTCCTGCTATTTCACTTCCAGTTGCAAAAGACAAAGATGGTATGCCAATAGGATTACAACTTATTGGTCGTGCATTTGATGAGCAAACCGTATTTGATGGGGCAATGAGCCTTGAAAAATCTGTAAATTATACTAAATAAAGGAAAATCAATGAGAATTAGAAAAAGAGCATTAACATTTGAAGATGTATTATTAGTCCCTGCAAAAAGTGAGATTTTACCAAAAGAAGTTTGCATCAAAACAAAACTTACAAAAAATATTGAGCTTAATATCCCTTTTGTAAGTGCTGCTATGGATACAGTTACAGAATATAGAGCGGCTATTGCTATGGCAAGACTTGGTGGAATTGGAATCATTCATAAAAATATGGATATTGCAAATCAAGTTTTACAAGTAAAAAAAGTAAAAAAATCTGAAAGTGGTATCATCATTGACCCTGTTTTTGTAAATCCAAATCAAACTTTACAAGATGCTGAAGATTTAATGAAAAATTACAAAATCTCTGGTGTTCCTGTTGTTGATGGAAATATGATTTTAGTTGGTATTTTAACAAATAGAGATATGAGATTTGTTAAAGATTTTTCTCAAAAGGCAGCTGATGTTATGACAAAAATGCCTTTAGTAACTGCAAAAAAAGGGATAACTTTAGAGGAAGCTGCTGAAATAATGCACCAACATAAAATTGAAAAACTTCCAATCGTTGATGATGCAAATAAATTAGTTGGACTTGTTACAATCAAAGATATCAATAAAAAACTAGAATACCCAAATGCTGCAAAAGATAAATTTGGAAGACTTATCGTTGGTGCTGCTATTGGTGTTGGTCAACTAGATCGTGCTGAAGCTTTAATTGAAGCTGGTGTTGATGTTCTTGTACTTGATTCTGCTCATGGACATAGTAAAGGGATTTTAGATACTGTTAAAGCTATCAAAGAGAGATTTACTATTGAAGTAATCGCAGGAAATGTAGCAACTCCTGAAGCTACCGAAGACTTAATCAAAGCTGGTGCTGATGCTGTTAAAGTGGGAATTGGACCTGGATCTATTTGTACAACTAGAATCGTTGCTGGTGTTGGTGTTCCTCAAATTAGTGCGATTGATGATTGTAGCGCCATGGGTGCGAAATATGGTGTGCCAATCATCGCAGATGGTGGTATCAAATACTCTGGTGACGTAGCAAAAGCTCTTGCAGTTGGTGCTAGTTGTGTTATGATGGGAAGTGCCTTAGCTGGAACTGAAGAGTCTCCAGGCGACATAATTTTGAGTCACGGAAGACAATTTAAATCTTATCGTGGTATGGGAAGTATTGGTGCTATGACAAAAGGGAGTACTGATAGATATTTCCAAGAAGGGACAGCTGCTGATAAACTAGTTCCTGAAGGGATAGAAGGGATGGTTCCATACAAAGGGTTGATGTCAAATATTATCCATCAATTTATTGGAGGTCTACGAAGTTCTATGGGATACCTTGGAAGCAAAGATATCCCGACATTCCAAGCAACTGCAGAATTTGTCGAAATCACAAGTGCAGGGCTTAGAGAATCTCATGTTCACGATGTAACTATCACAAACGAAGCTCCAAATTATCATGTATAAAAGGTTATAGAAGGGATTTATTTCCTTCATAACTTTCTCTTCCAAAATTAAAAAATAAATTTTCAATAAATCAGTATCCTAGTAAATTTTAAGTTTTGAGTGATAAAATATTTCCATAAAAGGAGTAGCTCATGATTAAAAAAAGTTATATATATGAAGATGGACAATGGAATTCTACAATAGATACTTCACTTGATTCGAAAAATACCCTTGTAATATGTTTTGGTAGTACTAATTTTGATGATATCAAAGATGGATTTGAAGAGATTACCACCAATTTTAAGACTTCTACAATCATAGGATGCTCAACATCTGGTGAAATTCATAATGATCTACTCTATACTTCATCCTTATCAGTAATGGTTATGAAATTTGAAAGTACAACACTAGCACTATCTACAGTTCATTTGGATAGTGTTGATGAATCTTTTGCTATTGGGGAAAAACTAGCTACAGAACTTTCAAAAGAGAATTTAAAATCAATTTTTGTCTTAAGTGATGGTTTAAATATCAATGGTTCACAACTTACAAAAGGTTTTAACAGTTCCCTCTCAACAGATGTAGTGGTTACTGGTGGTCTTGCTGGAGATGATGCAAATTTTTCAAAAACTTGGGTGCTAGTAGATAATAAACCTGTTTCGAATTATGTTACTGCTGTTGGATTTTATGGAGAAAATTTTAAAGTTGCTTATGGTTCACAAGGTGGTTGGAAAAAATTTGGAATTGATAGAATGGTGACTGATGCTAAAAATAACATTTTGTATAAACTTGATGATCACCCTGCTCTTGAAGTATATAAAAAATATTTAGGTGAAAAATCTGAAGAGCTTCCAGCATCTGGACTCTTATATCCACTTATGATAAAAGAGGAAGGTTCAACAGAATCAAAAGTGAGAACTATTTTAGCTGTCAATGAAGAGGAACAATCAATCACTTTTGCTGGAGATATTCCAAATGGAAGTGAAGTTATGTTTATGAAAGCCACTTTTGATGAACTAATAGAGGGAGCTTCAGAGGCTGGAAATAGTTTACTCAAGTTTGATTATAACAATGAAGAGGCTGCTTGTATTGCAATTAGTTGTGTTGGTAGAAAATTGGTTTTGGGACAAAAAATTGAAGATGAACTTGAAGCTGTATACAATCTTTTTGGTGATAATGTAGAACAAATTGGTTATTACTCTTATGGGGAAATCTCCCCACTTAATGACGGAAAATGTGATTTACATAACCAAACTATGACTTTAACACTTTTCTGGGAAAAATAATACAACTATCCTATGGAAATTAAAAATAAAGTTTTATCAAGACAATTAAAAAGGACAAAATTAGATAATTTTGACCATATCGATAAAGAACAGTTTTTAAAATTTCTCTCTTTAGTGGATGAAGCATATGAAAGTATGGATGCAAATATTTATAGACTAGAGAGAGCTTTAGAGATCTCCACTAGTGAACTAAGAAACTTTAACGATACACTAGAAGAAAGAATAGCTTCAGAGGTTGAAAAAAATAGAGAAAAAGATCAAAAATTACTTACCCAATCAAGATATGCTGGGATGGGTGAGATGATAGGTAATATTACCCATCAATGGCGACAGCCACTCTCAGCTATAAGTTCAACAGCGAGTGGGATGACCCTTCAAATCGAACTTGAATTAGCTTCGAAAGAGGAGATTTTAACTTCTTATTCAAAAATTATTGAATTTACAAACTTTTTAACTCAAACAATAGATGATTTTAGAGGCTATTTGAAAGAGGATAAGGAGAAAGTTTTATTTGATGTTTTAGATGTTTTTATGAGAAGTAAAAATATCATTGAAGCTGTATATAAAAATAATGATATAGATTTAAAACTCAAAAAGAGTAAATTTCGTTCTAATAGTTTTGGCTTTTCTAGTGAATTAGCTCAAGTGTTTCTAAATATTTTAAATAATGCAAAAGATGCACTTGTTGAGCATAAACAAACTGATAGAAGGGTATATATAGATATAGTTGATGAACCGCTTTATAATACTATAAAAATAATAGATAATGCGGGTGGAATTCCTGATAATATTTTGAATAAAATATTCGATCCATACTTTACTACAAAACATAAATCACAAGGGACAGGGATTGGACTTTATATGAGTAAAGATATTGTTGAAAAAAATATGCAGGGTGAACTAAGTGTAAAAAATGTCAATCTAATAATTGATGATTTAACATACCAAGGTGCTTGTTTTATTATATCTATTCCAAAAAACTAAATTATAGAATCCTAAAAAGATAAGTTAATACGATAAATTAACTTACCTCCAAATAAAAATTGCGGTTTATTTATTTAAAATTTCTAGGAATTCTTTTGGATTTTTGTATCCAACAATTCTTTTATTCTTAAGTTCCTCTCCATTTTTATCAAAAAAGATTAAAGCTGGTGGACCAAATACTCCAAATCTTTTCATCAACTCTTTATCATCAGGTGTATTGGCACTTACATCTACTTTAAGAAGTACATAACCATTGTTAAGCGTTTCTTTAACAGTTGCATCCGCAAAAGTAATTTTCTCTAATTCTTTACAACTTACACACCAAGAAGCCCAAAAATCAACAACAACAGGTTTATCTGTATTTTTAAGTATCTCATCCAATTCTGCTGATGTTTTTACATATTTAAAAGTTAATTCTCCACCACTTTTTACTGTAGCACTTAAATATCCTGCATATCCACCTATCACTATCAATAATCCAGCAATAACTTTTCCTACCTTATTGCCATTTTTGAAAAGGTAATAAGCACTTCCAAAACAAAGGAGTGCATACAATCCAAAAGTAACCATTTCAGGTAATAATCTATCAAGCATAAAAATAGCTAGTGCTAACATCACCACACCAAATGCTTTTGATACAGTTTCCATCCATCCACCAGGTTTTGGCATATATTTTCCTGCTCCTGCACCAACTAGTAAAAGTGGCATTCCAAGACCCAAACTCATCACAAATAAAGCAAGTCCACCAAGAACTGCATCACCTGTTTGACCGATATACATCAAAGCTCCAGCAAGTGGTGGAGCAACACAAGGTCCAACGATAAGTGCTGATAAAAATCCCATGATAGCTACACCAGCTACCCCTTGATTTTTACTTCCACCTGTTAAACTATTTATTTTATTTTGAAAACTTTGTGGAAGTTCCAATGAATAGTATCCAAAAAGTGAAAAAGCAAGTGCTACAAACACTCCAGAAAATATCACTAAAACTACAGGGTTTTGAAGCATCGCTTGGATATTTGCTCCAAATACTCCTGCCATTACCCCAGCAATCGTATAGGCTGCACTCATAGAAAGAACATACACTAAAGAGAGTAAAAATCCTTTTTTAGCAGACATTTTTCCACCATCTTGATTTGAATGTTGCACTATGATACTTGAAAGGATAGGCACCATTGGGAAGATACAAGGAGTTAGAGAGAGTAAAAGCCCAAATCCAAAAAATGTTGCAAGTATCAAAAAGATATTTCCACCAGATAAGATATCGGCAATTGAACTTGTTTCATCTTTTGATTCATTTGATGGAACTTTTGGTTCCTCTTTTGCAACTGCCCCAAAGCTTCCAGAATAACTATTTGAAAGTGGTGCGTAACAAAGCCCATCTTCTGAACACCCTTGATAATTAAAAGTAACAGTATAAGGATTTTCTCCACCAACCTCTTTTATAAGTGTCTTAGGAACATTGATAACAAATTCACCCATATGGACAATAAATCCATCATGGTCAACTGGTTTTTTTGTAAATACTTTTTTTGTAACATTTGTTTTGTTAATAAGTACTTCAACTTTATCATCATAGATATAGATAGTTTTATCAAGTTTAACATTGATATCTACACTTTGTTCAGCCTCTGTAACTGTAACTACAAAAGCCTTCTCTGGCTCTAAAAAGCCATCTTCATTTCCAAATAATGCACTCAGCATCAAAAGAAAAGTAAAAATCCATTTCATATAATCATCCCTTATAGTAAGATAAGGGATTATAGCTACTGGAAGCTTAAAAATTTGGAAAGCCTAAAGACTATTTTTTGTTTTTTAACTCTTCAATTTCCCTCTCAAAAATATCTTCTTGTCTCATGCTTATCCCTTTCATATGAGATATTGGAACACTAAAGACAATCCCATCACCTGTCGTTGTAATATGTAATTTTGCTACAACTTTTTTAATAATATTATTAACAATAAGAGTTGGAACAATAAACAATAAAACTTTATCACTCTCTTCATGTGAATGTCTATAAAAATTCTCTATTTCAGCTAATCCCATCCCACTTGCATTTAAGATAGTCACACCACTAGCTCCTCCCTCTTTTGCAGCGTGGAGTGCATCATCTTCTTTACCTCTAGGCACTATAACTACAACAGCTGAAAAATCAAGTTTCATAGAGTGTCTTAACTCCAATCCATCAATATTGATAGTTGAAAGGCTCATATCATCTACACCCTCTAGTGAACCATGAATTTTTGAAAGTTTTTCATCTTTAGCCTCTTTTTCTATTTCAGCATCACCTTTAACTTGAAATCTTTCGACTAAAACTCCATATATCATAACAGTAATCATAGGAAAAAGCGAAGCAAATGCTATCAATCCAAAACCATCAATGAGCGGATTTCTTCCATCAATATTAGTAGCAAGTCCAATTCCTAATGCAGCGACCAATGGAACAGTAACAGTTGAAGTTGTAACTCCACCACTATCGTATGCTATTGGTATAATATGTTTTGGAGCTATAAAAGTGAGCAAAATCACTATAAAATATCCAACTATAATATAATAATGGATATGCCCACCATCAATAATTCTAAAAGCTCCAAGTGCTATACCAATAGCAACACCAATCGCAACAAATAATCGTAAACTTAAATCATTTATCTTTCCATCACTTATCTCTCTTGATTTTTTAGCTATTGCCATAAGTGCTGGTTCTGCCATTGTTGTTGAAAATCCAATAGCAAAAGCAAAAATATAAATAACCCACATAGTTCCAGCTTGTGTCAACTGGTAAGCCATAGACTCACCAAGAGCAAATAGCCCCATCTCTAATCCTAAAATAAAAGAATAAAGACCGATTATTACAAGAACAAATCCCATTAAAACACTAGCTAAATTATTAATTGGTTTTTTCAAAATCACATACTGAAAAAAGAAAATCACCCCTAAAATAGGGATTACATCCTTAATAACAGCAAATAATCCATTTATTACACTTTCAACTGTAATCACAGTGGAGACTGAAACCTTAGCTTCAACAACAACTTGTGCAACTTGAGATACCTCACCAAAGTTATAAACATAAATCCCATACACCTGAACAAATACCATAGGGGTAAGGGAAGCAAAAGCAATAAGCCCAAAACCATCAATAATAGGATTTCTCCCTTTGATTGTTGAAGCAAGTCCGATTCCTAATGCAGCGACCAAAGGAACAGTAACGGTAGAAGTAGTAACACCGCCCAAGTCATACGCAAGTCCAATAATTTCACTTGGAGAAAAAAATGTTACCCCAACAACTAAAATATATCCAGTGATAATATAATAGTGGATAGGGTGCCCTTTTATAATTCTATATACTCCAAGTAAAATAGCAAACCCAACAGAAAGTGCTACAACATATCGTAAAATATCTGCATCAATTCTACCACTACTAATCGAAGCAGCTTTTTCAGCTATTACCACAAGTGCTGGTTCAGCTATAGTTGTCCCAAAACCAATCATAAAACCAAAAATCAAAATCCAAATAGTTGACCCAGTTTTTGCAAAATCTTTTGCAAGACCTTCACCAACAGGAAATATTCCAATCTCTAATCCATATAAAAATATAGCCAAACCAACTCCAACTATAATCATCCCTATAGTTGTACGAAGCCAATCTGCTGGAACTGTCTGTAATACAGCTAATTGAAAAACAAGTATTACCAAAATAATAGGTATCAAATCCCTAAAAGATTCTTTTAGTAATCTCAGAAAAAAATAAAAATGTGTCATCCAAACCCTTCACACAATAATTTTTGAAATAGACTCTAAGTCTAATTTATCAATCACAAAATCCGCCTTACTTTTATCAAAAATATGACCACTTCTTACTTGAATAGTGTTTCCTATCCCACTATTTATTCCACACTCTATATCACTCTCTTTATCTCCAATAATCCATGAATTTTGAAAATCAATCTGAAAATTTTGAGCAATCTTCTCTATCATACCTGTTTTTGGTTTTCTACAGTTACACTCAACCTCTGGGGAATGGGGACAATATTCCACTTGGGATATCTCTATACCTTTTTGTTGAAATTGTTCTATCATCCATTTTGTAAGATTCAAAAAATCTTCTTCTTGATAATATCCTCGCCCTATTCCAGATTGATTTGTAATCACAAAAAATAAAAATCCTAAAGATTTCAAATATTGCAAAGCTTCAAAAAGTCCATCAATAAACTCAAAATCCTCAATTTTATAAAGATAATCTTTTTCAACATTTACAACGCCATCTCTATCTAAAAATATCGCTTTTTGTTTCATACTATTTTGTTTTTCCCCTCATTTTTCGCATGATATAATTTTTTATCAATAATAGAAACAGCATCCTCTAAATCTTTAAGATTAAGATTTTCATCATTTGAATCAAGTGCCATCATCCCTATACTTACAGTTGTTTTGATACTGTTTCCTTCAAACTCTACTTCAAATTCTTCAAATGCAATTCGAATTTTTTCTAAAATTCTTTTCCCAATATCATAAGAAACTGCTGGAAATATAAAAATAAACTCTTCTCCTCCATATCTTATTATCATATCTGAGTTTCTCATCTGTTTTTTTGCAGTTTCTACAAAACCTTTCAACAGTTTATCTCCAGCAAGATGACCATAAGTATCATTTACCCTTTTAAAATTATCCAAGTCACTTATTGCTATCACAAAAGGTTGTGCTGTAGCGATAGAAATCTCATGTTGATTTGTATAAAGTTGAGCTAGTTTTTGTCTACTAAGAGCTCCTGTTAATGGATCTTTTGAAGAAGTTGAGTTGATAAGTGTATTATCTATCAAGGCAAGTTCAGTCCCTAAAATCAGTGATATCATCTCTGCTTTTTCAAGATAAGTTAAAATAATGTGATTTTCAACATTCTCTTTCTCCATATAACTTTTGATCTTGGTAGCCATAAGATGAAGATTTTGATGTTGTTTCTCTACCTCTTTGTATTTAGAGTTATTTTGAATAATATCTTTTCCACTGCTATGTAGCCATTGTCCAAAAGCACACAAATTATGGTTTGTTTCTGGAAAAGGATTATTTTTATCTTGCACAGATTTTACAAGACTTGATAGCCATAAAAGATGTGATTTATAGTATTGGACGATGTTTTTTTCGTAAATATCCTTTAAACTATTTATTCGTACATTATTTTTTGCAAGTAATCCAACTGTATAACTTTCAAGATAAATTTTTGCAATAACATCTTCGAAAATCAATTGGAGGTTATAGATACTGAGCATACTGTTTTTATCAAAATTTTCTAAAACAACCCCTACAATAATCTTATGAAGTTGAATAAATTCATGCACTAAAAAAACATATGGTAGATTTATTTTCACACTCTCTTCAGTTATTTTCTCACATATTTTTATACTCATTTCAAGTTTACCATCAAGAACACTATCAATTAATTGTGCAAATCTATCCTCTATAACTGTGATATCTTTTAGATTTGTATCTCTTGTTTTTACAAAATAATTATCTAAAAATAATTTTTTTATCGTTTCTTTATACTCATTTATTGTGAAATCCAATGTGATATCTTTTGTATCCATACACATCCTTCTTTGATTTTATTATCATTTTAACTAAAAAATAATTGTATCTTTATTTTATACCTTCCATTCTCAAAGCAATTAGTTCTAGTACGTTCCAAGAACTGTTTATTAAATATCCAAATAAGTTTTCCTACTAGTCATTAAAAAGTGTATAATTTAAACAAACAAAGGAGGATTGTAAAATGCAAGAATTTACAGAAATATATGAATCAAATGTTACAGATATCGAAAAATTTTTAACTGAAACAATTCAAAATCTAGGTGATTTATCGATACGAGAAAAAGAAAATTTTAAAAAACTTTATACTGTTTTCCCATCACTTGAACTTGTGTATGTTTGTGATAAAGATACACTTATCCAAATCTCTCCAAATATTTACAGAAATAAAATAAGTAATATTCCAAAAGGGAGAGATAGAAGTTATCTTCTTAAAAAAATGCAATTTAACAATACAAATATTTCTATAAGCAAACCTTACATTAGTAGTGCTACTGGAAAAACTTGTATTACAGTGGTTAAAGAGGAGGATGATAAAGTTTTTTTCCTTGATTTTACACTAATATCGTTGCTTGAAAGATTAGGGCTTATCGAGATTCATAAAGAGTTTAACTTTGTCAGTAAAAGTTTTTATTTTATCGCTGCAAATGTGATGATGGTTTTAGCACTTTTTACTATTGGTTATTCTATTTTTGAATTTGCTGATAGCTTATTTTTTAAATCAGGTCTTTCAATCGAATCGATATTCAAACCAGTTATCGCCCTTACTTTAGGACTTGCTATCTTTGACCTTGCAAAAACTATTTTAGAACAAGAGGTTGTTTTTAAAAGTTATCTTAAAAATAGTAAAATAGAATACAAAGTTTTTACAAAGTTTGCTATAACTATCATCATAGCTTTACTTATCGAATCTTTGATGGTAGTATTTAAAATTGCAATTGATGATTATTCTCAAATGCTCAATGCTGTTTATCTGATATGCGGAGTCTCTTTTTTGATTATCGCTCTTGGAGTATTCATCTATCTTACTAAAAGAAAAAATTAATCTTTTAGTCGAAAAGATGCCAAAAAAGCGGTAAATAGTAAACTAATTGTAAAAATATACAAAACGGTATAACTTGAGAGGGATAAAATCACCCCTCCAAGGATTGAAAAAAAGATTCCAAAAGAGACGATATTGTTTTGTAAAGCGATATAAATAGGTCTTTTTTCTTCTGGTGCAATGTATAAAATAAGATTTTCAGAAGCGATTCGATTTCCATCAATCGCTGCTCCAACGATAAAAAATATAGCCATATAGATAAGTAAACTTCCACCAATAAATGCCAAAGAGATAGCAACAATAAACATAGCTATTGTGATATTTGAGATTCTTTTATAAAATCCAAGGGAACTAAGCTTTGCCCAAATAATATTACTAAACATCGCCCCAACCATCTGAGCTGTGATGATCCAACCTATTGCAGTACCATCTAGCGTGATACTATTTTTTGCATCAATGATAATAAAAGGTAAAGCAAAAAGATAACTATAAGCAAAGAAAAAAGTAAAAATCTGTACTTGAAAAAGTTTATCACTTTTAAGAATTGCAAAAGCATTTTTCAAAAAAAGTTTAAAAGAGTTCTCTTTTTTGACAACTGTTTCTTTGATAGGTTCCTCCACAAGCCCAAAGGCTAAATATCCACATCCCATCAAAAAAGTACTGATAATAAAAAGGAGTCCGTAACTAAATGGAGCTTCAAAATGCCCCAAAATATATCCTGCACCCGCTCCACTTAAAATTGCACCAAAAGCTGAAAAAAACTGCCTCACAGCCATCGTTTTTCCACGAAATTTATGTGTAAAAATCTTTGCTGTTATCTCTTTAAAATATATCATTCCAAATCCAGCAGAGAAAGAGAAGATAAACAAGCCAAGACCTATCGAAATAAGGGCTAACTCTTTGTATTCATCTCCAAAAACAATGATAGCAACCCCTATAAAGAACCAAGCAAAAAATCGCACAAAAAAAACTCTTCGCAAATATTTAAGCATATAAGGGTAACTTTGAGCATGAAAAGCAGCATAGAGTTGAATCAGTACAACTCCCCCTTTTAAAAGTGCAGAATAGAGTCCAACTAAGATAGAACCTCCACCAAAATGGGTCACAATAAGGGGTAAAATAGTGTGTGGTTCGGCGATAGTTGTACCGATGGAGAGGAAAAATCCGTGGAGTACATTTTTGATATGATTGAGTTTTTTATCCATAATCTTAGTTAATGCTATTATTACGAAACTGTATGTTTTTCAAATCCAAACCATCCATAAAGTCGTCTAATTACAATCATTAAGAATAGCCCATCAATCATACTTGCCAAGATAAAAGCGAAATACTCATTTTGAGTAATAATTCCATGAGAATACCCAAGCATAGAAATTGCAACTAAAAAAGTAAGTGGCATTGAATCGCTCAGTGCAAAAAGAATCGTTTTTTTCCATTTCAGATAGTTGTAAAATGCTACAAATGAACTGATAAATCGTATTAAAATAATCCCTAAAATTATATATAAAGCATGGTATAAAATATCTGCTGTTATCATACCAAGCTTTACAGTTGAACCTGTATAAATAAAAAATATAGGAACAAAAAAACCAAATCCTATAGAAGACAATTTTTCAAACAACTCCTCTTTGTTATGAAAGAAGATTTTTAAAAATAATCCAGCTGTAAATGCTCCAAGAACAACATCTATTTTAAGATAAATCATCAGGGCAATAAGGATAAAAAAGAGTGCAAAAGCAAATCGTATATCTCTATCTTGCTTATCAGCATCTGGCATTATTTGAGTTTTAAGTTCTGGATACCACCAAAAAAGAATTTTGAAAAAATTCAAAATTAAAACTATAGCAAAGATTACAATTCCAAGTGTTACGATAGAGCTAAAGAAATTAAAATTAAATCCAAATTCAAGCCAACCACTAAAAATAGTAAGAGCTAAAATACTAATAACCTCTCCAACAACACCAATAGAAAGTGCAAGATTAAGCCAAGTTTCATCTTTTCCATATTCTTTTAAAAGCATCATCAACATTCCCAAAGAAAATATCGGAAGTGCTACAAGATACACTACACTCAAATCAAAAGCAAAACAAGCAATAGCTGCCAAAGAATATAAAAAAGCGAAATAAAGGGTAACATTAAAAGATAGGTCTTTTCGAATAATCCCTACAAGTTTAAGATTTATCTCCAAACCAGCTAGAAACATCAGATATAAAAAACCAAGTTTTGAGATAAGTTTGAGCATCTCATCATCATAAATAAATCCATAAAATCCAGCAATCATCCCTAACATTATCTCAATAACAACAATAGGTGCTTTGATAAGATTTGCAATCATAGGGGAAAACATAATGATTGAACTGATTGTAATAATTAAGTAAATTTTTTCCATAGGTAAGGATTTTACTATAAATAGAGTTAATTTATCGTATAACTTATCACTAAACTTAACACTTCATTTTCACTTAAAATATTTTTTGGTGGAAGGAGTGGAAAGCTTTTTTCTATCGCTTCTTTTACTGAATTATGAAATATTTTATTTCCTTCTATTAATTCTAAGGATACAAGTTGTCCCACAGATGAGATTGTAAACTTTACTTTCATATCACATTCTATCCCTCGTCTTAGAGCATTTTGTGGATAATATTTATATTTTTCTATAGTATTTTTGACTAATGCAAAATATTGTTTCTTTTTAGCTAATGTTTCTTGCATATTACTTTCGTTTATTACCACTCTTTGAGATATTGATTCGCTAACTTGTTTTTGAATTGTAACTGTTTGAGTTATTGGTAAAGGTTGTTTTGTTACTACTGGATGATTATCGATGTCACTCTTTTGTTGTACTTTTGTTTCAACCTCAACCTTTTTTGTTATTTGTTCTATTGGATTTTCAACTATTTTTTCCACTATCTTTTCTACTGGTTTTTCTATTTTGGGTTCAGTTTTCATTTCAGGCTGTTGCGTTTGTTTTTTTTGGATTAGAACTTCTTTTTGCTCCATTTGAGGCTTTGAACTCACTTTTTCCTCTGTATAAATTGCAACTTTTATACTATTATCGGTTGTTTTATTATTCAATAAAATATTTTGAGAGCTAAATAGTAAGGCTATAAAAATAAAAAAATAAAGCCCAAAAGAGAG